>Ga0075123_10001851_pt1 | contig 10473 bp, 5 predicted proteins | sample AntAceMetag02UKX_FD_69808 | JGI IMG/M metagenome (GOLD analysis project Ga0075123, IMG submission 69808) | Saline lake microbial communities from Ace Lake, Antarctica - Antarctic Ace Lake Metagenome 02UKX | ecosystem: Environmental > Aquatic > Non-marine Saline and Alkaline > Saline | place... | reverse complement strand
TTTTATTACTGAAGCGAAAAGTCAAACACCAATCGACTGTAGTAATAATTTTGCTAATTATCACACAAATAATTATACAATATCAGGTTCAAGTATTCATACCTGGACACCAGGTAATAATCCTTTTAATAACACAACAGGGACAGTGTATATAAAGGGAGAGTTGCTTATACCAACAGGTTATTCTTTATACATTGTTGGAATGACTATTGAGTTTGGGTACTATGGGGAAATTACTATTGAAGATGATGCTTATTTAAGTATTACAGCTTCAACAATACAAGGATTAACTCAATGCGTTACAAGTTGGGGAGGTATTCAGAATTATGGTGATTTGAAAATTCAATGTGATCCAAATAATTATAGTTTAAGGAGTTATCTGAAAGATGGTAGATTTGGGGTATTCAACTATATAGATGCAAAAATTGATGGATTTTATTCAAATTTTGAAAATAATTATTATGGAATTTTATTTAATAACAATTATTCTACAGGTTCTCACCTTGAATTCTGTGTTTTTATGGCAACAGGACTTGGTTTAAAATATCCCTATTCGGGTTATGAAGCGTTTATGCATTTTAATATTAATAAGTCGGGTTTTATTGATATAGTTAGATGCGAATTTTATGGTTCTCACTATGGAATATATATATGGGAAAGTTTTGAAATATTAATGAATACTAATATATTTACTGGATTAAATACAGGTATTCAGTCATTTGAATCAAAGTATTATGCTATAGGGAATGTTTTTGCTAATACTCCTTGTGGTATTTTAGATTATAATTATACTCTATCTCCATTAAGTAATAATGAAATATTATATAATCAATTTGTAAATGTTCATACTTGTGTTAAACTAATGGGAACGGATTGTAGTAATGTGGATATTAATTATTTTAATCTAAATTCCGGTTCTCAGGACGATAATTTTTATGGAATATTTGCAGAAAATTCAAGTAATTTTGGTTTTTTAGGCAACGATTTTAAAAGTATGAAACTAGCTATTTTTAGCACTTATGATGAAGGAAATTCAAATTCTGAAAATGGCTATATTGGACCTGAACCATATAATAACTTTGACAATGTTTTTACTAATTGTTGGAGAGGAGTTGATTTCAGGGGATATCATGATGAAACTCAAATTAAATGTAATTACTTCAATAATCCAACAAACTCAATCTATTCAACACATTGGTATATTGGAGGAAATAATCCTTTTCTCTCTAAGCAAGGCACTTATGATTTCCAAAATCCAGACCATCATGACCCTGCCGGAAATGAATTTATAAGACCGAGGAGGTTAAAAGATATTACATCTTTAGCAGCTTTTTCTTATGATGCTCATACAAATCACATTCCAGTATGTTCAGGTTTAGTAAATGTTATTCTTACTGAGCCAAAGCAATCAACATCATGTGATGAAGAACGGGAAGAGAGTGGTGCATTAAACAGTTTAAATTCATTGTCTTCATCAAACACAACTGCACAACAAAACAAGTTGATTAATAATGTAATTAAAGGCTATATAAAGAACAAACAAGACAGTTTAATAATTGGATTTCTTGCAAATCGCACTGATAATTATTCCAAAGAATTATTGGTCGGAGCTTATATTTCAAAACAGAATTATTTGAGTGCCGAAGCTAAACTCACTCAATTAAAATCAAATGTTTTGGCAAGTGTAACTCTTGACACTAATATGATAAATAAAATTAACATTTACGAAATGCTTATCAATTGGGGTAAATCAAACAAAACACCATTTGATATGAATTCTTCTGAAGAAAATCAGCTTAGACAAATTGCGTTGATGAGCAGTAAAGCAGGAACTTATGCTCGAAGTTTATTAACTTTGGTATTTTCCGACACTTTTAATCTTGTATTTCCTGACGACACATTGTCTATAATATCTCCTAGGCTTAAAGCAGTTGATATTGATTTTGGTTTGTTAGGTGATGCATATCCAAATCCGGCAAATGAAGTTGTTTTAATTCCATTTAATGTTGGAGATGATTTTGTAAATCTAAAGATTGATATTGTTGATATTACAGGCAGATTTATAGAATCACATAAATTAAATGCTGAAGAAGGTAAAATACGAATAAAAACAGAATATTTTAAATCTGGTGTTTATTTTTATAGATTATGTTCAGATACTCGAATTTTAGAACAAAAGAAATTCGTAATAAGTAGGTAGTAATAATTAATAAAGCTTAGGATTTTTATCCTAAGCTTTTGTCCTAATTATATTAAATTATGAAAACAAAGTTCAAAATATTTGCAATTTTACTATTATTAACAAACACAGCTATATCACAAACAATTCGTTTTGAAAAGTATTTTACAAAAGGATATTATGGTGGAGGGGCTTCTGTTATCAAGAAAGACAATAATTATTTTATTGCAGCTATTCAGGGTAATGCCTCATCATTAGCAAGTATGAATGTTTATTTTATTAAAACCAATTTATGGGGCGATACAATTTGCACAAAAATAATTGATAATGGTGAGGCGGATCGTTTATATGCAATGGCTCTTACTAATGATAATAATATAATTTGTGCAGGAAGTTATCAAAATTCAAATTCAACGGGTAATGAAGAAATTTATTTAGTGAAATTTAATTTGTTTTGTGATACAATTTGGACAAAAAAAATCAACCCTACCAATACGGGAATATATCCGTTAGAAATTTCTGTTTTGCAAAATGGAGATATGCTAATTTCAGGGTTTTTCTATACTTCAACTGGTGGTGCTGGTTGCGGTGATAATAAAATAGGTTTTCTAATGTTGCTTGATAGCTTGGGTTCACAAAATCGTTTCCGAAGTTTTGGTTACAGCGAAAAAATAAATACAATTCGGGATTTTTGTCTGGCTAACAACAATTGTTTAATAATAAGTGGAACCGACACACGTAGTGCAAATTATTATAGTAATTCTGACGACCCATATATTGCAAAACTCGATTCAAATTGGAATTTTGTGTGGTTTAAATGGCTTGGAGAACGTGATGATGATGATGGCGGAAGCTTGATTAAACTTTCCGATGGAAATTATATAGCAATGGTTAGTAGCCTGAAAGATGAATATTATGCACGAGAAAAATTAAACTTCCTGAAATTTTCAGAAGCAGGTAATATTCTTATTGATAAGAAGTATGATATATGGGATACCGATTATTTTACAGAAATAATATTATGCAGTGATGGCGGCTTTGCAATTGTTGGAATATCTTATTCCAATGGTTTTCTTTTGAAATTAAATAGCACAGGTGATTCCTTATGGTGCAGAAACTATGGTGGAAATAAAATATACGATATAAAACAAACAAGCGATGGTGGTTTTATTATGACCGGACAAACATATAGTTATAATCCCGCTTCAGGTGGCAGTAGTGTGTTGCTGTTAAAAGTAGATAATCTGGGATTATTGGTTTTGGGAGAAAATGAATTGAATATGTTTAATGATATTGAGCTAAAAGAACCATATCCAAATCCATGTATAGATTTTTGCACCATAGAATTTAAAATCTCAAAAAAATATCAAAATGCTAAATTTCTAATATTCAATATTCAAGGCAAACAACTATTAGATGAAAGTTTAAATTTATCACAAGATAAACTTAAATTGGAAATGTCAGCTTACACAAAAGGGACTTATCTTGGAGTTTTAGTTGTGGATGGATATAATGTTGGAGAAGTGAAAATTGTAAAGGAATGATATGAGAGAATTGTTATATTGTTATATTGTTAAATTCTTAGCTATGAAAAAATATATTTACTTTCAATTCAAAATCAATGTTTTGCTATTTTTATTATTAATCACAATAACTCAAAATACATTGCAAGCACAAGTAGATTACGAATTTGAACAAGATTGTTCAATTCAAGTTCAAAAAAATGATGGAAGTGTTTTTCAAACTCCGTGGGCAGGAGGAATGAATTCAATGCAATTTTGCCAACTTGATTTGAATCGTGATGGCTTAAAAGATTTGGTCGCTTTTGATAAACATGGAAACAGGATTTTATGCTACATAAACAATGGCACATCCGATAGTATTGATTATGCTTTTTCACCTGAATATCAATTTTTGATGCCAAACATTCAATCATGGCTCATTATGCTTGATTATAATTGCGATGGTAAAAATGATGTTTTCACATATTCTAATGGTGGAATAGCAGTTTATAAAAATATTTCTGATAACCTTATTGGATTTAAGTTTCAATTTATTACTTCCGCACTGTCTTCACAACAAGGTTTAATCCTGTCTAGTATTTCATTATCAAATAATGATTATCCTGCAATTGCTGACATTGATAATGATGGCGATATTGACATATTAGTATCACAGCATCATGGCGATAGCATTTGTTATCATAAAAATTATTCGATGGATTCCTTAGGTGTATGTGGTTTAAAATTCAGATTAGAAACAAAACATTGGGGGCTTTCCTCAAAAAGTAAGAATTCAGGCAATAATCTTTTTCAAGAACTTTCTGTTGAAAATACATCCTTAGTTAATTCCGCTGCTAAATTATCCGGTTCTAAAGCTTCGGGTTCAACAATGTTGTTAATTGATATTGACAGGGATGCTGATAAAGATTTAATTTTAGGAAATAATAATGAAACTAATTTGAATTTGTTTAAGAATGTTGGAAATCCCGATACAGCACAAATTATTTTACAAGACACCGCTTTTCCATCTAATTCTGTTCCTGTTAACTTAATTAGTTTTCCTGTTGCAAGCTGTCTCGACATAAACAATGATAGTTTAAAAGACATTCTTGTTTCATCATTCGAAAGTGATTATTACGGAAAAGCCGATAATATAAATAATGTACAATACTATAAAAATGTTGGAGATAGCTTGGGTGAAGATTTTTCATATCAAACAAATGATTTTTTTCAAAGCGAAATGCTTGATGTTGGCTCAGCCGCAATGCCTGTATTTTGTGATTATAACAATGACGGTTTAAAGGATTTGTTTATTGGAAATTATGGTTATATTGATACATCTTACATCATATATGGAGACATAATATCGGAGTTTACTTCTGCAATTGCTCTGTTTGAAAACATAGGAACATTAACTCAACCTAAATTTAAACTAATAAGCACCGATTTTGCAAATGTTTCAAACTTGAATTTAAAAGATTGTAAACCCACATTCGGTGATATTGATGGAGATGGAGATATTGATATGCTTATAGGAAATCATGATGGAACAATTCATTATTTCCAAAATACTGCCGGCATCGGCAATGCATGGAATTTGGTGTTTTCGCAATCGAATTATCAGGGAATTGATGTTGGTAAATATAGCACTCCCGAGCTTGTTGACTTAAATCAAGATTCACTTCTTGACCTTGTAGTTGGTGAGCAATATAATATGTGGAGTGGAACAATCCAACAGATAAAAAAAGGAAATTTGAATTATTATAAGAATACAGGTACAGCCACAAATCCGGTTTTTACTTTTGTAACCGATAGTCTTGGAAGAGTTGATGTAACAGATAATTATTTGAATTATAGTAATGGTTATTCTTATTCCTGTTTTTTTAAAGATTCTATCGGAAATTTCAGATTAGCAGTGGGTTCAGGTTCAGGAAAGATTTATTATTATAAAGACATTGAAAACAAGCTTACGGGAAGATTTACTGTTGACTCATCCTTAACTTCGTATAATCAGTATGATGCCACTGTTTATTATTCGAATTTTTATCAAATAGTTGGTCAAAAAAGATATTGTATAAAAGATGGTCAACGAGCAGCTCCAGCTATTGCCGATATTAATAATGACGGATATCAGGATATGATTGTTGGAAATTTGTCCGGTGGTCTTAGCTTTTATAAAGGCATTAAACCAACATCAAACCCGGGAATTTGTGAAAATATTAAAATCCCTCAACTAAGTTTTAATTTGTTCCCGAATCCGACAGATAATATGATTACTATTAGCCTTTCCGAATTTAATCAAAAGAATAATGTTGTATTGCAAATCTTTGATAATATCGGGAATTTGGTTTTAACAAAAAAATTTAATAATAGTAATCAAACCAGTATTAAAACAGATAAATTATCAAATGGCATATATATCTGCAGGCTCTATGACTTTTCAAATAATAAGTCAACTTTCGATTCAGCTTGTAAAAAATTTGTAGTCAACCATTAATTGTGTTTTCCCTGCAAAGCAAACCTTTTCTTTAACTTTAGAAAAATGACAAAAAAGTTTAATTGGGGGAAAATTTTATTTAATATTCAAATTTTAAATTTAAATTTGAAAACATAAAAATTATTAAATAAAAAAAGCAATGATACTAACAAACCTCGATTGGATAATAATTGGCATATATTTCCTAATAAGTATTTCCATCGGGATTTACATGACTAAAAGAGCCGGAAAAAGCACTAAGGATTTCTTTTTAAGCGGAAGAAAATTGCCATGGTACATTGCAGGAACAAGCATGGTAGCAACAACTTTTGCAGCCGACACTCCTTTGGCAGTTACCGAACTTGTAGCTGACAACGGAATTGCAGGAAACTGGCTTTGGTGGAACATGCTATTCGGAGGAATGTTAACAGTTTTCTTTTTTGCACGTTTGTGGAGACGTGCAGGAATTTTAACAGATTGTGAATTTGTCAGCATAAGATATTCCGGAAAACCAGCAAATTTTCTTCGAGCTTTCAGGGCGGTTTATATTGGCATCTTTATGAATGTTATCGTTATTGCATGGGTAAATCTTGCAATGGTAAAAATCCTGCAAGTGATGTTTCCTGCCCTTACTTTTTTCGGAATTAATGAAATTTCAGTTTTAGGTTTATCATTTAGTTCTCATCTTTTGGTTGTAGGCTGCATAATGTTTTTTGTTGCAATTTATTCATCATTATCGGGGATGTGGGGAATTTCAATTACCGACTCTTTTCAATTTATTATTGCAATGACAGGCTGTATTATTCTTGCTGTTTTTGCTGTTAAGCATGCAGACATTGGAGGAATTGAAGGATTAAAAGAAAAGTTGCCCGATTGGGTTTTCAAATACACTCCGGAAATTGGAAACAAAGCATCTGAAACAAGTTCAGGAAGTGGATTATTAAAAATGACTATAACTGCTTTTGTTGCATACATTGGCGTTCAATGGTGGGCAAGCTGGTATCCGGGAGCTGAACCCGGCGGAGGCGGTTATATTGCTCAAAGGATGATGTCGGCAAAAAACGAAAAACATTCTCTTTTAGCCACTTTATGGTTTCAAATTGCTCATTTTGCTTTGCGACCCTGGCCCTGGATTATTGTCGCCTTAACAACCCTAATTTTCTACCCTGATGTTCAGGATAAAGGAGCCAGCTATGTAATGGTTATAAGAGATTTGATGCCGGCTGGTCTTCTTGGATTTTTATTGGCTGCCTTTCTTGCTGCATATATGTCAACAATTGCTTCTCAAACTGTTTGGGGGACATCATATATTATCAATGACCTTTACAGACCTTTTATTAAACCTAATGCCGACGAGAAATATTATGTCAAAGTTTCACGAATAACAACTTTTGTTTTATTATTCTTATCTCTAATTGTTACAACGCAATTTACCCGCATCAGCGATGCATGGAAATTTATTCTTATTTGCAGTGGCGGAATAGGTTTGGTTTTGATTTTGCGATGGTTTTGGTGGCGAATAAATGCTTGGTCTGAAATTGCCGCCATGCTTGCTCCTTATGTTGTTTATCCAATATTGAAATTCAAATATAATTTGGGATTTGAAGAAAGTTTGATAATTATTGTTTTCTGGTCAACTTTTGTTTGGTTTATTGTAACTTTTCTTACCAGACCTACCAAACAGGAAAAACTTATCTCCTTCTACAAAAAAGTTCACCCGGGTGGAATCGGCTGGAAAAAAATATCTTCTAAGCTACCCGATGTAAAAGGTGACACAGGATATGGAAGATTATTATTTAACTGGATTGCAGGATGTGTAATGGTTATGTTTTTTCTTTTTGGAATAGGAAAAATAATTTTCGGCGAATTTCTATCAGGAGCAATTTATTTGGTAATTGGTTTAATTGCAGGTTTTTTAATTTATAGAAACATGACTAAAATTGGCTGGGAGAAAATTACTGAATAATTTTTCGATGTTTCGTATTCAAATTTTTACTACATTAGTAGATTAATTCTTTTACATAAAACTAAACAGATGAAAAAAAAAGCTTGTATTTTATCAATAGATGGTGGTGGAATCCGTGGAATTATTCCCGGAGTAATATTAAGCTATATCGAAAAAAAATTACAAACACACAATAGCACCATAAAATTATCTGACTATTTTGATTTAATTTCTGGAACAAGTACAGGTGGTATTCTTGCTTGTTGTTATCTTATTCCCGACAAAAATAATAAACCAAAATATACAGCTGACGAAGCCGTAGAAATTTATATTAAAAGAGGTGCTAAAATTTTTGACATTTCATTAACTCAAAAATTTAAAAGCTGGGGAGGATTAACAGATGAAAAATATTCTGCTAAAGAACTTGAAAATGCTCTCGATGATTATTTTGGAGACACTAAATTAAGTGAGCTTCTTAAACCATGTCTTATAACTGCCTATGATATCCGGAATCGTAAAGCTCATTTTTTTAATAAAACCGACACTACCAGCGAAATCAGGAACTTTTATGTCAAAGATATGGCAAGAGCAACTTCAGCAGCTCCAACATATTTTGAAACTGCTCGGATAAAATCAATTTTCAACACTCCTTACGCCTTAATTGACGGCGGTGTTTTTGCTAATAATCCTGCTATGTGTGCTTATTCCGAAGCCAGAACTATCGATTTTGCAAAAATTACAGGAAATTCAAAAAAACCAATTTTGCCCTTTGCAAAAGATATGCTTATCCTTTCAATGGGTACTGGAACAATTAAAAAACCATATTACTACGATAAAGCAAAAGATTGGGGAGCAGTGCAATGGATAAAGCCCATTATTGATATTATGATGTCGGGAAATTCCGAAACTGTTGACTTCCAACTAAAGCAAATCTTTGAAACAACAGATTCCCCAGACAATTATATTCGCATTCAACCTGACCTTTATAATGCAAATTCTGATATGGACGATGCTTCAAAAGGAAATTTAGATGCTCTTAAAAATGCCGGATTGAAATATATCGAAGATAACAAAGAACTTCTTGATAGTGTTGTTGACAAATTAATTGAATTTAATTAATCTGAATAATTTATAAATCACGCAGATTTGATACAAATAAATATAAATTAGATTAAAAAAAAAACAATAAAAAAAATTAAAATTTGGAATTATGAAAACAAAAATTAAAACTCTTTGCCTTATTATGATTGCTATTCTTTTTTCTATTATCAGTTGTAATAAAGACGATAGCGATGACAATGATGGTTCTTTACAATTTCCTTCCGGTTGGAGTAGTATGGATTCAGGAATTGACAAAATACTTTTGGGAGTTGATTTTATTGACTCTAAAAACGGATGGGCTGTCGGACAAGACGGAACAATCTTGCATACAACTGACGCAGGCAGAACATGGAGTAAGCAAACTTCAGGAACTGTTGAGTGGCTATCAGGTGTACATTTTATTGACAAAAACAAAGGATGGATTTCAGGGTGGGGAGGAAAAATTTTGCACACAACAAATGGCGGAGATACCTGGACAGAACAAACTTCAGGAACTTCAAGTTCACTTTATGGTGTTTTCTTTATTAATTCATTAAAAGGCTGGATAGTCGGCGACCAAGGCATCGTACTAAATACTACCGACGCAGGAAATACATGGAACACACAAAATTCGACAACTTCTAATAAGCTCAATTCAATTAGTTTTATTAATTCAAATGCAGGATGGATTGTCGGAGTATATGGAACTATAATACATACAACCGATGGCGGAAACACTTGGGCTGACCAACAATCAGGTTTTACAAACTCATTTAACAGTGTCTGTTTTACTGATAATAATACCGGTTGGGTAGTTGCTTGTGCTGGCAGAATATTTCATACTACCCAGGGTGGTGAAAATCTTTATGATCAATCATCAGGCACATCCAAATATCTTTTTGGAGTTTCATTTTTTGATGGAAATATCGGCTGGGCTGTCGGTAATGATGGAACAATTGTTCATACTATTGATGCAGGAAGCACTTGGACAGAACAAATTTCTCAAACTACAAATCACCTGAAAAGCGTTTGTTTTATTAATAAAGATGTTGGATGGGCTGTGGGACACAATGGAACTATTTTACATACTGAAAATGGTGGTGATATTTAATGTTTGCAAGACAAAAGCTATTTAGAAATAGAAATGCGAAGTAGAGTAAATTCAAAAAGTATAACTTTTTCCTTAATCACAAATAGAGGAAAAATCGCATTTCTTAATTGAACTTATGTCTGCCTTTAATAATCTCTGCAATATAAAATTAAATTTAAAAAAAAAAAATAAATTAATTTT
>Ga0075123_10001849_pt1 | contig 10482 bp, 8 predicted proteins | sample AntAceMetag02UKX_FD_69808 | JGI IMG/M metagenome (GOLD analysis project Ga0075123, IMG submission 69808) | Saline lake microbial communities from Ace Lake, Antarctica - Antarctic Ace Lake Metagenome 02UKX | ecosystem: Environmental > Aquatic > Non-marine Saline and Alkaline > Saline | place... | reverse complement strand
TGTATGAGCGAACCACACCTTCATCATGGCTGATCTTTGATGCATCCAGTTCATTGGAAAGACTGAGAGTCGGCCAGATGGTAGACATAATTTTGCCGGCAAATGCCTTGACGACAGGTATATCCACAGTTACACCAAGCGATGGGGAAGAGATGATCACGCCATCTATCATTTCCGGAAAACCGGCGGCAAACCGCAGTGCGATAAGTCCTCCCAGGCTATGCCCCAGAAGAAAAATCTTTACATCTCCGGCCATTCCATCCCTGGCAATTTCAACAAGTTTGCGAAGGTCTTCCACATACTGGGAAAAGGAAGATACATGGCCCTTGCGACCATCGCTCTGTCCATGCCCTCTGTGATCCGGCGCCCATACGCTTATGCCGAGGGGAAGGAGCCTTTCAACAACATTGTCATAACGTCCGGAATGCTCACCCAAACCATGGGCGATTATCATCCGCGCCTTCTCGGTGTCGGCCTGGCATCTCCTGTAAAAGAGATCCAAGCCGTCCGCGCTTCTAAAGCTTCCATAATCAGCAGAAAATTTGGCCATACAGACACCTCCTATGCCCATACAATAAAAATATAAATAGTGGAGCTTCCTGGGAGAATGTATTACGACTGGCTGGTCCAGTCGGGTTCTCTCTTTTCGAAAAATGCCATGGCACCCTCAATTGCATCTTTGCTTTTGATGATCTCTTCAAAGATATCGGCACTTAATTCATACCCTTCCAGGTTGCGGTTTATAACCTCCTTTGTGTATCGAATCGCCAGAGGACCTGCTTTGCGCATCCTGGCCACCATGTCCAGAACCGCATCCATAAGTTTGTCATGTTGCACTACCTGATTGACAAGGCCTATCCTCAATGCCTCTGCGGCGGATATGCGTTCACAGGTCATGATCAGTTCTTTTGCCCTGGCCCTTCCAATCTCGTCGGCAAGCCTTATCATCGCGTAAGGACAGGTGACCCCCCTAATCGGCCCGATAAACCCGAAATCGGCCCTGTCGGACATGATTATAATATCACACATAAGCGCATACTCAGCACCATGTCCAAGGGCATATCCATTCACCGCCGCGATGGTGGGTTTGGGTGAATTGATCAGTTTCAGTACAGGAGATTCTCCGGACTTGACGTCAAATGCTCTCCGGATCATCTCAATGGTTTTCGACGGATCACTGAAATCCGCCCCCGAGGAAAATACCTTTCCGATACCGGTAAGGACAATAAAACGGATGTTATCGTCCGCGTTGGCCAGGTCGACCGCCTTGCCAAGCTCCTCTGAAAGCTCAAAAGATATGGCATTTTTCATTTCAGGACGGTTCAGTCTTATGACAGCGATATCTTCACTTATCTCATATAAAATGGTCTCAAAATCCATGTTCCCCCCTTCTTGTCTCCACTATGTGTCAGAAAACCGTTTTCAGTCCCTGAGCATGATCTCTTCCATCCTGCCAAGCGCCTCCTCCAGTTTCTCAGGTTTGGATCCTCCGGCCTGGGCCATGTCGGGACGCCCGCCTCCGGTTCCCCCGACAACCGGCGCAAGTTCTCCTATCAGCTTACCCGCGTTATAGCGGCTCGTAAGATCCTTCGTCACCATGCACAGGAGCATGGCTTTATCCCCTACTCTGCTCCCAAGCAGCACAACACCGGAGGAAATTCTGTCCCTCACCTTATCTCCGAAATTACGAAGGGTCCGCACATCAGGCACATCAACCACAGATGCGAGCAGCTTAACACCCTTTATTTGCTTCACCTTATCAAGAAGGTCAGAGGAATCCTTCGCCGCCAGTTTCCCCTTGAGGGCCTCGATTTCTCTTTCAAATTCCTTCTGACGCTTCAACAACTTGTCGACCCTCTCCGAAAGATCCAGCGGGTTGGTTCTCACAAGAAGCGCAGAATCCTTCAACGCCCTTTCCATTTTCTCCACATACCGCACGGCCTCCCTGCCGGTCATCGCTTCTATCCTCCTCACACCCGCGGCAACCGCCGATTCATGGACGATCTTCAGAAAACCTATGTCGCCAGTGCGCCGGACATGCGTGCCTCCGCACAGCTCCATACTGAAGTCTCCCATTCTGACCACCCTTACCGTATCTCCATATTTCTCATCAAACACCGCTGTGGCGCCTGTTTTCAAGGCATCCGCATGGGATAGCACCCTCGTGTCAACAGGCACGTTTTCCCTTATATACTCGTTGGCCACCCTCTCGATCATTTCCATCTCTTTATCTTCTATACCCGCGAAATGGGTGAAGTCGAACCGTAGCCTCTCGGAATTCACAAGAGAGCCGGACTGTTTAACATGATCGCTCAGCACGGTTTTAAGTGCCGCCTGCAACACATGAGTGCCGGAATGGTTTGCCTCTATTGATCTTCTCGTTTCAGAATCAATCTTTACATCAACAGATTCACCAACCTTTATCTGTCCCTCTTTGAGTTTGCCTATGTGTGTAAAGAGATCGTCAAGGGGCTTTTGCGTGTCCCATACTTCGAAGAGCGAGTCCTTCCCTTCTATGACACCTGCGTCTCCAGTCTGCCCGCCCACTTCTCCGTAGAATGGGGTTCTATCCACAAATATCTCTCCCCTTTCGCCTGCAGAGAGGGAATCGACCCTTTTATCATCCTTGAGGATTGCGACAACACGGGAGGCAGTTACGTTATCACATTCATACCCATCGAACTGTGTGGAAATTCCATCCATGGAAAGAGCCCTGTATATATCCGCGACCTTCTCTTCGCCGCTCCCCTTCCACGATTTTCTTGCCTTCTCCCTCTGGACTTCCATGGATTTTTCAAAACCCTCCATATCCAGTGACATGCCGCGCGATCTCGCGGCATCCCCCGTCAGATCGGTAGGAAAACCAAAGGTATCGTAGAGTTTGAACACTATCCCGCCGGGGATTATTTTTTCCCCCTTTTTCTCCAGTGACTCCATTTCGTCATTCAGTATCCGCAGACCGGAATCGAGGGTTTCCATGAAACGCTGTTCCTCATTAACGATAACTTTCCTTACATACGATTCCTTGTCCAGCAGTTCCGGGTAACAGTCTTTCATTACCTCTATAACCACGGGAACCATGTCATGCAGGAAGGGTTTTTCAAGACCGAGGAGCTTTCCATGCCGGGCTGCCCTCCTCAGTATCCTTCTAAGAACGTACCCTCTCCCCTCGTTACTCGGAAGAATTCCGTCACTGATCAGGAAAGTTACGGCCCGGCAATGGTCGGCTATGACCCTGATAGATATGTCGTCTTCTTCGTTATCCTTATATTTTTTGCCGGTTGCACCTTCAATGTGCAGAATGATGTCCCGGAAGAGGTCGCAATCATAGTTGCTTTCCACCCCCTGCATAACCGTCGCCAGTCGTTCAAGTCCCATACCTGTATCTATGTTTGGGGTTGGCAGCGGAGTCAATGTCCCGGATTCGTCCCTGTCATACTGCGTAAACACAAGGTTCCATATCTCCATGTAGCGCCCGCATTCACACTCCAGGTCACATTCCGGCCTTCCGCATCCCACATCTTTACCCAGATCGTAATATATCTCCGAGCAGGGGCCGCAGGGACCGGTATCACCCATCATCCAGAAATTGTCTTTTTCTCCCAAACGAACTATACGCTCCGCCGGCACCCCGATCTTTTTATTCCATATTTCAAATGCCTCATCATCATCCCTGAAGATACTCACCCACATCCTGTCTTCGGGAAGGCCCATGACATCTCTGAGGAACTCCCATCCCCATTCTATGGCCTCATTCTTAAAGTAGTCTCCGAAGGAAAAATTGCCCAGCATTTCGAAAAAGGTGTGGTGCCGCACGGTAAACCCGACGTTTTCCAGGTCATTGTGCTTTCCACCGGCCCTGACACACTTTTGCGATGTGGCGGCCCTCGTGTACTCGCGCTTCTCAAGACCCAGAAAAAGGTTTTTGAACTGGGCCATGCCGGAGTTGATGAAGAGCAACGTCGGATCTTCCTTCGGAATAAGCGATGAACTGGCTACGACCGCGTGCCCCCGTTCTTTAAAATATTCAAGAAACTTTTCTCTGATCTCACTGCCTGTCATTAACATATGTCTCCTATACAAAGTTAATTCATAGAGCCCTTCAACAGGCCCATGGTTAAAAAGTTAAACGTCCAGAACACAGCGGTTTGCAACCGCACGCAGCTCTAATTTATTGTTTCGGTTGCCAGACTGCAAGTTAAATTTTCTCCGCCGAACGTAAAACTCATCTGCCATTGCTCGCTGTCAGGTGAAGTTATTGGTAAGGCAGAATTTCTAACATTATTATACGCTCACAAATATGAGTCCATAAAATTATTTCGAAGAATTAAGTGTATGTCCCCCGAATTTTTAACGTTGTGCATAACCTGGAAAAAAGTTTCGGTTTTTTGGATCAGAATTCATCCGGCTGTTTGCCCAGTCTTTGTTTTGGGAAAAAACTTAACACCGGGTATATTTTCAAAGTCTGAATCTTGTGTCCAGATTAAACATTCATACGATTGAGCCGTAGATAAAATAATACTGTCGGCCATGGGAAGGCCATAATGCAAACTCAGCCTGGAAGCATTGATTGCGATACTTGTTGTAAGATCAATAATCGTACCTTTATGCATGGCAGCCACGGCTTGAAGAGCTTCATTTTCGCCAGATTCACGCAACACCACTTTGAATACTTCATATATGGTGATCACTGGTACAATTAAAGACGATGGGTCTTAAAGAGGGGACGCAAATTTTTCAGAATTCGTTCCCCCTGAAAAATATTCAAGCCATCCTGAGGAGTCGACAATATTCATAATCTGTCGCCCTCGCGAACAAACTCGGTATTAATTCCCTTAAGGAATCCTTTTAGCTCAGACATGTCTCGATCGGGTATAAGCTCTATTCGTCCATCATACTCAATAACCTTCATTTTCTGGCCGGGGCGAAGACGCAATGCAGCCCTTATTAATTTTGGGATAACTACTTGGAATTTTGGTGAAACTGTAACGGTATGCATGAGGTCCCCTTATCGATAGCATTTAAGTATTACGATAGCACCCTCTATACAGTCTTGTCAATCATCGGGGCCAATCGCCAGGCTAAGCTGCCGGAAGGAGCCGTCTAAAAAGGCGTACTACACGGGAAAACACTGGCGAATAATCAAACGTTGGATAGCAGCATTAGCCGTTTTCTTAAACAGATTTTTCATGTCATCACCTATTTAAAATTCACTTCTAACGCCCGGAATCTTGAAACGCGAGCGGTCCCTTGTAAAACCGCCTGTTAGCTGAACTTGCTGTCATTATTACACCTTACAAATATAGGACTGCAAACTATTTTGAAAAATTAAGTGATGTGTCCCCCGAATTCCCCTATGGCAAATAATTTTCAAGCATGGGAAATTGGGTGGATTGGGCAAAGGCTGGGGCGGATGAAACTAAAAAGAGAACGATTAATGCCCGGCAGATCGCTCTCTTTCTATGTAAGATTTCCCAAATCTCCTCACATTCAAATATTGACATATTTTCACCATTTTTTGATAGTTGCATTGCTTTTTGACGAGGGAAATATAAGAAAAACGGTTTTGTATGTCAAACCCCTGTCAGGGTACTCTAATTACATCACTGGTCTGTGCAACTCATGGGGGTCAGTCCATTAGTTGATGCTGACGGAGTTCCTGATAGTCCTTTTCCTGAAACACAAACTTAAATATTTCATTCCAATATTGTCAATAATTTAGTATTGTGTCCCTGAAATTTCTCCTCCCTGGAATTTCTCTGACTATACGAATTCCCGCAATATAGCAAAAACAGCCTCCGCGAATCCTCCCATTATCAGCTCTTGGGATTGAACAAAGAGTTTCCGTCGTTAAATGCCCGGTTCAGCATGAGATCGACTACCTGTATCCCGTTCATCATACCGCCGTAGATGCCATGAGCAAATTTAGGCTGGTACAGGTTTTCTATGGGGGTTTTCATGGGCAGCCTTTTAGGGCCGAACTGGGTTACCAGCGCTGCCATGTCATAGATGCTTCCCGTTGGCGAGCCGGAATAGCGCGAATAGGTGGCCGGAGTCGAAATGTCCATGACCTCGATGTGTTTCCTCAGATCGGGGATAACATACTCTTCAATGATGTCGATAAAGAAATCCGCCCAATATTGTTTTTCTTTCTTATACCTTTCAGGATCATTCTCTCTCCAATTCAGCCAGTCGCGCATACCAAAGGGTACCCCCCGGATGGTGACCGTATTCCTGCCTCCCGTTGTCAGGGACGGGCAGATAACAGCGGTGTGAAAACAGTCCCTGGAGAACGCGTTTTCCCCGCGCAAAAAGGCATCAAAGAGTTTCTCAGTTGTGCCCAACCCGGTGGAGAGCACGTTATAAGGGTAGTCCAGGTCAAGCTTTGTCATATCAATCTTTTCATCGAGACCGAGGGCTATATTGAATGAAGAAGGCGACATTATGGTCCCGTTCAGGCGTTTCACATATGGGGCCGGCAAATTCTCATCGCCTACCAGATTGTGCATGGCTACCATGGGGTCAATCGTGGTCACTACCTTTTCAGCCCGAATCATAGCACCATCGACTTTCACGCCTGTCACTTTACCGTCTTTTACCACGATGTCTTCAACCTTGGAATTGAGGCGGATCTCTCCTCCCCAGTCCTGAAATAACCGGGTCATCGTGGCAGGGAGTTCGTCATAGTATCCGTAGGGCCGGAAACATCTGGTAACCGACGAGAGCATCGCCCCGGCACCCATGATGGCCGAAGCCCTGTCCGAGGGTACACCGGAAAAGGCGGAGAAGGTTTCCAGGATCTCACGGAGATCGGTGTTGGTTATTTCGAATTTGTCGAGCATTGAAGAATAGGTCCGGTTAAGATTGGCAACCACCTTTGGTGCAACAAAAGGCGTACAAATCATATCCTTTAAGGTAGGCAGGGCCTTAAGTTTGCGAACCTGAGCGAACATATCAGCACAGTAGTTCATGAACTTCTCGATTTTGGCGGCATCCTGAGGGAAAAGACTTACCAGGTAGGCGGTCAGATTCTCGGTCCCGACGGGGAGCCGGTATTCCTTTACCTTTCCATCATCTATCACCATGCGTCGCATGAACACACCGGTGTATTGCTTCAAATTCAGATCGATACCAAGGTATTCCAGGACATTTAAAACATCCGGCACAAGCTGGGTGGTTTCGAATACAAAGTCTCCTCTGCGATAGGCTGTAACGTATCCGCCGGGATAAGGATTCTTTTCAATGATGAGGGTTTTTTTGCCCGGTACGTTTTTGAGCCACATCAGTCCGGTACTGAGACCGGTGATACCGGAACCGATAATGATAAGATCGTAAGCGTCACCGCCAGAATAATTCGACTGTATCTCCTCTTTCATCAGCTTTATTTTTTTTGCCATGTCCCCCCCCCTTGGTTTATAGTCGATAATAAGATAATAGAACTTCGCCCGGTTGTGGTGTCCGGTCAATTGTTTTTTTCGGAAGCAGGCGGATCAGATCTTTAAAATGATTCGACTGTACGCCCCGACCGGTCGGGGCATGATAAATAAAGGAAAGTAACTTACTGTATAGCGTGGGGCCTTTGTACCCCACAAAGAGGTTGCCCACAGTGTGGCAAGTCTACAACATTGTTTCAGGTCTCAAGGCTCACAATAGCCCGCACCCATTTCTTTCAGCACGTCCAGTATAAGCCCCACGGGGAATCCCCTGCCAGCGAGGCTTTGAGTCACTCTTCGCTTGCCCTTATATGAAAAGACCCCGAATTCGGATTCCTTGCGTAGCCTTTTCTCAACAAGCTCTTCTATGGCGCGCTTTTCGTCTTTCTCTTCTCTTGCCTCGACAACCGCTTCTTTTATCAGATCGCGGGAGATTCCTTTTTCAAAAAGGCTTGCCTCTATTTTCCTGTCACCCCACAGCCTGCTGACGGCGAGGCTTCTTGCCCACTGCCTTGCAAAATCTTTGTCGTTCAGATACCCAAGATCGGTAAACCTGTCAACAATCTTCTTGATTATGGCACTGTCAAAACCCTTTTCCGCGAGTCTCGTCTGAACTTCTTTGATGCTTCTTCCCCTGTATAACAGATATCGCAACGCCTTTTGCCTTGCCTTTTCATACAAAGGATCATCGTCCACTATTTTTTATCCTCTACCTTTACCCCGTCCTTCTTCAGACCGAATTTCTGGTAGACCTCTTCTCTTATTCTGGCCATTATATCCGGGTTATTCTTCAGGAAGTCTTTGGTGTTCTCCCTGCCCTGTCCTATCCTTTCCCCGCCGTACGAATACCACGCGCCTGACTTCTCAACAATTCCGTCGTCAGCCGCCAGGTCAAGGAGATCACCGCTTTTCGAAATACCTTCTCCAAAGATAATATCAAATTCCGTCTGTTTGAACGGGGGTGCGACCTTGTTCTTTACCACTTTTACCCTCGTCCTGTTTCCTATAACATCCTGTCCCTGTTTGATGGCGGAGATCCTGCGTATATCCAAACGCATGGTTGAATAGAACTTGAGCGCGTTTCCGCCGGTAGTTGTCTCAGGATTACCAAAGAATACTCCTATCTTCATACGCAACTGATTGATAAAAATAACCGTGGTCATGGTCTTGCCTATAGTTCCGGTAAGCTTTCTGAGCGCCTGTGACATCAGTCTCGCCTGCAGGCCCATCTGCGCGTCACCCATGTCCCCTTCAAGCTCGGAGCGCGGCACCAGTGCAGCGACCGAATCTATGACAAGGACATCAACCGCGCCACTTCTCACGAGAACCTCGGCAATCTCAAGCGCCTGTTCTCCAGTATCAGGTTGGGATATGAGAAGATCATCCGTTTTCACGCCGATATTTCTGGCATAACTCACGTCCAGCGCGTGTTCCGCGTCAACAAACGCCGCGAGTCCACCTGCCTTTTGCGCTTCCGCGACAATATGAAGCGCGAGTGTGGTCTTTCCTCCCGATTCGGGACCAAATATCTCAATAACCCTTCCCCTGGGGACGCCGCCGACACCAAGTGCGAGATCGAGACTTATGGAACCCGTAGATATGGCCGGGACATTCGATATAATCTCATCACCACCCAGCCTCATGATGGAACCTTTGCCAAACTGCTTTTCAATCTGGCTTATGGCCAGATCAACAGCCTTCTCTTTGTCCGTTTCAGATACCATAGCGACCTCTCCTTACCGGCATAACTTACCGTTCGTCAAAAAATGTTATTAATAATCCAAAATGAAAAATCAGTGCCCTCCAAATAGAAAAGTGGCAAGTTTGGTATATACCGCTCCGCCGGGTTTCAGCGCGCTTTTAAAGAGTATCAGTTCCCGCGCGTCAAACCGGTGCATACCCGCCTCCCCTGCTATATTACTCGCCTCTTCAGCTCCCGATATTATCCCGCCGCGCGACATGGACCTGCCCAGCGTAAGGTGCGGTTTAAATGCCTTCTTTTCTGCCGGGAAACCACTCTTTTCCAAATCATTTTCAATATCAGACTGAAGGACAGCAAGCCTTCGCACATCCCCGCCGATACCGAGCCATAATACCCTCGGTTTCTTCAAGCCGGGAAATCCCCCGGGCAACCCGACATTCAGTCCGATGGGGGCAATGTCCCTGGCATTCCTCTCGACAACTTCGGAAATACGGACTATATCATCCTGAAACACATCGCCTAAGAATTTCAGCGTGAGGTGCATTCCTTCGGGCCTGGCCCACCTTATCCCCTTCAACGCGGGGACCAACCTTTCTTTCATTTCCTCTATCAGTTCTTTTATATCCGGCGGAAGTTCTATTGCAAGAAACGCCCTCATGGATTTTCTGTCATTCATGACAATTGTTTTCAATCCTGATAAACAGGTAAAAAGTCTCTTCGCTGCGAATCCAGGCATATCGTGAATCAACGCCGGAGCTTATCTGTGATTTTACATACTATGTCATTGTCACGTCAATCTATCTCTTCAATGAGAAACTTTCTCAATATATTCAGAGCTATCTGCGAAGTCATCTCCTTTATTCTCCTGCGATCCCACCGGAACTGAAACCTGCGGCACGTGGTGCCCCGCCCTGTTGACAGGGCGACAAAGACAGTCCCCACGGGTTTTTCCTCCGTTCCGCCTGTCGGGCCCGCAATACCAGTTGTGGCCAGTCCAATATCCGTACCCGCGAGTTTTTTTACGCCCTCCGCCATAAGTATCGCAACATCTTCACTCACGGCACCATGGCTCTCTATGATTGAGGCGGGTACTCCGAGGAGTTCAACTTTTGATGTATTGCTGTATGTAACCACACCCCTTTCCAGAAACACAGAACTGCCTGGCACATCTGTCAGACGGTCGGTTATCAGCCCTCCGGTACAAGACTCGGCCACCGAAAGTGTCAGCTTTCTCCCGGTCAGGAGCCCGGCCGCCACTCCTTCCATGGTATCGTCTCCGTAACCGAATATATATCTGGACAGTTGTCTCTCTATCCTCTCACATGCAACCCTTAGATTCTCTTCCGC
>Ga0075123_10001847_pt1 | contig 10483 bp, 9 predicted proteins | sample AntAceMetag02UKX_FD_69808 | JGI IMG/M metagenome (GOLD analysis project Ga0075123, IMG submission 69808) | Saline lake microbial communities from Ace Lake, Antarctica - Antarctic Ace Lake Metagenome 02UKX | ecosystem: Environmental > Aquatic > Non-marine Saline and Alkaline > Saline | place... | reverse complement strand
ATTAATTCATCAATGAGTTCCTGCTTACGTTTTTCCTGCGGTGTCTGTTTGGCCATAGTATACCTTTCAATAATAGGTTAACATTTCTATGACCATTTACACAGTTTATTTCACACCCTCCAATCCGCGTCTGAGTTCGTCTTGTGTCGTGTGTCTTTTATCCCCTGATTTCTGACTCCTGAGTTCTTCTCCAAGATTTCCACGTCTACCCTCCCTTTTCCTTTCTTGTTTTCCTTCGTGTTCTTCGTGTCCTTCGTGGTTAAACCCCTTTCTAAGAAATCTCTGCGCTCTCTGAGTGCTCTGTGGCTAATATTTTTACCCCTTTTTCCCTTTTAACTTTCCTTCGTGTTCTTCGTGTCCTTCGTGGTTAAGATATTGCCTTTTTCGTTGCTTTTTATCTTTTCCCTTAGTGCCCTTCGTGTCTTAGGGTCTTCGTGGTTAAATCCGTTTCAAAGAAATCTCCACGCTCCCTGCTGTACGCTAAACGCTGCCTCATCAAGCTTCGCAAGGCCGAGCCTTCTCGGCCGGGATCAAAGCCGGCTGGCCCCGCAGATGCTCGCATCGAAAGGGGTAAGACGATTTTGATCCCCAAGGCGTTCCCCCCTACCAACGCCGCCTCACGACTATCCTTCTCTCTCAATTCCCTTTGCTATTTTGTGGTAATCAGAACGGGCCTGGTGCTCGTTAAGCTTTTCGTTCTTGTCATAGTCGCCATGCTTTTCTTCATATGCTCCATCGGCCTTATCAAGTACCTTCTCATCAAACTTGTTAAGCTCATCGTATTTTGCACACATGGTCTTAAACTCCTTTTCTAAAAAGTAACAATTCAGAACATTCTCTAACTTGGAAAGGCGGCGTGCAACTGGCTGGAAGTCCTCAAGTCCGTCATCGGGGGCTACCGGCGCTCCGCTGTCAAGCCAGCAATCCATAATTAAAACTGGATGAATTATACTCCGATAAGCAATTAAGTCAAGAATATTTTTATAATTAAAATCCGCGAAATCTGCGAAATCCGCGTCTAAACTCTCTTTTCCTTTCTTGCCTTCCTTCGTGTTCTTCGTGTCCTTCGTGGTTAAGATATTGCCTTTTTCGTTGCTTTTTATCTTTTCCCTTCTTTCGTGTCCTTCGTTGTTAAATCCGTTTCTAAAAAACCTTCGCGCCTCTGCGCCTCCGCGGGAGAAATAAAGAAAAACCAAACCTCCCCCCTACCGCCCTTTTTGTCGGCTTCCAAAGGAGTTGCTGCCTCCCGGCTGCAACTGTGGACGTTGGCGAAAGATTACGTGATGCTCGCATCAAAGTAAGCTCACACCAAGTACACTTAAGCTGACAAAATCACTTACGCGTCTAAACTCTCTTATCTTTCTTAGTGTTTTGGTGTCTTAGTGGCAGGTATTCCTTCGCACAAACGCGCAAGTCTAATGTCCAAAATCCGTATATTTCTGTATCTTTTCCGTACAAAAACGTACTTTATATGTACTTTTCAGCCATTTTTCAGTACGTTTTTACCCCCTTTTTCACCAAACTTGCGCGTTTGTGCGCGCAAAATCATCAGTATCAGCCCAAAAACGAACATTCCCCCCAAAAACAGCCCAAAATTTTGGCCATTTTCCGCAATTTTTTAAAAAATCGATCCTTGAGAGAATTCTATTTATTGCTACCGGCTTTCCAGCCGGTTATGTTGCCTTTTCCTCTGTTGGTGCTGCAGCTTCAGCACCCTCGACACCCTCAACGCCCTCAGCGCCAACCGCCTCTTCCTTATCTTTTCGGCCGGAATGGCTCTTACGATGCGCGACCTTCTCCAGACCAAGTACGGAATCACCTTCCTCCCAGCGTTCTTCTTCTATAAGCTGTTCAATTCGCTCTGCACGAGATAAAACGTTACGGTGCCTACTCAAAGCACCCTTGATTTTCAATGAAGGATCAATCGACATTCAACAATCTCCTTGGCTATCATTCAACTATTTCATTTTCTTGCCGTATGCATCACTAAAACGATGCTTGGCAAAAGATTCATATCCCGGCGGGGCTTTATATCCAGCCCCGAGACCAATAATTTCCTGTAAGGCTAAGTTACCATCGGTCCCAGCCTTTTTCGGATTTTCAAACCTTTCAGTAGTCTGCAAAAAGTATCGACCGTTTCGCAGCACAATTTCTGTTTCAATACTAAAACCGGCAAAGTACATCTGCACCGGCTCCAAATCAGCCTTTGCACCGTACTCAACCAGGACAATCACATGATCGCCTTTTACCTTAACAACCGATCCGTTATCCAAGCTCGTCGTCGTATCGGCTTCAACCTTCCCGACATTGTCCGGCGTCGCAGTTCCGCCGCCGCCTATCGGATCAGCCGGAACCTTTTTTCCGATTTCAGCCGGCCCAGCCGGCAACAAATCGCCGGAAACCTGCCCTAAGCGAAATATCACAAGCCCCAGCAGCGCGATTCCAAGAATCACTACGACCATAATCTGATACGGAACCGATATTTCAACCCTGCCTGCGTTGAACTGCAGAATAGGCGGTTTTGTCGGCCACGGGGTCGATTTCGAGGGTGCAGGCTCTGCCGGCTTCACCGGCTGGCTCTCAACAGAGCGATGCTGGACGGCTTCCGGCCGACGCAACGGTTCTACCGTTTTGCCGGGCTTGACCCGCCCTTTGCCCATCACCTCGTAAAGAGCCTTTTTTTTGCGATAACGTGCCATAGGCTCTCAAAACCAGTCTTTCTGCTGAACATTCGGCATCCTGCCGACAGCTTGTACAGAATTATTTTACATTTCTACAGTATTTTAACGGCCATTGCAATAACAAAATTGAGGATTTATTCTCGCCTCGAAAAACGGGGCTGAATCGCCCTGGTCTCGCTCGGAGTGGCGATATGGCGCTTCGCGGTGGATTTTCTTGCGGGATGGGCGTTTTGGGGTTATTATGGCGGGATGGTTAAGACTTTACGAATTGAGATCGCCACGCGGGGGGACTGTGATATTGTTGATATTACAGGGGAGGTTGTGGCGGCTGTTGCAGAGTCTGGGATTAAAGATGGGGGTGTTATCGTTTTTAATGTGGGCTCAACGGCTGGAATTACGACAATAGAGTATGAGCCGGGATTGGTGAACCACGATATAGCTGCGGCGTTCGAGAAGATTGCGCCGAAGAACGGCCGATATGAGCATGAAGAGACATGGCATGACGATAACGGGCATTCGCATGTGCGGGCGTCGCTTTTGGGGCCTTCATTGAGCGTGCCGGTTGTGGAGGGGAAATTGACGTTAGGGACGTGGCAGCAGATAGTTTTGGTGGATTTTGATACGAGGGCGAGGGCAAGGACAGTTATATGCCAAGTAATCGGGGAGTGAGCGTATCGGAGGAAATGGTTGACATTGGCGGAGCTATGGCTTAGTATTTGAATGATTTTTTCCGGGATTTTTTCGGAGGTATCGGCTATGGGATGTTACAGGGAAAAAGCGGTTTTCGGGTTTGCGGTGGTCGTATTGGTGTTTTGGGGAAGCGGTTGCAAGACGCCAGCGGATACGAAGGTTGTCTCGAAAGTCGAGCTTGGGCCCACGATAGGGTCGATGGTTGAGATATTCGCACTCGATTCTATCGTGGTTGAAGGGTACAGCTTAGTTGGCGGATTGCGTGGCAATGGTTCGCAGAAATGTCCGCCGGGGGTTAAGAAGTACCTGATACAGTATATTCTGAAGCAATCGGGCGATGCGAAAGTAAACGCCAACAAACTGATCAACAGCCTTGATACGGCGGCAGTGGTTGTGCGGGGGACAATCCCTGGGATAGCATCGCGAGGTCAGCGTTTCGATGTGCGTGTTGAGGCCGTGGCGGATACCGGCACGACATCCCTGGAAGGCGGCCATCTTTATACAGCGGAGCTTGCATACTCGGGAGAGTCTGCGCGGACGAGGACTTTGGCGAAAGCTGTTGGACCGGTATATGTCGATAAGATTGTCGGCGGCGACGGCAAGAGACGTGGGTATGTTCTGGGCGGTGGGGAGGTTCTTGATGATTACAAGATAAGGCTTTCGCTTCGTGAGCCGGATTACGTAACATCAAGTGCTATTCGCAATCGCTTGAATGAGCGTTTCGTCGGTGAGCCGGCCAGGGCTCTTTCGCAGAGCCAGATCGAACTTGCCATACCTGCGAGATACAGAAGGCAGAAAAGACGTTTTGTATCATTGGCGGCTGCGATGTATCTCGGTGAGACGTCGGAAGCCACCCGGGCAAGAATTGAGCGGCTTGGTGAGGAGCTGGCTTCGGGTGTTAATAAGGAGCAGAGCGAGATTGGTCTTGAAGCGATTGGCAAGGCGAGTTTGGGGCAGTTGGGCGCGCTTTTGGAATCTGGCAATGAAGATGTGCGTCTTCGAGCGGCAAGGTGCATGCTGAACCTTGGCAATGATCAAGGATTGCACGTTCTTCGTCAAATAGCGATGCAGAAAGGCTCGTCGCGTAGAATCGAGGCTTTGGATGCTATTGCGGCTGGTGCGAATTACAGTGACGCCGGTGCGATAGGTAGACGGCTACTTCGCGATGCGGACTTTCCGATTCGATTAGCAGCGTATGAGCACTTGCGAAAACTCGACGATATCGCGATCAAGCAGACTGTGGTTGAGAAGAAATTCTATATCGAGCACGTGGCGCAGACGCCGCATAAGGCGATTTATGTTTCGCGGAGCGGTCGGGGGCATATAGTGCTGTTCGGGACGCCTATCAAGTGCCGGGAGGACGTTTTTGTGCAATCGGCTGACGGCAATGTGACAGTTAACGGGCGTGCGGGCCAGGGCTATGTTTCGGTGATTCGCAGACTCGAGGATCGGCCTGACATCGGACCGATTGAGTTGAAAAGCTCGTATGATCTGAGCGATATAATTCTGGCGATGTGCCAGCCGGCAGTTGTGCAGGAGGGTTCCCGATTGCGGTCGGGGCTGAACGTTTCTTATGCAGAGGCGATATACATTCTGAAACAAATGAGCGAGAAAGGTATGGTCGACGCGGTTTTCTACGCGGGTCCGCTGCCGGAAATCGGCTTCTGAATAATCAAGGGAAAACGGGTCATCGGCCGATAATAATATTGTATTGTCGATGGTGTCGCAGTGCCGGCGACGTCTAAACATGTTGAGACTTGCATTTTATCGGTGTAATTTCACGGATTTGGTGATGATAAGGTAGTGACAACGAAGGGAAGAAATGAGACTTGAAAAAATTGTTCTTAACGGATTTAAGAGCTTTGCAGACAAGACGGAGTTTAAGTTTGACGCTGCGATAACAGCGATTGTCGGGCCAAACGGGTGCGGCAAGAGTAACGTTGTCGATGCGGTAAAATGGGTTTTGGGCGAGCAGAGCGTCAAGAGTCTTCGCAGCGGTCATATGGCGGATGTGATATTCGGCGGCAGCAGCAGCAGAAAGCCGATGGGTACGGCGGAAGTAAGCCTTCTCATCGCCAATACGACGGGCCAACTTCCGATCGAGGCCGATGAGGTTGAGATATCGCGGCGAATTTATAAGAGCGGCGAATGTGAGTACCGTATAAACGGCAAGATGTGTCGGCTGAAAGATATCCGCGAACTGTTTATGGATACCGGCGTCGGAACGCGGGCTTACTCGATTATCGAGCAGGGGCAGGTTGAGCAGTTGCTGGTGTCGTCGAAATCGGACCGTCGTGCGCTATTCGAGGAAGCGGCTGGAATAAGCAAGTATAAGGCCCATAAGAAGGAGGCGCTTCGCAAGCTGGAGCGGACGGAGCAGAATCTTCTCAGGCTTGCGGACATCTTAGGGGAGGTGGGTAAGCGGCTTCGCAGCGTCAAGCTGGCAGCCGGCAAGGCTCGTAACTGGCTTCAGTACAGTGAGAGACTGAAGGAACTGCAGGTTAATTATTCGCTTTCGGAGTACGCAAGAAACTATACGAAGAGCGAGCAGAAGAAAGGAGTGCTTGGTAAATTAGAGGAGGAATTTGCCGGTGTTGCGGCGACAGTTTCGAGGAATGACGCCCTGCTGAGCGAACTTGGCCGTCGAATTATCGAAACAGAGAACGAGCTGAACGTTACTGATAACTCGCTGGTTTCGGTCCAGAGCAAGATCGAGCAGAACCTTCAGCGAATAGAATTTTTGCGGTCGCGGATAACCGAGCTTGGTGAAAGAAAAACAATCGCCTGTGAGCGGGCGGTTAAGCTGCAAGAGCAGCGGAATCAGTTCGGAGAGGATTTGAGGCAATATGAAAGCAAACAGGCCAACTGTGAGAGGATTCGCGAGGAAAAAGAGAATGCTATCGAGCAGATGCAGCAGGCGATTCGTGAGGTAAACAGCGAATGCTCCTCTTTGGAGTCGGAACTGGAGGATGAAAAATCCGGTATTATCGATATAGTGCGAAGGACGGCGCAACTTCATAATGAGTTGCAGAGTATGTCGGTTCATCGCAACAACCTGTCGAGCCAGAAAGACCGTTTAGCCGGTCGGGCCGAGACGAGCAAGGCCGAGTTGGAGGAACTGCTGACAGAGAAAGCTCAGTACAAGGTCCGCCTGGATGACATCGGGAAGGTGCTGGAGGAACTGGAACAAAACCTCGATGTGAAGCGCAAGAGAGCGGAAGAAATCGGCGAGCAAATCGCCGGCGACAATAAACGATTGGCGCACAGCAAAGAGACGCGAAGCGCATTGGGCAGCGAATTGGCGATATTGACGGATATGGAGAGAAGGCGTGAAGGGCTCAACATCGCCGTCAAGGAGATTCTGGCTGCAAGAACCGATGAAGGCGACAGGTTTGATTACGTCGAAGGGATATTGGCGGAAATAATTTCCGCGGACATCGAATATGCCGGTGCGGTCGAGGCGGCGCTGGAGGGCAAGACGGACGCCTTGATTGTCAGTGACACAAAGAGGCTTCTGGGGGACAAGGAAGGGATTGCCGCACTCGAAGGCCGAGTCAATTTCATAGGTACGGATCGAGTCGAGCCTTTCGTTGATCAAGAGGACGTGTCGAGGTTTTCGTTCGTCAAGGGCAGATTAGTGGAATTCGTCAAGGCCGAAAGCAAGTACGCGGCGTTGGTTTGGAACCTGTTGGGCAAGACGATAGTCGTCGATTCGATAGATTCGGCCCTTAAGGCTGCGGAAGAATTGGGGCCTGAGTATCGGCTCGTTACGCTGAATGGTGAATTGTTGGGCGCCGACGGTATCGTTAAGCTTGGGCCGCTGGGCAAGACTACCGGTTTGATATCTCGCAGGAGTCGTCTCAAGCAGTTAGAGGAGACGATGACGAGCATACAGACGGACATCGCGGAGGTGGAAGTTCAGATCGAGCAAAACGACCAGAAGCGTGAGCATCTTACTAAACTGTGCCAGGATCTGCGGACGGCAGTGTATGAGGCGAACACCGAAAAGGTTCAGACAAGCTCGAACCTGAGTGTGGTCGAGCAAAGCGTAAAGCGTCTTCGCGATGAACAGCCGTTGATTTCGAATGAAATCGATATGCTGGAAGAACAGATAGCGCAGTCGGTCCAGAAGGAATACGATTCAAAGCAGAAGCTCGACGAGTTGGAGACGGTTAACGGCGAGCGGAAGTCACATATAAAGGAACTCGAACAACGATATTCCGAACGCAAATCGCTTCAGGAGAGGCAGGTAGGCGAACTTGCGGATCTGCGTGTTGCGTTGGGCCAGGCCGCCGAACAGAGCAAGGCACTTACGCAAACAATTTCGAGTTTGCAGGTTCAGGTTCGCGAGAACCAGACAACGACGGAACTGACACAGGCAGAGATACGAAACTGCAGTGAGGAATCGGCGAAGGCTGAACGGGATATTCTCGGCTGTGAGGGTGCGGTTTCGGAACTGTTTGTCGAAAAAGAGAAGACTCAGCAAAGCAGCAGAGAGCTTCACGAGAGCGTAGAACGGCTGTTGGCCGAGCGAGAAGATACAGAGCGATTGATTCGACAGAAGCGCGGTGAGCAGAGCGAGATCGATCAGCGGATCAACCAGTTGAAAATTGAGTTGAGTCAACTGGAGGTAAAGAACCAGGACCTGGTTGAGCGAGTTCAGGATGAGCTTCAAATCGACCTGGTCGATGCTTACGAAAGCTACAGCGAAAGTGAAGTCGACTGGGAGCAGGTGCGAGAGGAGATGGGTGAACTTCGTGGCAAGATCGAACGATTAGGCAATGTAAATGTGGACGCGATAGCGGAGCAGGAAAGCCTTGAGCAGCGGCATGAGTTTTTGGGCGACCAGGTACACGACCTCAACAGCAGCAAAGGTCAGCTTCAGCAATTGATCAACCGTCTGAATCGAAAGAGCAGGGACAAGTTTGCCGAGACTTTCGAGCAGATTCGCGTTCATTTCCAGCAGATTTTCCGCAAACTGTTCGGCGGCGGCAAAGCCGACATTCTCTTAGAGGACGCCGAAGACATACTGGAGGCAGGGATAGAGATAATCGCACGGCCACCCGGCAAGGAAACGCGGAGTATATCGCTGCTGAGCGGCGGCGAGAAGTCGATGACGGCGCTTGCGCTGCTGTTTGCGGTTTTCAAGGCGAAGCCCTCGCCGTTCTGTTTCCTGGATGAGGTTGACGCGGCCCTGGATGAGGCGAATAACGAACGGTTCAATATGCTGCTGCGGGAATTTCAGAAGGATTCTCAATTTGTCGTTATCACTCACGCCAAGCGCACGATGAGTATTGCCGATGTTCTTTACGGGGTGACGATGCAAACGCGAGGTGTTAGCAAAAAGATAAGCGTTCGATTCGGCGAGTACGAGGACGAAGAAGAAACGGCCGCTGTGGCATAGGTACGGTAAATGCACGGAAGAATTGACGGTGCAGGTAAAGAGATATTATGAAAAAATGCCCATTCTGTGCAGAAGACATTCAGGAGGAGGCGGTCAAGTGTCGGTTTTGCGGTGAATTCCTCGACCGCACGGCCAAACTAAAAGCAAAATGGTATTTCCGAACACCTGTGGTGGTATTTGCCGTTTTGTGTCTTGGTCCGCTTGCTCTTTCACTTATATGGCTTAATCCACGTTACACGCCAGTAGTCAAGATCGTGGGAACTGTTTTGGTTATTGCCCTTACCTTTGGACTTGGCTATGCGATGATCAAGATATACTTTCAGTTCATGGAATCGATCAGCGAACTTGGGATTGGCTGATTCTGACGGGCTTAGTGGAAGAAAGGTTTAGATGAATTTGATTTTCGCGATAGCGGCTCTGGTTGCAGGGCTGGTGATATTGTGGAAGTCTGCAGAATTGTTAGTCAGCGGTGCAGTGAGTCTTGCCGAGCTTTTGGGGGTCAGCCCGCTGATCATCGGGTTGACTGTTGTCGCGATGGGTACATCATCTCCTGAAGTCGCGGCGAGTATTACAGCGGTTTTCAAGGACTCGGGTGGGGATATGGCCGTAGGGAATGTATACGGCTCGAACATAGCCAACCTGGCGCTCGTTGGCGGTCTGGTGGCGCTTATTCGGCCGATTCGCGTAAGGAGGCGAACGATAAGACGCGAATTACCGGTTATGCTGTTGGTGGCGTTGCTTGTTTGGCCCTTGCTGCAGGACCTGTTCATATCGCGAACGGAGGGAGGGTTGCTGTTGCTTGTCTTCGCGGCCTTGATATTGTTGACTATATACGCGGCGCGGCAAGAAGCAAAAGATAACAAGAAAACCGAAGAGCAGGTGAAAAATTATGCGACGGCAGACACAAAAAAGAGTGTTTTTTTTGTAATCACCGGGTTGCTTGGCTTGGCTATCGGAGCGAAACTCGCTGTGGAAGGAGCAGTGTTTATAGGCAGAACGGTGGGTTTGAGTGAAGCCGTTATAGGCCTTACAATCATTGCAATAGGTACATCTCTACCGGAACTTGTCACGTGTGTTGTTGCGGCGTTGAAAGGCCAGCATGATATTTCAGTGGGTAACCTGGTAGGGTCCAATATTTTCAACACTCTGCTTGTGTTAGGGGCTGCGGGGGTGATTCGGCCCTTTGGAATCTCCGGGCGATTGGCGGGGATCGATTACTGGCTGATGGTGGGTGTGAGCGTCTTGTTTGCGACTGCGATCATCGCAGGCAGGCGAATTATAAGACGCTTCATCGGCGCCGTCTTCGTTTGCGGATATATCGGATATATCGTGTATCTGTTTTCTCAGTCACTGCAGAAGTAATTGGCCCGGCGGCGCTTGACACAAAGATTAAAAAGTGCTATAATTACTGAATCAGGTGTACGACAAAAGGGATTCAGATGGCTGCACGCCCATTTTAAACTGTCACACCTAAGTTGTTTTTTCCTTATCGAGGAGTGAGATTTTGATGAAAAGGATCAGTCTAATCAACAGGTGGTTGGGTTTCGTCTTGGCCGTGTCAGTAAGTGCCGTTCTGAGCACATCGGCGTAGATTAAGCAACATTTTTTCTGTAAATTCTTTTTTTGCCTGAATTAGCGGATTCGTTTTCGTTCTCCATTTCCGTTTTCATATTCAAATATCTTTTGCCAGCTACCCAATCTTCGCTGA
>Ga0075123_10001845_pt1 | contig 10487 bp, 9 predicted proteins | sample AntAceMetag02UKX_FD_69808 | JGI IMG/M metagenome (GOLD analysis project Ga0075123, IMG submission 69808) | Saline lake microbial communities from Ace Lake, Antarctica - Antarctic Ace Lake Metagenome 02UKX | ecosystem: Environmental > Aquatic > Non-marine Saline and Alkaline > Saline | place... | reverse complement strand
AACTTAGGAAGAGAGCTTATAAATTATGGAAATGCCGCATTGGAAGAATATATCAGGTTGTTGTTAGGGCAGAAAGTTTTTACTAGAGGATCGGATTTCAGAGAATATAGGTTATTTCTTTTAATTAATCATGTTTTTATATCACGAATTCCCGATGAACAAGAAATCTGCGACAGGTTTCAATGTACAGGAAGTCAAGCGCGCGCTCTTGTTCGTTCTGTAATGTCAAAATATCAATATGATCTAAGTGAGGCACTTAATAGCAGCCTAAGTCAAGTCTTGGAAAATTCTACGAAATCAGAAACTACCGATGATTATCTTATGATAGTAGGCAATAAGTATATTGTCGAAGCATTAAATCAAGTCCTTATTCAAATTGATGGTACTCTACCTCCAATTGTCAAGGATCATAGTACTGTATCGCAATATTTAATTAGTGCTTCTTCAAGAGAGTCTTTGCTTGAAGAATTGAGTGATTAGAGAAAAACATAATTATACAAATGAATTCTATTGTAGAATCAGCGTCACTATTGCTCACTTCCATCGCATTTTTATATTCTGCATGGAGTGGTGTATTAAACGAGGTTCGAAATTATGATCTGGCAGGTCATTATCTAGATCTCAAGACTAAACACATCCATCTGAAAGAAGTCTTCAGAGGTAGATTGATTCCCATTTTATTCGGGTCTTTTTTGTCGACTATTATTTTTATACCAAAAGTAATTGATATCATAAAAGCGTCAATTAAATTAAATATCGAAGTTGGTATTTTCCAAGCTCTAAAATATTATGATATTCCATCTGCTGTTTTGTTTGTTGTAGAATTTTTCCTCTTCTTACTAATGGGACACTTATTTCGTATTGCACTGGAACTTAAGAAAAAGATAGTATTCCTCAATAATGCACAAGATAAGTACAAAAGAAGTAAGAATATTCCTAGCGAATAAAAAATATCACATTCCGCGTATTCTATTTCAAATTAGATAGCTTAATGTACAGGTATTATTTCTAATGACATTTGTACATTTATTGAACTTACTGTCTGTATTTCTACCCGTGTAGTATATTTTCATGTTGTGTTTTTCATTTTTTATCCACCATCCTGAATATGGTAAACTTGCTGAACCAATCATCCTACAGGACAAGGACAGCGTATGTTCCCCACCGCCAACCCCAAAGTCGTCCAGCGAGCCAGGCAGATTCTGGCGTACGACCCGATCTTCATGGATACCGAGACCACCGGCTTTTCGCCGGAGGATGTGGTCATTGAGGTCGGCGTGGTGGACCTGCGCGGCCAAACCCTCTTCGAGAGCTTTGTCAAACCCGCCATTCCCATCCCTGCGGACGCGATGGCGGTGAACCATATCACCGAAGCGATGGTGGCGGACGCCCCAGGTTGGGCGGAGATCTGGCCGGAGCTAAAAGCCGTGTTTGAAAACCGGTTTGTTGGGATGTACAACGCGGATTTTGACCTGCGGATGATGAAGCAGACCCACAGCCGCTATTGGCTTGATTGGACGCTGGAGGACCAGCGCTTTTTCTGCGTGATGAAGCTGTATGCCGCTTTCTACGGCGAGCTTAGCCGGCGCGGGCGGGGGTTCCGCTTCCATAAGCTGGAAGCTGCGGGGGCTGACTGCGGGATTCCCCTGCCGAACTCGCACCGTGCAGCGGATGATGCGAAGCTGACAGCCGCCCTGTTCAAATACATCGCCGATTATTCCGCCTAGCGTTCATTCAGGAGATAGCCATGCCGATTGCTTATCCCAAAACGAAAACTGTTGACTTGGTTGAGACGCTCCACGGGCATCAGGTGCCTGATCCTTACCGCTGGATGGAGGACCTGGAAGGGGACGAAATCCGCCAGTGGATTGAGGCGCAAAATGACCTGACCTTCGGTTATCTTAAGCAATCTCCCATGCGAGAGAAGCTCCAATCGCGGATGACCGAGCTGTGGAACTATGAAAAATATTCACCGCCCGTCAAGCATGCTGGGCGATATTTCTTTTCCTACAACGATGGGCTGCAGAACCAGGACGCCCTCTATTGGATGGCAGACCTGGGTGCGGAACCAAAGCTGCTGCTTGACCCGAATAAGCTTTCAGAGGACGGCACGGTTGCATTGAGCGGCGCAGCCGTCAGCCGGGATGGGAAGTATCTGGCGTATGGGCTTTCTGACGCCGGCTCCGATTGGCAGACCTGGCACATCCGCCGGGTGGATACGGGGGAAGACCTGGAGGACACGGTTGCGTGGGTCAAGTTCTCGGGCGCCAGTTGGGATGCGGATACCGCAGGTTTTTTCTACAGCCGCTATGATGCGCCGGAGGGTGCTGCGCTCAAACAGGCAAATTATTACCACAAGCTTTATTATCACACGCTGGGCACCCCCCAGATGGAAGACCGGTTGGTCTATGAACGAGCGGACAAAAAGGAGTGGGGCTTCAACGGTGAAGTAACGGAGGACGGGCGCTATCTGATCATCAATGTCTGGCACGGCACAGCGACTGAAAACGGTGTATTTTACCTGAACCTGAGCGACCCAGACGCTGAGGTCGTGGAACTGTTCCCAGACTTCGATGCTGAATATGTACTGATCGGAAATGACGGTGGGCGGTTCTTCTTCCGGACCGATCACAGTGCGCCGCAGAACCAGTTGATCGCTGTTGACATCGCTCATCCCAAGCCTGATGCGTGGGAGCAGCTGATCCCGGAAGCTGATGATATGCTGGCGTCTGTCAGCTATGTTGGGGGCTGCTTTGTGTGCAGGTATCTCCACCATGCAGCTTACCAGGTGCGTTTCTTCAAGATGGATGGAACCCCGGATGGTGACCTGGCTTTACCAGGTCCTGGCACCGTGATCGGCTTTGCGGGGTGGAGCGATGACCCGGAGACCTTCTATAAATTTTCCAACTTCACCACGCCCGGGACGGTTTACCGGCTTGACGTGGCAACCCGGGATGTTTCGATCTTCCGATCACCCAGGATTGATTTTAATCCTGACGAGTACGTCACCGAGCAGGTCTTCTATCCGAGCAAAGATAGCACCCGCGTGCCGCTGTTCATCACGCACAAGAAGGACCTCGTGATCAACGGCGATACGCCCACCTATTTATACGGCTACGGTGGGTTCAATATTGCCATCCCGATCAGCTTCAGCGTCCCCAACCTGGTTTGGATGGAGATGGGCGGGATCTATGCGCAGGCGCACCTGCGCGGGGGTGGCGAGTATGGGCGCGCCTGGCACGAAGCCGGGATGAAGCAAAATAAACAAAATGTGTTTGATGACTTCATCGCAGCCGCTGAATATCTGATTGATAAGGGCTACACCCGAACGGAACGCCTGGCGATTGGCGGGCGGAGCAACGGTGGTTTACTGATTGGCGCATGTATGACCCAGCGCCCGGACCTGTTTGGTGTGTGCCTGCCGAATGTGGGCGTGATGGATATGCTCCGGTTCCATAAGTTCACCATTGGGTGGGCTTGGGTTTCTGATTACGGCTCGCCGGAGGTTCCAGAGGAGTTTGAAACCATCCGGGCTTATTCTCCGTACCACAACATCCGCGATGGGGTGAGCTATCCACCCACGATGGTGATGACGGGTGACCATGATGACCGGGTTTTCCCAGCCCACAGCTTTAAATTCGCGGCTGCGCTGCAGAAGGCGCAGGCAGGGGAGGCACCCATTCTGATCCGGATTGAGACTCGCGCCGGTCACGGGGCTGGCAAGCCGACAACCAAACTGATCGAGGAATTCTCCGATATGTGGACCTTCGCTCTAGAGAATCTACGATGATATCCTGGGACACTAACGTGTGATCTTGAGTTATGCAAACATGACTATTGCAAAGCGGTTTTATATTGGGTAATAATTGTAGGGGCGAGGCTCGCCTTCATCCTTCGGCGCTTTGTGCTTCGTCCCTACGGATGTTTCAAGATGGCATTAATTGTTTCCAGTTGCATGACATTGGGACTACAATTAACTGGATAATGACCTGTAATATTAGAGAAGGAAAATCGTTGTGGATGACCGGAAGAAAAAGTCTCTCCTGAGTTGGATAAGCTTCCTGGGTGTGGTATATCGCATTGTAATCATCCTCGGCATTTTATTTTGTATTGGGACTGCAGTGGTGCTGATCCTGACCAGGATTTTCCCCCTTTGGGTGTTGTGTTTTCCCCTCGGCGTGATCCTCTTTGGGGTGATCCTCGCCCGAATCGAATATGCCCTGTACCGGATGCTGGAAACGCATTGATTTGATGTCCCTTCCGAGATATTTCTCGAAGACCCCCATGTCAAGGCAAAGTTAAAATGTCCTACTGAGTAGCAAAGTAGAAATATCCTAAGTGGATACATGAACAGACTGCCCATTTAGCTGATGGTTATAATTTCTCCAGGGATGATCGGGAGCAGGCTTGACTGCTATTATCTCGATACCTTACGAGCCAGATAAGGTAATAAAAATTGGGAGAAAAGCCTTCCCCTCAAGGGGAAGGTGGCGCAAAGCGCCGGATGAGGTGTACATGGATCACCAAACACCTCATCAGTCTGCTTCGCAGACAGCTTCTCCTCAAGGAGAAGCCTTCGCTATGTCCTGTTTACCTCCAATAGGATATATTAACTTAGCTGGAATAGGATATTACTTCTTTACTCTAACACATCAAAGACCCCCATTCGATTTTTAGACAATTTTGTGTATACTTAGGAGACAATGAACGAAGACGATTTAATTGGTGATAGATATTTGAAGGTCCACAACAGTCCGGGGGCTGCTGCGGTGACGTGTCTATGGAAGGATATTTGATGAGTACATAGGCTTATGTCGCCTGTCTGCTGTTGATGTTTGAAGACCTTCACAATATCCGGATGTGACGGTCTTTTTTCATGGAATTGATTCTTCAAAACAGGAGGCAGCTATGGTGATTAAAGATCCAATCAATGTTGAGGAAATCCTCAATAAGATTCGAGTTGCACTCTCAGTAGGAGATTGGGAAGATGTCACAGTTCTTCTTGAATCGTTAAGACGTTCAGACCAGGCTGAGATTTTCTCCGATCTCCCTCCTGACCAGCAGCAGGAGATCCTGCCGCTGCTGGCTCCCGAAAGCTCTGCCGACATCCTGGAGGAGCTTGAAGATGAGGATGTGGTAGAGATCGCCAACCGGATGGAGACAGACCGCCTCGTTGAGATCGTGGACGAGATGGAGCCGGATGAGGCGGCAGACCTGCTGGGGGATATCCCTGCCGAACAGGCTGAAGAAGTCTTGTCACAAATTGACGAAGCGGATGAAGTCCGTTCCCTGCTGGAACACCCTGACGAGACCGCAGGCGGCGTGATGACCGCGTTGGATGTGCAAATCCGTCAGGATATGACGGTTGACGAAGCAATCTGGCACCTGCGCCACCTTTCCCCTGATTCTGAAGAGATCTATTACTTGTTTGTGCAGGATAAGAAAGACCGCCTGGTCGGGGTGGTCTCCCTGCGGCAGCTGGTGATCGCCAAGCCCGGGACATTGATCCAGGATATTATGGATAAGGAGCCGATCTTTGTGCATGTCCATGCCGATCAGGAGGAGGCGGCGCGGTTGATGCAGCGCTATGACCTGCTGGCTTTGCCGGTTGTGGATGCGAACCATAGCCTGGTTGGGATGATCACCTACGATGACCTGCTGGATGTGTTGGAAGATGAAGCGACCGAGGATATCTACCGCTTGGGTGGTGTTCCCAAAGAACAGCCCGTGGACGTCAGGCTTTCGTCTGCAATTAAGACGCGCCTGCCCTGGCTGGTCCTGAACCTCATTACCGCGCTGGTCTCGGCCATGATTCTGAGTGTGTTTGAGGATACGATTGCACAGGTTGCTGTCCTGGCGGCTTTTTTCCCAATCGTTGCCGGCGTGAGCGGCAGCGCAGCTACACAGACCCTGACCGTGACGGTGCGCGGGCTTGCCCTCGGGGATATTGCCCCCAAAGAGGGATTCAAAGCGCTCGGGCGGGAACTGCTCCTCGGGCTGGTCAACGGTCTCAGCATTGGGTTGATCGTGGCGTTGATCGCCCTGGCGTGGAAGGGTACCCCTTTGCTGGGGGTGGTGGTTGGGGCAGCGACATCATTGAACATGATTTGCGCCGGTTTCGCGGGTGTCCTCGTCCCGCTATTGATGCAGCGTCTGAAATTAGACCCAGCTCTGGCTTCCCCCATCCTGGTGACCACCACCACGGATATACTGGGATACTTCTTCTATCTCGGCCTGGCGACATTGATGATTACCAGCCTGGTTTAAGATTGCCTGGACTCAACTTGAGAAGGGTTGCTACTCACAGTATGCAGCCCTTTTTTCTATGAACAGGGAAAGGGGTGATTACCTTGACAGACCTCAGGAATGTCGTATACTCAATACATGAATAGATGCTCATATATCAAGGATAATAGATGCCTGAAGATTTAGACAAGCAACCTGGTATTGGGGGCGAACTGCCCTCTGAGGATGTGATGATTGCCATGGCGGAGAGCTTCTCAGCCCTGGCTGACCCGACCCGCCTGCGGATCCTCGCTCTGCTTTATGCCGGTGAGCGCAGTGTGAGTGACCTGGTTGACCATCTGGACGTATCGCAAAGTGGGGTCTCGCATCAACTGCGGATCCTGCGCAGCCTGAACATTGTGCGCTACCGCAAGCAGGGGCGGATGGTGTTCTATGACCTGGCAGACGACCATGTTCGGGATATCTTCTCCCGTACCCTTGCACATATCATTCACGATTGAGGTGTTTAAAGATTAATGGTTGAAACAACATTAAAGATTACTGGTTTGGATTGTATGGATTGTGCCAGGGGGTTGGAATCGTCTATCGCTGTTCTTTCATCGGTTGAAAAAGCTGACGTCGGATTTTTTAACGGAACCCTGACCGTGTGCGGTGAAGTGGACCAGCACGAGCTGCGTGAAATGATCACAGCGTTGGGCTACGGGATTGAGGATGGGGACACAACCCTGTTGCCGGCTGCGGAAGAAACCAATGCCCTGATGGGGTTTTGGCGTTACCTGCTTAAGCGGCGTGAGACCCGGTTTGCCCTGATCGCTGGCGGGATGGTGCTGCTTTCACTGGGCTTGTCCTGGATTGGGCTACCGGGTTGGGCTGTGGCTGTCCTGCAGGTTGGTGCGTTAGCGCTGGCAGGCTGGTCGGTTGCCCGGAGCGGATTTGTCAACCTTTGGGTCAACCATACCTTCAACCTCAACTTCCTGATGACGGTTGCCGGAGTTGGGGCGGTTGTGATCGGGGAATATGCAGAAGCAGCTTCGATGATCCTGCTTTTCAGCATTGCCGAAGCCCTTGAGGGCTTCACCAATGACCGTGCCCGCGGGGCGCTTTCCCAGTTAAAGAACTTGGAGCCCACCCATGCTTTGAAGGTTGAAGGTGGGCAGGAACGCTCCGTTCCAGTCAAAGCGCTGATTGTAGGTGACGATATTCTGGTGCGTCCCGGCGACCGTATCCCTCTGGATGGGGTGATCCTGGAGGGACAGAGTGATCTCAACCAGGCACCTGTCACCGGTGAGAGTATCCCGGTCTGGAAGCAGCCGGGTGATGAAATCCTCAGTGGGACGGTGAATGGTCAAGGTCAGTTGATCGTTGAGGTGACCCGGCTTGTCCCGGACAGTACCCTGCACCGGATCATTGAGATGGTCACAGAAGCGCAGTCCCGCCGTTCGCGCAGGCAGCAGTTCATTGATCGGTTTGCACAGGTCTATACGCCTGCGATGGTGGTTCTGGCAATCCTACTCGCTGTCATCCCCCCGCTTCTCTTCCAGGAGCCTTTCCTGAACCTTGCGGACGGCACACGGGGATGGCTTCACCGTTCGCTGGCGCTGCTGGTTATCAGCTGTCCCTGTGCGCTGGTCATCTCAACGCCGGTGACGATGGTCGCCAGCCTGACGAGGGCAGTCAAGGAGGGCGTCCTCTTCAAGGGGGGCATCTTTGTGGAAGCATTGGCGGGGATCAGGGCTTTTGCTTTTGACAAGACCGGCACCCTGACCCGCGGTGAGCCGGAGGTCGTCGAATGCAGGGATGTGAGCTGTCAGGAAAGTGAACATTGTGATGCCTGTGATGATCTTCTGGCACTGGCATACGCCCTTGAACGGCACAGCACCCATCCTCTAGCACAGGCGGTGATCAAAGAAGCAGAAAGGCGTGGCGTCACGGACCGATATCCGGCTGCGAAGGGACTCACTGCCCGGGGAGGGCGCGGGGTGGAGGGAAATATCAATGGAAGACGGATGACGATCGGCAGCCTGAGGTTATTTGAGGAAGAACACGATATTCCACTCCTTGTGCATATCTGGGTTGACCGGGCTGAATCTGAAGGTAAGACAGCCATGCTCCTCTGTGATGGAGATGGCGTTCGGGGGTTCATTGCTGTGGCAGATACGCCCAGAACGACCTCAAGGGCAGCGGTCAAGGCCTTGAAAGAGATGGATAAACACACGGTCATGCTGACCGGTGATAATGAAACGGTTGCCTCCGTGATGGGGACGCAGCTCGGGTTGGATGGGTTCCGGGCGAACCTGCTCCCGGGTGAAAAACAGGACGCCGTTGCAGAACTGCAAACGCAGTACGGGACGGTGGGAATGGTGGGGGATGGGATCAATGATGCCCCAGCTTTGGCAGCAGCAGACCTGGGGATTGCCATGGGCGGCAGCGGTAACGCCCAGGCGATGGAGACAGCGGATGTCGTCTTGATGGGGAATGACCTCCAGAAGCTGCCCTTTGCGGTCCGTTTATCTAAATTCGCGAACAGGCTGGTTAGAGGGAACATTGCCTTCAGCCTGGGGTGCAAGCTGACCGTGGCTGTAATCGCTCTCTTTGGGTATGCGCCTCTCTGGCTGGCTGTACTTGCGGATATGGGCGTTTCCCTGCTGGTCACACTGAACGGCTTGCGGGCGCTCCGCTTTAAATCTTAATGCTCTTGCGGTTTGGATGACTTCAAAGGTTGTCCGGATGGCTTGGGGATATTGTAACGTCTGAATACAGATTTCCGCCAGGTCTGCACGGCTGACCGCCCTGAGAGACCTGTAAAATGCAGTGTTCTCCAGGGAAGTCGATCAGAGCGCCAGAGCGGATGATGGTGTACGCCAAACCACTCCGCCGCGGGGCAACTTCCCCTTTCAGTTTTCATTTGATTACCAATAATCCATTAAAATAGTTGGACAGCTTCAATCGTGTGAAAACGCTTGATTGATTTCGTCCAATTTCTTGAGAATCTCCTCATCTTCCGGGATGTCCGCCATTGAACGGGCATAATGGGCGTAGCGGATGATGCCTTGTTTATCAATGATGAGCTGGGCTGGGACTCGCCCAAATTTAAGTGGGTTGACTTCCTGTTCGTACTGTCTGGCAGCGTCGTGGTTGGGGTCCGCCAGTCCGATGAAGGGGATGTGTGTGTTCTTCCAGAAATCCCTGAAGGCTTGTTTTGAATCTGGACCGACCGCGATCACAACCGTATCTCTCTCGGTGAATGCCTGATGATCCTGACGCAACTGCGCCATGTGCCGGCGGCAGTAGGGTCAGGTAAAGCCGCGGTTGAACACCAAGAAAATGTTCTTTTTCCCTGCAAAATCCGAAAGGGAGACCGGCTCACCCTGTGTGTCTTCAAGCGTAAAATCCCGCACCTGATCACCGATTTTAATTTTTTCTTTACCCATTGTCTGCCTCCAAATGTGTATGCCTATAACTTCCTGCCCGGTGTGGAGATGTCTATCATCGCCAATTTCAGCGTGAAATGCTGCCGGTGATGCCAGGGGTATTCTGGTGTCACGCAGGTGTGTATCTCAGCTCCATGCAATTGATAAGTTAAGTATAGAGGAACGCGTTCCGGGTTAGCAAGGAAAAAGGTTTTACAAAACCTGGGTCAGGGGCTGACCGGGAGGACAATCTGTCCCTCATCGGGGTCTCCCAGCAGTTCAACCTGGTCTGGGTGGTGCGCTGCCTGCCAGGCGATGAGCGCGGCGGCCAGGGCATTCAACTCTTCAGAGCTGTAAATGTTCTCGTCCGGCAGGTCGCCGTGGACCAGCCTAAATCGGGTGATCTCCATGAAGAACGCCATAGCGTCCGGCACAGGAATCTGCTGGTCGGATAAGATGAGCTGGCGCTGCAGGCGGCCTTCCAATGAAGCAGGCAGGGGGAGCTTGTGGCTCAGCAAGCGCCAGAAGACCGCGTCCGCACAGGATTCGAGGCTTTGGCGGGCGCTGTCCTGGTTGGGATAAGGGAGGTAATCAAAGGCCTCTAATCGCTGGTAGAGATCAAATCCCCGACGCATCCACCCCGGGCAGGATTTAGCACTTTTGGGGGTGAAGTCAATCTTGAATCCTTCCTGCTGGAGGAGAATTTCACACAATCTGGCATTGACTGGCGGGCTGGACTCTTCAGGGGGCAGTTCGTTTGGGTCGGTCGCTGAGCCGCTGACAGCGCCGGTGTTGGGCTGGCGCGGCGCGTTGATCGCGGCGACGGCGGCC
>Ga0075123_10001839_pt1 | contig 10502 bp, 8 predicted proteins | sample AntAceMetag02UKX_FD_69808 | JGI IMG/M metagenome (GOLD analysis project Ga0075123, IMG submission 69808) | Saline lake microbial communities from Ace Lake, Antarctica - Antarctic Ace Lake Metagenome 02UKX | ecosystem: Environmental > Aquatic > Non-marine Saline and Alkaline > Saline | place... | reverse complement strand
TTTAATGCCTGGTCTATTAGATCTGGAAAATCTATATTGGGTAATTCAAATCCCAGGCGATGGAATTCGTAGCGAGCTTCCAACACCCAGGGAGAGGCGAATTGGTAAATGATTCCAGCTTGAATAGCTTCATCAGAATCCACACTGCATATTTGATATGATTTTTCAAGACGACCTTCAAGATAGTGATGCAGCTGAATGCCTCCCCGCGCAAAATATGCGCCAAGGACGTTGCCATGTTTTTCTGCCTGCTCCAATGCATTTTGGAGATGATTAACTCCTTCTTTTACCTTTCCCATGTATACCAGAACCGTTCCAAGCACAGAGCGAATCGTTGATGCCAGAGACATGTCTGAACGTTCCTGTGCCAACCGCCAATGATAGTCAAGGTTCCCGATTGCTTTATGAAACTGACCCAGGTAACAGGCACAATAGCCCGTAAAAAACGGCATTATCGGATGGGTTAGCATGCCAAGTTTTGCTGTTTCAAACGCCTGTTCGGCTTTTTCAAAATGTTCGATTGCTTCTTTGTGCTGGCCTTTGAGAAAATAAAAGAGCCCGAGAAATACAGCAGATCGGCCGAAGATATCGTCGTCTCCGAGTTTATTGATTTTCTCAAAGCCTGTAGTCAGAGACGTAAGCGCCGCATCTCGTCGATTGGAAAAATAAAATAACCGGCCCAAATGAAGGTTGAGCAAAGCGTGTGAGCGCTGGTCGCCTTGATTTTTTGCAACATCCCGCGCTTTTACTAAATATTTTTCTATTTCAGCGAATCCATACCCCAGTGAAAAACTGATATTGGACAGCTCCAGTACAGAGGATATAAACAGCTTGTCCGCATTTTTATCAGGGCAGATTTTAAAGAAACGTTCCACAGCCTGTCGGAGGTATTTGCGTGTCGTCTCCCGATCATTATTTCTGAATGCTTCATGGGCCAGATGAATTTCACATTCACCTGCTTCGCGGTTTCGATCGGCCCTGTCAAGCAGGTTCAGCATTTCTCTGGGGCCAATTTTCTCAGCCAATTGCTCCGCATAAACACGTTTAACAATTGAATTTAATTTTTTTGGGCTGTTCATCCTTGCCAATGCCTCTTCCATGCTATCCGGCAAGTCATTGGTTATAGAGAAATAATTGTCTTTGCCCTTTTGCAGCCATCCAGCGGTTTGACCTTTTTCAATTAGCTCAAATAATGGGCCCGGCAGCAGGGGTGCCAGTATTCCAGCTACCTCGATCGGCACCGGTCCTTCCATAGCGTGAAGTACGGCTAAAAATTGCATTTGGTCTTCTGAAAATTCGAGAACTGCCTGAGCCATATTCACTTCCATCTTCATCAGATTAATTGTTATATTCCATATCGTATATAAATGATTGAGTCAAGAAAGTGTTTTTATTTAAACACATGCAGACTCAATTAAGTCGTTCCTGTAGATGTTTCATATCAGACAACTACCTAAGCAATTGTTATAATAATATATTTTAGAGTTTAATTGTCTGGCACAGCTATTGCGATATAAGATCATAAGATCACCTTTGAGTTTATTTATATAGTTCACATAAAAAAGGATGAATTATAAAAAATAAGAGAAAGGAGAAGATGAAATGGGAGATCAAGAAGGTACCAGTTGGGAGGAGCTCAAATCCATGTTTCGTCCCAGCGGCGTTCATATGGGGGTCATGAAATGCGACATAGAATCGTGCACCCAATGCGGGCTTTGCGTTGAAAACTGTCCGTTCAAAGCCTGGGAGCTGGATGAAAATAAGAATCCTCGCTTAAAACAAGATTATGCCTGCTTTAGCTGTTACAACTGCATGGTGGCCTGTCCCACGGGGGCTATATCAATCGGTAAACCCTATTATGCTGAAGATGGAAGCTTTTATGAAACCCAGGGAGGCCCATTACCTGCCAAAATGCCGGCAGAACCCAGAGATGCGGATGGAAATCAGGATGAGTGGACAGAGGTTGAACGCGTCATTTTAGAGCGGCGCAGTGTTCGAAATTTTAAGCCCGACCTTGTTTCTGAACACCTTATTCGAAGAGTCTTGGAAGCAGGCCGGTTTGCTCCCAGCAGTGGAAACTGTCAGCCTTGGAAATTTATCATCATAACCGACAAAGACTTCATCAAAGAGATGAACGCGGCGTGCTATCCCATTTTAAATATGTTGTATTCTGCCTATACAAACGACTCTGCTGTTAAAAACCTCGTTCAACGGTATGTTCAGAATCCAAACCCGGGAACATATGACCCCCGGATTATTTTGGGAGGCGTGGGAAGCATTGCCAAGAAAGACGTGCTGGTATTTCCGGACGCTCCGGTAGTGATTCTGGTGGTGTGTGACGAACGCTCCATCGGCGGGCCTCAGATGGCAGCGGGGACCTGTGGGCAGAATATGAATCTCGCGGCCAAGGCATTGGGGCTTGGGTTTTGCTGGATTGGTTTCAGTCAGGTGATTGATAAGATTCCGGAGCTTAAGGAAAAACTGGGCATTAAATATCCATGGAAAATTTATACGGCTGCAGTGCTGGGTTATCCGAAATTCAAGCAGGAAGGCGTTGTCCCACGAGAATTCAGGCCTGTCACCTGGTTTCGAGGAGGAGGTCAGGATCCGGTAATTGAGAAAGATTAAGAAAAAAAGGAGAAAAGAAAAAATGGCCGAAGAGCCCAAATTCAGAGGTTTTCATGACCTCATCGAACATCAAGGAAAAACCCTCAATGATAAACCGTATATTCTTTATGAAAACAGCAAAACAACCTTCGCTGAATTTGACGCAGCCACCTGCCGTGCAGCCAACAGGCTGACACAACAGGGTGCCCGATCCGGAGATGGGATTGCCATCCTGATGGGCAATTGCCCTGAATATCTATATCTTTTTTACGGCATTCCCCGGGCAGGGTTTTACAGCATACCAGTAAATGTCTCGCTGAAAGGGGATGGATTAAAGTTTATTCTCAGCCATTCAGAAGCCAGATTTCTGGTCATCGACGATACGCTCTATCAAAATTATGCCAGACTTGAAGGTCCGGTGGGCGTCATTGAAAAAGTTTTTGTCCGGCGAACAACAGAACAACCGCTACCGGAAGGCACACAGGATCTCAGCGTGCTTTTGGATGGATCATCGGCAAAACCCGATCATAGGGTCGACCCGGATGCAATTTCGTATCTGATGTATACATCCGGTACCACGGGGATTCCCAAAGGCGTTGTCAAACGGATCGGGACTGCAAGTATAGATAAGCTTCTGATGTTGGCCAGGATGATGTATCAGCCGGATGATATTTTGTATACCGCCTTGCCGCTTTTTCATGCGAACGCCTTGATCTTAACCGCCGGCCTTGCCATGTGCGCCGGCCTGCCGTTCGGGCTTGAAAAACGATTTTCAGCCTCTGGGTTCTGGGATTCCATTACCCGCTTCGGTGCCACTACGTTTAACGCTTTAGGAGCCATGGTGCCTATCTTGATGAAACAGCCGCCAAAACCCACGGATGCACATAATTCCGTACGGATGGTATTTACAGCCGCGTGCCCGGCCGATTTATGGCAGCCTTTTGAAAAGCGCTTTGATGTCAAAATATGGGAAGGATACAGCGCGGTGGATGGAGGGGGTGTAATGAGTTTCAATCTTGGCGATGCACCCGCGGGATCCATCGGTAAAATGATCTTCGGGCAGGAGTATAAACTGGTGGATGATGATGGCAAAGAGGTGTCCACCGGTGAAGTCGGGGAATTGATTACTAAGGTAAAGGATAAAAAAAGCGGCCGTGTGCGTGTGGAATATTTTAATAACCCTGAAGCTTCCGAAAAGAAGGTTCAGGGTGGATGGGTACATTCCGGAGATTATTTTTATGCTGACAAAGAGGGCAATCTATATTTTATGGACCGCAAAAGCGACTGTATGCGGCGGCGCGGTGAGAACATATCTTCATGGGAGGTAGAAAACATCGTTGAAAAACATCCTGCCGTTGCTGAATGCGCTGCCTTTGGCGTTCCATCAGAACTCGGCGAAGATGATGTGATGATATGGGTGAAACAGCAACCGGATATGGAGATTGATCTCAAGGGCCTCATACAGCACTGCGCGGACAATATGGCCTATTTTATGGTACCTCGGTATGTGGATATTGTTGACGAGATTCCCCGGACTGAAACTCTCCGTGCTTCTAAAAAACCGATGAAACGGCGGGGCGTTACCGAACGGACCTGGGACAGGGAAAAGGAGATGCCGAAAAGCATTCGCACATAAAAAACGAAAAAAGGAGAAGAAAAAATGAAGGCATATCAATTTAAAGAGTGGTTGCAGCCGGCTGAACTGGTTGATGTACCTGTTCCAGAACCGGGGCCGGGTGAAGTGCTGATCCGGATCGGAGGATGCGGCGTGTGCCGTTCAGACCTGCACGTCATGCACAGCTGGACACCACAGGCCATACCTGATCTGGCATCATGGTCACTTCCTTTTACATTGGGCCATGAGAATGCGGGCTGGATTGAAAGCGGAGATACAGGGGATCTTGAGAAAGGAATGCCTGTTGTTGTCACGGCGATGTGGAATTGTGGTGTTTGCAGGGCTTGCCAGCGGGGAGACACAAATTCCTGTGAAGCAAGTCGTGAGAAGCGGGGGAGATCCGGTGGTCTAGGCCGGGACGGCGGGTTCGCAGAGTACATGGTCGTGCCATCCCATTGTCTGGTTCCTTTGCGGGATCTGGAGCCTTGGAAGGCGGCCGCACTTACTGATGCTGGACTCAGCTCCTATCATGCTGTCAAAAGATGTTTGCCTATCCTGGATCCCGATGTGGCCGTAGCCGTCATTGGGGTCGGAGGCCTGGGCCAGATGGCTATAGAATTTATAAGGGAGCTTTGCGGTGCAAAAATCATTGCCGTTGATCAAGATGAAAAGGCCCTTACCAGGGCAGCTGACATCGGAGCAGATCTGTGCCTGTTGTCAGGCGACAATACTGCCGGTGAGATACAAAAGGCAACCAATGGACTCGGCGCCATGGGCATCATCGATTTCGTGGGTGAGGATGCCACCATGGCCCTGGCGGCACAGGCAGCCCGCAAGAACGGCAGGATTGTCATTGTCGGGCTGGGAGGCGGAACGTTTCCATTCCGTTTTCGCGCGTTGCCCTACGGCTGTTCCATGGTGCAAACCATGGGCGGATCAACTCCTGAGCTTGCAGAGGTTGTTGCCTTGGTCGAGGCGGGACGGGTGAAACCTCTTATCGAAAAATACAAGCTCGAACAGGCGGTTGACGTATATGACAAATTGAAAAACAATCAGATTACCGGAAGGGCAGTCCTGGTACCGTGAGATGTATGAAAGTGTCTATCTCCGAACCAAGGGAAGCATGTACCAAGGGAATAAAAAATCAATTGAGGTAATTAAAAGGAGGGGGAAATGGGATATTTAGAATTAGATATGGAATTGAGCGATGAAGTCAAGGCCATGCAGAATGAGGCACGGAAATTTGGATCGGATGTCATGCGGCCTGCCGGTATCGAGCTGGATAAGCTCCAGAATCCAGCGGATGTGTACGCGGAAGGCTCTGCTCTCTGGGATGTTTTCAGAAAATACCGGGAAATGGGCCTTCACCAAGTGGGCATCTCCAAGGCATTGGGCGGTATGGCGGAAGATATGGACCCTAAATTCAGGGCCATCTTTGCTGAAGAAGCAGGTTACGCAGACGCGGGACTGGCCATCAGCCTCGGAGTATACACCAACCCTTTTAAAGTTGCAGCCCTGTCCAAAGACCCTGAACTACAACAGCTTGCCAGGGATTTTTGCGAAGATACCAAATGCGAAATGATCGGATGCTGGGCCATCACCGAGCCGGAGCACGGTTCCGACTATATCATGGCCTTAGACCCTGCGTTTAACGATCCCAAGTGCGGTCCCGATCTTACAGCTGAACTCAAAGGGGATGAATACATCCTCAATGGCCAGAAAGGTGCATGGGTATCCAACGGTACCATTGCCACCCATGCCACCGTACACGTGAAACTGGATTCTTCTAAAGGGATGCAGGGCACCGGTCTGGCCGTCGTCCCGTTGGATTTGCCAGGAATATCAAAAGGGAAACCCCTGGACAAAATCGGACAGCGGGCGCTGAATCAGGGAGAGATATTTTTTGAAGAGGTCAAGCTTCCAAAGAAATACATGGTGGTTCCTGACACCCAGGTGATGACCGTGATGTTTAAAATGATTCTTACCGGAGCCAATACAGGCATGGCATGCGCGTTTACTGGTCTGGCCCAGGCAGCATTTGATGAAGCACTGAATTACGCGAAACAGCGGGTTCAAGGAGGCGTACCCATTTTTGAACATAAAAACATCAAGCTTAAGTTGTTCAATATGTTTCGTAAAGTGCAGGCGGCCAGGGCATTATCCAGGCAAGTGGCATTATACGCAGTTAAAAATCCCGGTGCCGTCCATTACGCCGTGGCAGCCAAGGTAACGTCCACCCGGACGGCATTTGAAGTAACCAGCGATGCTATAACGATTCTCGGCGGCAACGGACTGGCCAAAGAATATGTCATCGAAAAGATGTTTAGAGATGCCCGGGCTTCCATGATCGAGGATGGCGAGAACGACATCCTGTCAATCGCTGCTTCCTGTGACCTTACATGATCCATGCACGGGGTTTATGACGTTTAGGTTAAGGGTGCGATGGTTTGCTGGGCCATCGAGCAGTGCTTCGAGGAAGCCAAATCGGACCTGGGGATGGATCACTACGAGGTGAGGAAGTTTCCCGGGTGGCGACACCATATGCTGGCATGCATGCTGGCTGCGTTGAAGGTGACGCATCATGTATCGTTGTAGGGATAATTCAAATTCATAATTATCACTAATTAAAGGGGGCACGTAATGACTAAACGACTCATCCCGAAAAAAATCGAAGAAATCACTGCTGATTGGCTGACCAATGCACTGACCACGTCCGGTGTGCTTAAAAACAATACCGTACGCAAAGTTAAAGCGAAAATCATCGGAGAAGAACGAGGGTTCGTGGGGACTCTGGCGCGATTGTCCATCGAGTATTCCAAACCGGATGAAGACGCTCCGTCTTCCATGATTGCCAAGATTCCTACAGAAGAGCCGAAAAACAAAATGATCATGGAGTGTTTCTGGAACTATGAACGGGAAAACCACATATATGAGGAAGTCCTTGATCTGCTTCCGATCAGGACACCGCGCTGTTATTTTTCAGACTTTGATCCGGGGAAGGGCGAAAAAAGGATGAATTCCGTGTACAGAAAGTATGGGAAACTACCCCGGGGACTTTTGGGTCTTTACCTTATCTATATCGCGATACGTAACCTTATGCTTAAAAGATACTACATTCTTCTGCTGGAAGATTTTGGTGATCTTGAACAAATTACCCATGAGGACGGCTGCTCCATTGAAGATGCCAAAATGGTTATGAAGCCTTTAGGGACCGCACACGCAGCTCTTTGGGAAAACTCTCTGCTTGTTGATAAATACTGGTTAAAGGACCACGCGAATATGTCCGATATGTTGGGTCTTTTATCGAGTCGGGGTGTGCCGGTAATAGAAAAAGCGTTCCCGGAAAAGATAAGTGTAAAGGGAAAAGAGGTATTAAACTGGTTGAAGATTAATAATAAAAAACTGGACGACTATTCTAAAACCCGGCCCCATACCTTGATTCACACGGATATCAGAATGGACAATATCTTTTTCGACCGCAAAAACAAAGAAATAGCCGTCATCGACTGGCAGTGCCCTTGCCCGGGGATGGGGGTGTGGGATACAGGTTTTTTCATACTGAACAACATCAAGGATCCGGTTACCCAGGAACAGGCCAAAGAGCTGGTCACTATTTACCACCAGGGCCTGGTGGACGGCGGCGTATCCAATTACAGTCTTGACGAATGCCTGTCTGATTATGTATACGGTCAACTCCTTGGCCTACGTTACTGGTTGGTAATCTTTGGAGGGCTTGAGGTGGACAAGGATCCTAATATGAAAAAAATGGTAGGCTTCGTTCTGGATCGGATGATACCTCAACTCGAAGTGATCGATTTGCCATTACTGTAATCAAAAGTAACAGAGACGGTGAGAGAAACTGGGTATCATACAGGAATGAAAAATGAAACTGATCTTAATTAGGCATGGATTACCGTTTCGGGTTGAAAAAGAAGATAGCTCCCCCGCGGACCCGGAATTAAGCGAGGAAGGCATCGAGCAAGCACAAAAACTTGCGCGATGGATGAAGAATGAAAAACTGGACGTCATTTACTGTAGCCCCATGATGCGGGCAAAAATGACGGCGAAGCCGCTGGCGGACGTAAAGCGTATGAAAATCAACATCGAACCCGGTGTGGCTGAAGTAGATGAGCGATCACACGCTTACATACCGATGGAGGAACTGAAAGAAAAAGAACCTGAGCAATGGAAGGAATTGCTGGAGACCGGTGTTGAATCCATGTTTAACAGCATGCAAAACTTGGATACCTTCCGCGAAAAGGTGTTGAAAAGTATCAAAAGGATCATTGCAGAAAACAAAGGAAAGAAGGTGGCTGTGGTTTGCCATGGGGGCGTAATCAATATATGGGCCGCTCACATACTTGGACTTGAAGAATTTTTCTTTTTCTATCCAGGCTATACAAGCATTAATCGCTTTATGGCTTCCAGCTCGAGTGTATATAGTGTTGTGAGCCTTAACGAAACAGGACACTTACGCAATGAATTTTAACAGGAAAATGTTGCGAAAAAATGATGGCGGAAAGAAGCTTATTGAAGTTTCCCCAAAGTGATGGACACACCGAAAAGTTAGAGATAAAGAAAGAAGGACTTGGAGGTGTGCCGTGGAGAACAAGAAAGACAGGAGAATGTTTGATAATTTGATCGATCTCCTGTTAAAGGAAGTTCCTTCGAAATCCTGATGGATTAGGAAAAGTGTATTGATTGCAGCGTTCGTTTGAAACAATGCCCGGCACAGTTTTGTTAAAAGATACTGGGCATTGAATGGCCCCATGAGACAGTGGCTGAGTGCATTGCCGTTGAGTATTCGGCGGTGCAAACAGATCGTGTCGTGGATGGGAGTTTCCCAAAGCGTTTTGGCTTAACAAGCGCTAACGGGGAAGAACAAGACACAAAGTATAAGGAGAGGTAGAAGGTAGATAGAAAATGAGCAATATTTACATTATCGGCGTCGGGATGATCAGATTCAATAAATATCCTGACAGGACGGTCCAGGATATGGCCCATGAGTCTATTGAATTAGTTCTGAAGGATGCAGGCCTTGTCAAGGAGGATCTGGAGGCCGCTTTCTTTTCCAACTCTTTCTGGGGCATGTTTGATAATCAGCATTCCATCCGGGGCGAAGTGGTCCTCCGCAACATGGGGATTGGCGAAATCCCCGTTACCAATGTGGAGAATGCCTGTGCCGGTGGTTCCACCGCCCTTCATATGGCGTATACGGGAATCCGGGCAGGTATGTATGACGTGGCCCTCGCCATCGGATCGGAAAAGATCACCAATCCCAACAAGGCATTGTCTCTTGCCGCTTATGGGACCGGCATGGATGTGGCTAATTTTTCAAAGCACATCGAAAAGCTACTTGAAATGAGTGAAACGCTGACCGTCAAAATTCCAGACGATCAAACCGCCCCCGGTAAAGACCGGAGTATCTTCATGGACGCCTACGCCCTTGGCGCCCGATGGCATATGAGTCGTTTCGGTACAACACAGCGCCAGTTGGCTGAGATTTGTGCCAAGAACCATTTTCATGGTTCCCTCAATCCAATGGCCCAGTATCAGCAAGACATGACTGTAGAAGAGGTTTTAGCCGACAGACCAATCTCCTACCCTTTGACAAGAGCAATGTGTGCCCCCATCGGTGATGGAGGGGCGGCGGTCATCGTTTGTTCGGAGAAATATTTGAAAAAAATGAAAAATGCCCTGCCCGTCAGGATCAGAGCGTCAGTCCTTGGAACGGGTAGAGATCGCTCCTTGGACGACCCTGATATCGGTGAGCGCCTGGTGCGCAAGGCGTACAATATGGCGGGCGTCGGTCCCGAAGACATTTCTCTTGCGGAACTTCATGACGCAACATCCTATGGGGAACTTCATCAGACAGAAGCCATGGGGTTTTGTCCCATAGGGGAAGGCGGGCCTTTTGTGGAGTCTGGTGCGACGAAACTGGGAGGCAAGATGCCCGTCAATGTAAGTGGAGGACTGGAATGCAAAGGTCACCCCATTGGTGCTTCCGGCCTTTCCCAGATTTATGAAATTGTCACCCAACTCCGTGGAAATGCCGGGCAGAGTCAGGTCGAGGGAGCCAGGGTGGGCCTGGCGGAAAATGGCGGCGGCAGTATTGGCGTCGAGGAAGCGGCTATGTGCATTCACATCTTGGAGAAAGTATAACAGGTTCCTCGCTGTTTCATGTGGGTAGCCTGAATTCGAGTTTACCACCGATGAGGTAAATCATCGTTATCAGGTTTTTCGTTGTACGATATCCCCTGGCCTTGGCTTTGGCAGCTTG
>Ga0075123_10001838_pt1 | contig 10506 bp, 14 predicted proteins | sample AntAceMetag02UKX_FD_69808 | JGI IMG/M metagenome (GOLD analysis project Ga0075123, IMG submission 69808) | Saline lake microbial communities from Ace Lake, Antarctica - Antarctic Ace Lake Metagenome 02UKX | ecosystem: Environmental > Aquatic > Non-marine Saline and Alkaline > Saline | place... | reverse complement strand
GCCTCCCAGGATATCAACCGGCGTTTAATATAACCAGCGGCTCCCAATCTCCCTATTCCTGTTAAGTCCATAACAATCTCCTTAAATAAACCCCTCCGAAGAGGGGCCTATTAGTTTAACTCCCCATTAGTCCGGGAAGCAAAGGTTAGCCATACTAGCTACAGCGCCTGCTTCGATACCATGGGCAATAATCTGCAAGGTACCATCAGTAGAAGCCGCTGTACTACCGGCTGCTGCTGCTTCCAGAGCAATGTTATTAGCTCCGGCGGTACCCAAGATACTACCTACACCCGCGGTTTGAACCCACAGATAGTTGGTCTTGCTACTGGTGGCCGCTGTAGTAGAACGAACTGCTACACCAACCAGGTCCAACGATGCAGTACCCTGAATGAGCAAGTGATACCGGCTCTTCTTCAGAATAACATCATCCTCAGCCGTAACTGCCACTGCCAGGCGATCATACAGGGTAAGAATGATGGTATCATCCACCGTGGCAACAGTCGCTGAGATCGTGCTACTTTTGATCTTATACGTCTGTTGACCTGCACCACCCTGCGTAATGGAGATGTACCCGCCGGCATACTGATTAACCAGCGTAACACCTGCCAACACTACCGAGATAGTCTTGGATCCTGCACTAACGGCTACTGCTGTGGAGGTAATCTCTACCCCTTCAGCTACCGTTCCTGCAGTCTGACCTGCTACTAAGTTAGCATCAGTAGAGCAAAAGACAAACTTGCGTCCATCTTGAAACTCACAACGCTGACCTACCCAAGGCATGCGGTTCTGTTTATAATTCTGATCACCTTCTACATATACATCATAGATACTACCGGTGATTGTGGCTACTTGCTGTTGTGTCCGAGACATTTTTAACCTCCTGGCTTTCGCCAATTAAGGATTGACTAGGTGGGTCAGTCTCTTAGACCCACCATATAACAGGTACACCCTGCCATACATTTAGTTCGACTGATTAGTTAATCTCAGTCATAACTCCATTTTTATTGAAGTTATTGAACAACAGGTTACATACAGTAACAACCTGCGCGTAACGGTCAAGACCATTATGCTTATACTTCCATGCAGTCATTTCCATGAACGCATCAGGATCGTATGCAAACTCCATTGTGTCAGAGTTCAACATGTACATAGTCTCTGCAGGGCATTCCGGGTCCCAAGTAATAGGAGCACCCTTGAATGTCAAGTTACCGAAACCAAGGTCGCCCTTCTGGCTTCCGGTATTACCACCCATCTGCACCTGACCAAGCGTCAGTACCTGATCCTCATACTCCTCATAGATAGACTGAGTAGTGATGATCATGTCCGGGGTCATGCGACCTTTACCCTTCTTCAGGGAGCAGGTGTTATACAGATTCCGCATGTAGGGAATAAGGTTATCTGCCAGCGTGCCGGAGAATACCTTAGTCTGGTTCGTAGTATAGTCCTGCGCACTACGATCCAACCCGCCTACCGTTCCCGTAGTAGGAGTAGAGGAGATAAGTTCCGGCAGAGTGTTCACAGCTTTGTCACCGGCGGAGACCCAAAGACTAGTTGCCAATGTGGACGACAACGTTTCCTTATGGTTCTCAAGCATGTCTTTAACGTAGCTACGAATCTGAGCCTTACCCTTATTCTTCATTTCATCATCCCAATAACGAACAATGGAATCACCGAGGTTCTTCCGTTCGTACTGGAGACGAGTCCAGAGTTCTTTCTCTGCTTCACCAAACGTATCGCCACGGCCAAACCATTTCTGGTTCTGATCAGCCATATCATACGTAATCGGAAGTTCAAAGTACCGGCCATTAGGCATACGGGACTTGATACGATTCTTGGTTTGGAGCAGGTCGAGCAATGGCGTAATCTGCCAGATATCCCCAAACATTTCGCTCCTAACATCGTACCACGTATTGGTAACAATGTTGTCAACGTACTCCTGCTTATAAAGCATAGCGGCGTTGCTGCCCAAAGGCATTGATAGTTCTTTACTCATTGTGTATCCTTAATATTAATCTTCTGCAAAGGGATCACCTTTCTCGGCTATAAACTTATTTATGTTCGCGTCTATTGCATCATCTATACTTAAAGGTTTCTTATCTTTGCCCTCATCATCATCATCATCTGACAAATCATCATCGGCTAGATCAGTCCTCGCACTGGATAATAGTGTCTTATCCTCTTTCTTCTTAGCTTCCTTCTTCTCTTCTTTCTTTCCTTTGCTTCCCTTCCCATCATCAGCAGTAGGAGCTTCTCCAGTCTTTGGATCAATCTCCAGCGCCCGGCAGGCCATAGCATAACTGTCCTCCAGGGTTCTACCTTTATCGTAGAAGGGTTGCATCGCTGCTACCACATCAGGATTAGCCATCCCTTTGTTCTCTTTAGAAAATTTATTAATACGACTAGCCTCTTTATTCTTCTCACCGGCTGTAGCTCTCTCAACTGCACTGGCTTCAGTCTCTGCCAGTTTAGTGTTAAAATGCTTCACTATCTTAACCAGTTGGGCTTGGTGCTTAGCACTAAGGGACTTCATGTCATCATCGTCTGTGATCTCTATAGCAGTTAGAAGATCTCCTAACTCACCACTGGTGCTCTTTTTCGTTTTCAGGGCTTCCACTACTTCCGGGTCCTTCAACATCTCCAGCATTTCTTTCTTCGTCATCTATTGTATCCTCGCTTTCGTTGGTTTCTTTAGCTTCTTCGGGTTCTAGTTCAGGTTCGGTATCAATAACTAGATCATCATCAAGATTCTCTAGCGGTTCAGCTTTCGCAAAGTTCTTCTCAAAGGCCGGATCAGGACCAGGGATATTATCTAGAGCGGCTTTAGCTTCTGCCTCTGCTCGTATGCGAGCTGTCTCTGTCTCACGCTCCAGTAGCTCCTGCCGGCGTTCTTCGATCTGAGCCGCTTCATTAGCTTTATATGTAATAGCTCTGTGCCGGCGCATAGCTCTCTGCAACTTAACGGAGAGGGCATTAAACTTACGGGCTGGAATAGAACCGGATAGCTCTATCTCTGTATCCGCATCATCGTTAAACTTAATAATTATCTGTCCTGTTACCATTTTGCTCTCCTGCTTCGCTGTTAGTTTCACTGGGCAAACGCGCCCCCAGAGACTGTAGTCCCTGCATATTCTGTGCCGCCTGTGGGCCATTAGCTCCATCGGAGAGCTTCCTCTTTTGTAACTCCTCCCAAGCGGCCAGTTCCATCTCACCAGACATCTGGGGCAGAACCTGACTGACATCTATCCATTCGTATGTACTAAGCAACTGCTTGATAAGTGGCATAGTATTCATGCCGGCAGTCTGCATATTACCAAGCAGACCCAGCAGGTTAGTAGCTTCTGCCTTCCGGCGCTCACGCGAGACAGGAGCCAGAGATTCTACATTAACCTCAGTAACTAGACCGTGCTCTATATTCTTAAGCTGTTCCGGCGCGGCTTTAACCCAGTACATAGCTCCATCTACACCAACAACCTGCTCTATGATAGGGCCGGTCCAGTGTTTAGCTATCAACATATTAGCACGGATAACATGCCCGCGAATCATCTCAGCTATATCATTCCTTCTATAGGACAGTCTGGTAGTACTACTGCTCTCTGCAACCTGAGTTTCATATTTAGTATGCCTTCCCTTAGATTGCATCCCCATCTGGTTGGGTCCGAATCCGTTAATAAGCTGGGCATCGTTGAGCAGGTCTTTCCCATATTCTCTATTACCTATAAGGCTATTGGGCGGGGTGAACATGTAGATATGTTTCCTGATATCATCCTCGCCACCCTGCCCTAATTTAGCTTCAATACCCGGGCCTACCTCGGCCAATAACATCTGGGCAACCTCTTTAGGGGAGATAACAGAGCTATCATAAACAAATTTCGGAAGGCTGAACCGGCGCATATACATACTGTGCATACGTAACTCATCACCCTCAAGCTGCTGACTCATGATATACTCTGCATCTGGAGTACCATATACGGAGGAACTGGTCTTATTAAAGGAGGTTATCTCGAACGGCAGACCAAATACCTGTAGTGGGTCCTCAGTTGGCGGGACTATATACTTCCCATGGGTTCCCAACCAGCAGAACTTACCACTCTCTGCATCATGTATCTCCCAGAAATGGGTCCACTTACTCTGGTCTTTATGCTTCCAGATGTGCCGCTCCATAGCCAGTACAGCCTCGGGTATCTTAGTAGACTGGACATTCTTCAATCCCTTCTTCCCCTTAAGGAGTTTGGTAGGAGTCGAGACGAGCTTAGCAGCCCATGGACAGTTACGCATAGCCCGAGTACCTACAGCAACCACAGAACGATGGGATGGAATGGAGTCCACCCACGGCATGTTCTGCGCCCGAGCTCTGTTAGTAGTACCATCTACATTACCGAACATGTCCTGTTTATCATTCTCAAGCTCGTCCGACTCCGTACCAAAGTCATAACCAATCTGCGTGGCTGTAGTGTTATGGAGATAGCTGCTGAGAACTACCTCTTTAGCAACCTCTTTAATCTCACTCTTCCTGATCCAGCTATTGTCAATACTATCCCATAGACTGGCCACGAAGGTCATATCATCACGTGCCGGCGAGTTAATAATGCCGGGTGCCTGAAACACTAGATTAGGAACCAACGTCTGACCCATCATATAGATAAGGTTAAAATGCGGCATTGACGCAGTTTCTTCAAATTGGTGACTGTACATCTTATCTATCATAGGCCAGTGGTTTTCAAAGCTATGCATCTTGCGCCACTCCAGTGCCCGCGTGATACGAGTGTGCCACATAGTCTCTTCTCTATTTGCTAACATGCTCTTCATAATATCCCCTAACGTGAAGTCTTTGCTGCCCCTGTACCGAAAAGGAACATGATAATAGATATAACGCTGAACTTAAACCAATCAGCTATTACAAATCCATCAGCTTGTAGTACTCTCATGTTCCCACCCCAGTGGAATATACCTAAAAATGACTTACGAGCTGTTTCGTATACTATACTAACCGGCACATCCTTGTGAAAGGCTACAATAAGGATACCCCCAAAAGCAACAAGTAATACTGTAATAGCAGCAAACTTACGCAACCAGGGACTAGATCGCTTAGCCGCTTCATCCGCTAGGTGGGAACTATTAGTTGCTCTCTCCATGCCAAGCTTTATCATAGTGGTCGTATCTGCTTGGCGTTGTGCCATAAGCTTCATACCAAAGCCGCCTACAGCACTTACCATACCTACTACCACCTCTACAGGTAATCCAAACATTACTCGCCTCTCTTACTAAACATATTGGGGAGAACCTTAGCTGCCTTAGCAAAGACGTTTCCCCCGGCTACTATAGCATATACAGAAACTATACACTTTGCACTTATCTCGTTCAGGTCTCCGAAGAGAGCTAGGATAAAGGCAAGAGTTAAGGAAAACAGACCGGCATTGTACTTGCGCTCTCCTGTTACTCCCGTTGTTTCAACTAGACCCCATAGTATTTTCATAAGTGCACCAGTTTAACTATCAGACTAATGACCGAAATAGTAATTGTAATAATAACAGCAGCAGTAGGCCATCCCATACCTCGATGGTTCCTACGACAGTCTGTTAACTTAACTTCAAGTTGTTCTTCTAATACATCTACCGTGACAAAGTCTGCAAGAAAGAAAGGTTTTAATGCCCGTATTAGAAAGGCAAGTGCTTTACCTACATCCCGGGGAGTTGAAGCTCCGCCATTCTCCATATTCTTTGCATGTTTCTCTGCCTCGTGGTAAAGCGTTTCTTTAGCATTACTGTTTCCGTTTGCCATTATAGTCCCTTTCTACTGGAACGATTCCGTACCCCAGGAATCATTTTCTTATAGTTCCGCTTAAACAAATCTCTACCGTTCTGCTTAGTTACTGGTTTAGGTGCATCCTGCACTATGCTCCTACCGACTAAGAGTAACTCACATCTATGACAGTGTGTACCTATCTCATTATCCCCGATAGGATTGCCACACTCTGCACAATATCCCACCACCTTCATTCTACTACTACCTTATAAAAGCCGGTCAGTTCATAGGGTTTCCATACACCTATCACTTCCCACTCGTTGGTCAGGCTGAGTCGCCACTTGAGCTTTACTACGGGACGGGTCTCCTGATCTACCTCGGCTCTCACATTAGCCTCTACCTCATCCTTAATGTAGGAGGGCAGTGCTTCATATATAGCAATATCCATCTTTGGCGGAGTGGGATTAGTACTCACCTCGGTGGGAAAGGCCGGCAGGTTCATCGGAACTATGAGCTGTACCTCTTCCGGCAGACTATCATATATAACCGGATCAAACGGGATGTTGCCCTCGATGAGAGCCTCTTGCTCAGGTGTTGGTGAGTGCGGTGGCAGGGTCTGGGCCTGCGTTGCCAGTTGGAAAAGAAGCCAAATAAATAGACCTATCAATACACACAGCTATTCGTTTCTTACTCATAACGTTCCGCCCATTTAGTAGCCTGTGCTAGTTCAGCCGCTGTAAACCCTGCAATAGAACCCTGCGCGTAAAGACCAGACTCCTTAACAACATCAACACCGTCAGCATCCTCCACCTGATCCACTTGATCCTGTGTCAGGTTGGTGCGGGCTAACCACTCGGCATAGGTATGGCTGGTAAACTCTCCGCTATCCACCCACCAAGAGTCATAGTCTACTGCTGTTGTAAAGTTAGCAGAAGTATAGCCTGTCTTTGGGGGGAAATATGTATCTGATACAACAGTTTCCGAATCAATAGTGTCATCCACAGTCCAATTACCTGCACCATCATGAGAAACAGTAATTATATCACCCAAAGAATACCTGTACCGAGGCTTACTGTTATACATATCCAGATAAGGGCAGACAAAGAAAACCGTGTCATACGTAACTACAACACTAGGAACTATTCTAGGATCAGTCTGCTTATACTTAACCGAAGCTCCGTTGGCTACTTTACCGCCGGGGTTTGTGATGGGATTACCGTCTGCTGCCGCGCTTCCGTCTGCTAGAGCAGGTATCTGAACTGCTCCGTCAAGCCGGAATCCGTTCAATGCCGCATAGCTGGGGATTCCGTCTGCGGTTGTCCATGTCGCACCTGAGATGGTGCCGTCGTTGCCATTGCTGGATACGTCATAGAGTTTAGTGCCTGAGCCGGATTCAAATACATAGTGCCTTGTGATATTTTCAGAGGATGTTCCAGCTTTAAACAAACACCACTTTAAAGGTGAGTTTACAACATAAACTCCAACAGTGGAATGCACCGCACCTAATGCCAGTCCTGTTCCGCCGGAGAAGTCTGTTGTGTTAGCTTGTGAGCCAGAGTAAACCGCATCAGTTGTTACATTTGTTAGGTTCCATGATATAACCCCCGATACCCGTTTGACATATCCGTGAATAACATCATTATCAGCAATAGACCCAGAGGGTACTATTTGCTGAGACGGGCCTATGTCTACCCGTGTTATATCATCATCGACCAAGAAAATAAGTCCACCGACGGTAGATGCATATTGCAAAGAAGACCACTTCCCGGACGAGTGAGCATCTCCATCGCAGAATAAATATGATTCTTTCTTGTACACATACACAAACGAAACTTCGTAATAGAAATCCGCCAAGCCGAGTCCGGTATTTAGAGCAGATACATAATCATCCACCCCATCAAATGACAGGCAAGGAACCTCACAAATCTCAGCCTGATCCAGCACCCCCACGGAATCCGTAAGGTGTAGGCCGTCCGTCGTTCCAGTCAGGAGTTGTATCAGGTCAGCCCTGTTCGGCAACTGTACTGCCAGACCAGCTCCTGCTCTAAATGGTAATCCAAACCCTAGTCCCAAAGACATGACTATGCTCCATTACGGTTCTTACTAAGAGGCGTATTGATCATCTGAACAATGCCGGACGCCAGAGTGATAGATGTTATATTGCCATACAGAACAAACCCGGCTGACAGAGAAGCCCCATCCAGAGCAGCATAATTAGTAATGGCGGGTTGTACTACCGGATTGGCCGCTCCCAATACTGTATCGGTAACAACCAACATTGCCATCCAGTCACCTGTATGCGCCGCGGTATCATCTACATATTCTCCACCACTCTCAGCGGCCAAATTCTTTACACTTACCTGTTGCATAATAATCTCCTAGTAGTACATCTTACCATTTCTATCCAATCCGACTCCAATATCAGCGGCACCCATTACGTTCAAGCCGGGGCTCCCTTCTCCACGAGCCATTCTATTCCGGCTACTAACCTCGGCATATGCTTCTTCAAATTCATCTATCTCAGGCTTGGCCTCAATGGGAGCATCAAAGTTCTCGCTGCGCCAGACCTTACGGTGCATACTCCAGCTGTCTATGATATCCACCAACCGGCCACTCGGGAACTGCAGGAGTTGACTCTCCGTCTGATCACTTAGCGAGCCACGGACAAAGTGGATTCTCCTTTGCTGGAATGCAGGTTGCATACCCTCTATCCGAATCTCCTTGTTCCCACGCTTAGCCTTAACTATATCATAAACCTTCAGACCCCGCTTCTTCCTATGGTTCATCATGTTTATGATAATATACTTCAGTGCTGCTTGATACGCCTCCTGCTCTACTATGATAGCCACGACCGGCGTATCCTCACTGTCATACTTATCAGCTGTCTGCAAAACCTTTTTAGCCAGAGCAAAGGGTAACATATGACCGGCTACGTCCTCCTGCCAGTATTCATGCCGCTCGCCCTGCTTATTCAAAACATGTTGGTTAACTGTAATAGCAGACTCGCAGGCTTCATCCTTCTCGGAGATAGCCGGGTCAACTGCTATAGTTATCTTACCCTTCTTTGGTACATCCTTCTTATCCATCCAATGCATGTCTGTGGACTTAAACACTCGCAGACTATCATCAAGCGGCTTATTAAGGTAGAGCATACTATACATATACTCTCCAACACGTCTCTTAATAATATCCAGTGTTTCTCTGTCATAGAAGACCTCGAACATTGGTGTACCATCTTTCTTCTCGCCGGGCATGTCAAAGTATTTATACTCTTCCTTGTCCTGAACATAGCTAACAAGGTCCTCCATGGCCCAGCGGGTCGAGACTATTATACTCAACCTAAACTCTTTCGGCACGAAGAGGGACATACTGGCCTTATGGAAACCTATAGCTTTCTCAATGGTATCCCGGCTAGGCCGAGTTAAGTCCTCTTTCATCTCATCTACATCCGGCGCTGTAGTATCATCTTCACAGATAACATTATAGTGCCGGCCGGTGAGGGTAGTATTAGTTCCACCACACTCGAACGTAGCTTCATCAAAACTGGCCGAGCTGCTGGTCCGTGGTATACAGGCTCCTTCATCTGACCATTGATCACCCTGCCTACCTGTTCGTGGTAGTAACTCCGGGAATAGAGCCTTAAACAATCCTATAGCAAAAACACCCCGCAGTCCATTAAGCTTTTTCTTAGCATTGGTGAAGGTATTGCCTGCAAGTAAGATTCTAGTAGAGTCATCCCCAAACTTATAGAACCTACGTATTACCAACCAAGTATTAAGATGCTTCGTAACGATCGTACTTTTCAATGAACCACGGGGCATGACATATAGAAGTCTACCATTACACGTTCCTCTCACCTCCACTTGTTTCTCTAACAGCTCTATCTGTTTCTGCGTCCAGTTGCAGAGCAGTTCGTGAATCGGGTCGAAATAGCCATCATCCTGCATTAGCCGGGCATATACCGCAAAGCTGTTGACACAGGCATCGCGGGTCTGTTTTAGGTCTATCTTCGTTCCGGGATTCATAATATGCCTATATAGTGGGCGCGCGCGAGCAGCTTTCGTGCCAATTATTTCTCATACTCTTTGTAACTGCCCCGTCCATTGTTGATAAAGTGTATATCAAATTCTTTATACAGCACATCCCCAGATACATCATCATCATCTCTGTATATCCGTGCCTCAAATACTGAGGAGATGCCCATACCAGTACCATCTATCTCAGGAAACTTAGCTATCTGTACCAGATCACCACTAACCCAAGTAAAAGCAAAATCTATAGCCGCTAGAGTGGTAAAACCTACTACCGGAGCCGCCCCATTATTGTGCCACCTATAGTCAATCTTAAAAGTGGGCTGCTCTGTAACCTCTTGTATAAAGTGTATGTGAGGCCTGACATTAGTGCCCACTGCATATGTATGAGGAAACTGTCCTACTATATAAAGTATCTCTCTTGTAGTATTACCATCCGGAAAGAGATAGCCCATCTCTGTCTCATCAAAGTGTGGTCGGTTATTAGAACCCTTCCTACTCGATGTTGCAGAGAACTTAAGATCATCCCAATAGTCATCATCCAGATACTTAAAGTTAGCCACTATCCTATCATGCAGCTTCTTACTGTACTTATTAACCGCTTCCCAACGAAGAGGGAATAAACTTCCCCTATTCATAATCTACTCCTTATACTGGGAGCCACAATCTGTTTTACGTACGCTCCACATATTAAAGATGTCCATCTACAACGTCAGGAATATCTCTCAGTATC
>Ga0075123_10001835_pt1 | contig 10511 bp, 7 predicted proteins | sample AntAceMetag02UKX_FD_69808 | JGI IMG/M metagenome (GOLD analysis project Ga0075123, IMG submission 69808) | Saline lake microbial communities from Ace Lake, Antarctica - Antarctic Ace Lake Metagenome 02UKX | ecosystem: Environmental > Aquatic > Non-marine Saline and Alkaline > Saline | place... | reverse complement strand
GTCAAATATGGATTTGTGTACGATAATAAAATTGTAGATTCACTTAATATTAGTTCAGGAGATCCTGAAAAACCAATTGGATTTAGAATAGAAAATCGAAAGAGTCATACATTAACAAACTTAATAATTGATATTAAAATTCTACGACCATTGTCATTATCTGGAACTGAAAGTGCATTAACAATGTTTGGTGAAATTCGACACGGTCCATCAAAAAATAATGAGTATTACTCAATCAGATACTTTGATATTTTACTGTATGCTAAACAAGGTATTGATTTTACAATTGAACTTAACACAACAAAAAAGAAACCAGGACATTATTTAATTTCAACTTCAATATATTCCACAAATGATAAATATAGATTCAAAAATTTCTTATTGAATATAAAGATTAGCTGATTATTTATTAAGTAATTCATAGTAAAATATCATATCAAATAAAACAATTGTTGCCAACTGAAACGGGAAACTCAAAATCTGCTTTGAAATAGAATAGGATTTGTCTTTCTGAGGTTTCTACTAGCTTTACTTCCGAAGAATCTCGTGAGAATTCTTCTAGCTTTGCTTCTCGTGAAGGGATGAGATCCTTCCTAAAAAGAGTAACGTACAAGACTCGTCAGGATGACAGATAGAGGTGTAAAAATGAAATACTGGTTTCCAATCATAATAATATTGTTTCTAATATTTTTTACTATTGAGTTAAAAGCGGAAGTTCCTGATTATGATGAAATGATCGAGAAGTTGGAAAGTTACAAAGAAGATACATTAAAATATGAAAATATAAAAGGAGTGTTATGCTTTTACCATTCTGAATCCGAAAAGGTTTATGAATTTGCCAATGAAGAATTTTACGATAAGATGTATCCGATTTGGCGAGATGACTCTCTTAAAGTGATTGAAATAAATAATTTATTAGAGAAATACCCAAAGACAAATTGGCGCAGAACTATGTATCAGTATCTCACATATTCGCTGTATAATTTAGATAGAAGAATTCCATTAGTACTTGTGCTTGTAGCTTTTAGAGAAACTTTTCCAAATGATTATAAACCCTTTTCTCAATCTGCCAGATACTATAATGAATTAGATAATGATCCGCAAGAAACACTTGAATTTGCCATCAAAGCGCATGCAATGTCATTTGATTATCCAAAAGTAGATTTCTATCCTGAAGAAGAATGGATGCTGGAAAAACGTTCAGCTCCCGTGAAAACTGCTGCTCTTCTGGCTCAAGTATATTTTAAACAGAAAAAATATGAAGAAGCTGAAGAAGTTCTGATAAATGTCATTAATAAAAATGATCTTGGATTGGATGATGAAAATACATTAGCTGCTTGCTACTACTGGCTGGCAAAAATTTATGAAGAACAGGGTAATAAGGAAGAAGCGGTTCAGTCAGCAATAAAAGCCATAATAGCAGGTGATTCACGGAATAATTATACTCCTAAAGCAGATTCCTTATTGCGAAGAGTGATTGCCTATAAAGATCTCTCAGAATTGGAATATTCTGATTTCATCCGCAAACAGGTTGGATACGATGAAGTTGTATTTTCTGATGTTACAAATGATGTTGGAATGAAGAATGTGAGAGCTGGACGTATTGCCTGGGGAGATTATAATAATGATGGATTTCAGGATATCCTATTGGATGGAAGACGTCTTTTTCGGAATATGAAAGAAACACATTTTGTAGAAGTTACACAGGCTGTTTTTCCCGATACTATTCGTGGTAACGGAGGTTTATGGGGGGATTTTGATAACGATGGAGATTTGGATATTATCACAAAAGATCCTGAATATATTTGGTTAAATGACTTAGGAACTTTTTATAAAGTAGACGACGTAAATTCGATTCGGGATAATAAAGTTTCTACAGAAGGAATTGGAATTGGTGATGTTGATAAGAATGGATTTTTAGATGTCTATTTTGCCAATTACGAAAAGCAATATATTAATGAGGAAGATCAGCTTTTCCGTGGAATTGGAAATGGAAAATTTCTGGAAGTTACTGAGAGAGCCGATATACTTCCTAAAGATGGTAAGAATCGTGCCGGACGCGGTGTGAACATGTGCGATTTTGATTTGGATGGAGACCTGGATATTTTAGTTTCCAATTACAGATTAACAGATAATTTTTTATGGCAGAATGATGGAACCGGTCATTTTGAGAATAATGCTTTAGAACTTAGAATAGCAGGAGATGAAGTTGAAGGCTGGTGGGGGCACACGATAGGAAGTGAATGGGCGGACATTGATAACGATGGTGATTTTGATCTCATCACCTGTAATCTGGCACATCCCAGATACATAGATTTTTCCAATAAAACAAGATTGTATATAAATGAAAACGGAAAATTCATAGATCGCAGAAAAGAAGCTGGTGTCAAATATGAAGAGACTCATTCTGAACCATCTTGGGCAGATTTTAACAATGACGGTTTTTTAGATTTGTATATAACCTGCATCTACGAAGGACGCCGGTCATTCCTATACATGAATAATGGAGATGGAACATATAAGGAAACCACATTTTTGGCAGGAGTCAGACATTTCAATGGCTGGGGTGCAGCTTGTGCAGATTATGATAATGATGGAGATTTGGATTTATTAGTAGCCGGTGGTAAAATTCAGTTATTTCGAAACGAAACCATTAATAATGCTAATTGGCTGGAAACTAAAGTTATAGGAAAGGATCATGTAGATGCAATTGGCACAAGATTGATTCTTTCAAATGAAGAAATATCGCTCATGCGTGAAATTCAAGGTGGTAAGGGAACCACTAATCAGCATTCATTAGTTCAGCATTTTGGTTTAGGAACTTCGCAAGCACCTTTTAAACTGGAAGTAATTTTTCCAAGTGATGAAAAAAAATTGTTGATGATTAATGAGATAAATAAAATTGTGGTCGTGGAAGAATAAACGGAGGAATTATGAAATATAAATTATTGTTTTTAGTACTTTTGGTAGCAATTACAACGCAGTTATTATCATGGGGAGGGTTGGGTCACGAAATAATTACACGCCTGGCAATTGATGGTCTTCCAGATGAGATGAGTTTTATAAAGGAGAACAGTAAATATTTATGTGATCACTCTGTGGATGCCGATAAAAGGAAGAATGACGATCTTACCGAAGAGCATAAACACTACATTGATATTGATTACTATAAAGAATTTAATGTTGGTGAAATGATAATTGATAAAGCTGCTTTGATTGAGATTTACGGACAAGAAATTGTAGATGATATGGGAATTTTACCATGGAACACGATTGAAGTTCTTAATAATCTTACTATTGCTATGAGACAGAACAATAAAGATGATATTTTATTCTATGCTGTAGACATTGCTCATTATGTAGGAGATGCACATCAACCACAACATTTGATACTAAATTATAATGGAAAATTGACTGATCAGAGAGGGATTCACGGAAGATATGAAATTGATTTGATCAACTCAAATCTTGAGGAACTACAAGCAAATATTTCACCGATTGAATTAACTTATGTTAAAGAACCACTACAGCTTGTATTTGATTATTGCACACAGTCAAACAGTTTTGCCGGTTTAATAGAATTGGCTGATTTTCATGCACTTAAATATAGTGGAGATGAGTATAATGAAAAGTATTTTCATATCTTCTGGTTCAGAACAAAATACATGACGTTCCATCAATTTTCAAATGCAGTTGAAGATTTGGCATCATTGTATTACACTGCGTGGATCAATGCAGGTAAACCTAAGATAAAATAAAAAAAAAGAACATCCAGCGATCTTAAAATACTAATTAATTTTTTCTTTTAACACTTCTGAAATGGTATAAAGTGAACCAGAGATTATCACGACATCATTTTTATTAGCATCAGACATTGCTTTTTTTACTGCTATCATTACGTCTTCATGTATTTCATATAATTTGTGATGAAGTTTTACAAATGCTACTTGATCTTCAATTTTAGCAGCTCGATTCGATTTATTTTTCGTAATGTAAATCTTATAACTTACACTACAAATATCTTTAATAATTGTTTCCAGCTTTTTATCACGTAGAATAGCAAGGACAAAATATATTTTTTTATTCGGAAAGATCTCAGTTAGATTATTTTTCAGAGCTTTAATACCTTCTTCATTGTGAGCGCCATCAATGATAACGGTAGGTTCACGGGAAATTATCTGCATTCTTCCCTGCCAGTTTACATTGACTAATGCTTTGTATATTTTTTCTTTATCAAAATTTCTATGGGTTCTTTGCAGGAACGTAATGAATGCTGTAATTGCTGTTGCTGCATTATATGCCTGGTGCTTTCCTAATAAATTTACAGTAACATTTTCTAGTTCGAGTTGAGTTGAATAATAATCAAATGAAGTACCGAGTTTGTTAATAATTATATTAGAAATTGAAAAATCCTTTCCATATTCTATGATTGGTGCATTTAATTCTATTGCTTTTTGTTTTATCACATTAGTTGCAATGTTGGTTAATTTTCCAATAATAATAGGTGTATTTTTTTTGATAATACCTGCTTTTTCAAAAGCAATTTTTTCTATTGAATCGCCAAGACTTTTTATATGATCATAAGAGATAGTTGTAATCACTGAAACAGTAGAAGCAAAAGGATTTGTGCCATCCAATCTTCCGCCTAATCCAACCTCAAATACAGCAATATCAACATTGTTTGAATAGAAAATATCAAATGCCATTGCTGTTGTTATCTCAAAAAACGAAGCTTTATTTTCTTCAAGAACAGATTCCCATTTTTTATATGTAGAAATTAATTCTTCCAGTTCAATATTGTTCCCATTTAATCTGATTCGTTCGCGATAATCAACCAGATGCGGAGATGTATTTAATCCTGTTTTCATGCCGTATTGCAAAGATAAAGCTTCGCACATTGCAGCGGTAGAGCCCTTTCCGTTGGTTCCTGCAATATGTATTCCTTTCAATTTTTCATTTGGTGAATTCATTGCTCTTAAGATATTTAGCATTCTATCTAATCCGAGTTTTACATTACCGGAGTGACGCTTGTAAATATAATCCAAGAATTCTTGATATTCCATAAATTTCCCATAAAAAATACCTCCAAGAAAACTTGAAGGTATTATGTATTCAAATATAATATTTATTCTAAAAGGTTTTCAGGAAGAACATGATCTGTGAATTTATCTTGGTGAGGGCAGGTAACAATGATCTCTCCTGTTTCATAATCTCCATGCATGAAATACTTATCACCAACACCATTTTCAGGGCATTCATATGTTGTTTTAAGATAATTCATTCTCATCAGGTCACGTGCTGTACCTTCAAAATTTTCTTCCCTTTCATTCATATATGATTGGATTGCTTTATAAATCGTGGTCATATTTTTTATACATTGTTCTGTTTTCTGTTTTTTATTTACATTATAGGTTTGTGGTAAGATCAATATAAAAAACAAAATTAATATTGCAACGAAACTGATTATTTTATAAATATTAAGCTTTTTCATTCTTACTCCTTAATTTTTTTTTCGATAACACCTTATTTGCGGAATTTTCGTCAAGTTTTTTGTTTGAAGCAAAATGCAGGTTGATTATTCTTGACTAATTAGTTATATTCTTTTTAGAGTCCAAAAAAATATTGGAGGATTTTATGGCTAAGAAAGTACTTGTAGCAACAGCTAAACCATTCGCTTCGAAGGCAGTTATGGAGATAAAAAACATCTGTGAAAAGAAGGGTTATGAATTAATTTTGAATGAGAATTATAATGAACAAGGTGATCTTGTAAATGCTGTGAAAGATGTAGATGCTTTAATAGTAAGAAGTGATAAGGTTACAAGTGAAGTAATCGGAAATGCTGATAACCTAAAAGTTGTAGTCCGTGCCGGTGCTGGATATGATAATCTTGATTGCGAAGCAGCTTCTAAAAAAAATATTGTTTGCATGAATACTCCCGGACAGAATTCTAACGCTGTAGCCGAACTTGCTTTCGGTATGATGATTTACATGGCTCGCGGTAAATTTAATGGTAAATCGGGAACTGAACTTAAAGGTAAAACGGTTGGTATACATGCTTATGGTAATGTAGGATTGAATGTAGCTAGAATTGCCAGGGGTTTTGGTATGAAAGTGATTGCTTTTGATCCTTATGTGGGTGATGCTATAATGGAAGCTGATGGTGTTAAACCGGTTGGTTCAGTCGAAGAATTGTATAATATAAGTGACTACCTTTCTATACATATTCCTTCTATCCCTGCTACTCAGAAATTAATTGATCTAAGACTTATTTCCATTATGAAACCAGGTGCAACTATCATCAATACGGCAAGAAAAGAAGTTATTAATGAAGAAGATATAATCAAAGTTTTTGCGAATAGAGAAGACTTGAAATATGCTTCAGATATTGCACCGGTAAAAGCAGATGAAATGATTAATAAATTCAGAGATCGAGTTTATTTCACGCCTAAGAAAATGGGAGCTCAAACATTAGAAGCTAACATAAATTCCGGTGTTGCTGCAATTAATCAGATCATTGCTTATTTCGAGAAGGGTGATACAACCTTTAAAGTAAATAAATGATATTTAATCAAAAAAAAGAGAACCTGTCGATAGGTTCTCTTTTTGCATTTTATCATGAATTAATAATTCTCTCAAATCAGCAATAAAAGACTTTGATGATTAAAGATATCCAGCCTGCTATAACATCTTAATCACAAAATATAATTATGCAGAAAGCTCAAATAATAATTATACTGGAGAATAATGATGAATAATTTTATCTTACTTTGTATTTTGTTAACATCTATTTTAGGTACACTTTATGCTGCTGATCTCGCAAAAGAAAATGAAGTGAACATATCGATCCCTAATCTTTCAATCTATGAACATGAACAAACAAAAGAGATTATACAATTAGTGTATAAAGCCGTGAATTTGATTGAATCTCAGGGGGAAAAAGCATTTCTTGAGTTTAGGGTTGAAGATAGTAAATGGTTTTTTAACGATACTTATGTTTTCGTCTGGGGAATGGATGGAATGCGTTATGTTTACCCACGAGATGTTTCGGGTGAAGGTCTAAATATGTTGGAGCTAAAGGACATTAACAGAAGACCAATAGGAAAGATGTTCGTAGAAACTGCTGAAAAAGGTGAAGGCTGGGTTTTTTATGAGTGGACTCTTCCCGGTGGAGATGAACCAGAATGGAAATCTACATTTATTAAAAAAGCAGTTACACCTGATGGAATCGAATATCTGGTGGGAATTGGGAAATACAACATACCAATGGAGAAAGTTTTCATTGAAACTATTGTAAACGATGCTGTAGATATCCTTCAGTATGAAGGTAAAGTAAAAGCGTTCGCCAGATTTAACTCCAGTGCGGATAAATTTATTTTTTTACAATCTTACATTTTCGTTAAAACTTTTGAAGGTGTTGAGTTGGTGAATCCTTTTTCCCCTCAGATGGTAGGAGAGAACTTAATTAATAAACAAGATGCCAACGGAAAATATTTTGTGAAGGAAGAACTTAAGATTCTACAAAACCAGGATAGTTGCTGGATGGATTATATGTGGCCTAAACCTGGTGCTGAAGAACCATCACTTAAAATATCTTATATTAGAAAAACTAAAGTGAAAGATGAAACATTAGTTATAGGAGCTGGTTATTACCTGGAGTAAGTAATTTAAAATATCGGCATCTAAAAAATTGCAAATTTTCTTCTGTGAGGAATTAGCTTTCAATGTTTGCTAAATTTGTCCTGCTGACATTACCTCGGATTCCAATATGATAGAGCTTACAAGGTTGTGTATTCAAACAAGCTTCAATATCTCGCAAAATACTCCTATAGGTTAGTTGGGCAAAACTCATACAGAGAAATTGATCCCAACAATTAAAATTCCGAATCTTATAATTTCCTTTATACTTCATAACTTTTTTATCAAACTCATAATTTGAGAAAATACTGCTTTACCTTCATTCATTTTTCATCTCTTAAAGATGAAGTAAAAAATGTAATTATGATTTCAAATCATAAAATATTTCTTGCCCTATTTTCTCCTCTAATAATCATCAGTCGAGTGTTTTTGATGTCTACTTAACAAAACAGCAGTTATTGAAAATGAAAGACAATTAATAAGGAGGAGAAGATGAAAAAAGCAATTATAGTTTTTTCTTTATTGCTTATTACAGTTTACATTTTTGCTCAAGTACCTGATTGGCTATGGGCAGAAAGTGCAGGTGGAACAATATCAGATTATGGATGCGGCATTGCTACTGATGACAGTGGGAACAGCTACATAACCGGCTATTTCATGGACACAGCCTATTTTGGTACAATTTCTCTAACCAGCAGTGGGGATGATGATATTTTTGTAGCAAAGTTGGATGTAGATGGTAACTGGCTTTGGGCAAAACGTGCAGGAGGAGACGATGATCCCCATGGTGATAGAGGCTATGGTATTTCTATTGATGATAGCGGAAACTGTTTTATAACCGGAGAATTTTGGGGTACTGCTTTTTTTGGTACTACTGAGCTTATCAGCAGTGGCAGTTCAGATATTTTTGTCGCCAAGCTGGATACAAATGGTAATTGGCTTTGGGCAAAACGTGCAGGAGGATCGAGTTCTGATGAAGGTAAGAACTTTGCCACTGACAATAGTGGAAACAGCTATGTAACTGGATGGTTTAGCTCAGCCAATGATATTAATTTTGGCTCGATTTCGCTTACAAGTTACGGTTACAGTGATGCCTTTGTCGCAAAATTAGATACAAATGGTAATTGGTTATGGGCAACCCATGCTGGAAGTGATTTGAATGATAGAAGTTTTGATATTGCAACTGATGGAATTGGAAATTGTTATATAACCGGATGTTTTGAAGATACTGCTACTTTTGCTACTACTGAACTTATTAGCAGTGGAGGTGATGACATTTTTGTAGCAAGGCTGGATATAAATGGTAACTGGTTATGGGCAAAACGTGCTGGAGGTACTCATAACGATGAAGGTTACGGTATTGGAACTGATAGCAGTGGAAACTGTTTTGCAACCGGATTTTTTTATACCACTGCAGATTTTGGATCCTTTTCACTTAACAGCAGCGGGCAAGGAGATATTTTTATCGCCAAAATGGATACAGATGGCAACTGGCTTTGGGCAAATCAAGCTGGAGGGTCAGGTAATAATAATGGTTATAGCATCTCTACGGATAGCAACGGAAACTGCTATGCAACAGGTGAATATGTTGCTGATGCATATTTTGGACCCTATTTTTTCAGCAATAATAATAATTACGATATTTTTGTAACCAGTTTGGATACTAATGGAAATTGGCTTTGGGCTACAACTGCAGGGGGAACATATTCTTTTGGTGACACCTCCTACGGTATCGCTACAGATAGCAGTGGAAACTGTTATGTAACCGGTGAATTTTTTGGAGCTGCCAATTTTGGTACTATTGGAATTACCGGTAACGGAGATAGCGATATTTTTGTTGCTAAGTTAGAAAACACTACTTCAGCCAACAATGTATTAATATCCACAAAAATGATGCTTACAAACTATCCTAATCCATTCAATCCATCGACAACAATTTCTTTTTCAGTAACACAAAATTCCGATTTTGTGAATCTTGAAATCTACAACATCAAAGGGAAAAAAGTGAAACAATTAATTGGTGATCATTTATCAGTTGGGCAGCATTCGGTTGTTTGGGATGGCAAAGATGAAACTAACAAACCGGTTTCGAGTGGAATATATTTCTATAAAATGAAAACAAACAATAATGAAGAAACTAAGAAGATGATATTAATGAAGTAGGGACAGAACATCGTTCTATCCGCAGATAGTTAACTATAGTTGGGTTAACAGTCACAACTTGACTCGTCTCATAAGTTTGTGGGATGAGTCGATAATTGCTAAATGAACGCATTGTTCTCACCCCATCCGGCAGCTGCCGGATCGGGGTAAGCCCAATATATTACCTTCCCAAGCGGAAGCTTAGGAAGGAGAATTAAGATGTGTAGGGATAGCTTACCGAGCTGTCCAAATATTACATGTTCAAAAAATTCCTTATAACCCAATCAATTTAAAAACACCAAATAATTTCAAGCAGGCAATTAGAATTGCTATCGTGAGAATTATTTTCACAAATTTCTCACCTCTGGTGATAGCAGCTTTAACTCCAATGAAAGCACCAATAATGTTTCCAGCAGCTAATACAAGACCGTACTTCCAAATAACTTTACCAGAATATGCAAAAATGATCACAGAAAAAATAGTATAGCTCATGATCATAAATACTTTTACAGCGTTAGCTTTGATAAGATCGAATTCTTCTACCAGATTTAAAGTAGCCAGAAGAATGAAACCAACTCCAACCTGAATTAAGCCACCGTAAAATCCAACTATCAAGAAAATAATAAATTCCAGCCATTTGGGTAATTTCTTGGTGAGTGATGATCGCTTTTTATGTGGTTTCAGCATTAAGATGAGTATGATGATAAATACAACTGCGAGGATCTTGTCGTAAT
>Ga0075123_10001824_pt1 | contig 10530 bp, 10 predicted proteins | sample AntAceMetag02UKX_FD_69808 | JGI IMG/M metagenome (GOLD analysis project Ga0075123, IMG submission 69808) | Saline lake microbial communities from Ace Lake, Antarctica - Antarctic Ace Lake Metagenome 02UKX | ecosystem: Environmental > Aquatic > Non-marine Saline and Alkaline > Saline | place... | reverse complement strand
ACCTTCTTTAATTAATGCTCTCACGTCTCCAAAGCAAGATTATCATAAATTGTTACAAATGGCAACCTCTCCTTTTTTTAATCTCCAAGAAATTACATTGTAATGTCTTCTTGCATTTATACTCAGAATTTGATAAAATATATCAGAGAATAAAAAAGGGGGTAAAAATGGTTAAAATTGATCCAAATAAACCGTTATATTCCATCGGGACGGTAGCGGAACTCATAGGGACCCATCCTCGTACATTACGAGTTTATGAAGAGAATGGAATTATTATTCCTCAGCGCACTGAATCAAACCGCCGGCTTTATTCTTTAAAAGATATTGAAAAACTGGAATATATCCATTATCTTGCTTATATTAAGCGGGTGAATATTCGCGGAATCAAAGTAATCTTGCAACTTTTAGAAGAAATAAGACCAGAACTCCGCCAGAAGATAATTAATAAAACAGAGGCAGAGATTAAGAATTTAGATAAAGAGAAAAAGAAAATCTTTGTGGAAGGCAAGGAAGAGATTAAGAAAGAGATTCTTTCTGACTGAGGGCCCTCTGAGTACTTCAGAAAAGAATATTAAAAAGTAATCTTTTGTAAGTCCTTATATTTCCAAGAGTTAAGAAGATTTAGCTAACAAATAATTAACAGCATACCTACCTTAAATTACCCCTATTTTTGACAAATCTATAGGTATATGATATACTTTTTTAAAATATATTTCCTAACAAGGTTGGAATATCACTCTTGCCTATAACTCAGTAATAAATCTTCTGAATTTAGGTAATAAATAAAATTTATGAATACACACAAAGTCGCAGAGGTAGCTCGAAAAATCTCTTCTGTTATTGCTAATGCTACAACTCAACAAAAGAATACTGTACTCCACATTATGGCTGACAAACTTGGCTCACAAAAGAAGGAAATCTTATCTGCGAACGAAGAGGATCTGAACAAAGCAAGATCCAGCGGCGTGCCCGCTAACCTGATTAAGCGTCTTCGATTCGGCGAGGAGAAGATTGATTCCCGAATTCGCTGTCTGCACAAAATTGAGGCTTTACCGGACCCTGTGGGGCAAACTTATCGTAGTGAATGTCGGCCGAATGGCCTGAAAGTGGCACGAGTCCGTGTTCCGCTGGGAGTCATCTTAATGATTTACGAATCGAGACCACATGTTACGGTTAATGCGGGAGCACTCTGCTTGAAGTCAGGCAATGCTGTGCTACTCCGCGGTGGTTCTGAGGCAAGGCGCTGTAATGCTTTTTTAGGTGGTTTATGGCAGGAATCTCTGGTTGAGGCAAATCTTCCGCCTGAGGCGATCCAGGTAGTATCAGGTTCACACGATGAGATTAACGATTTACTCCAGGAAGATAAGTATCTCGACCTTGTGATACCTCGTGGCGGTAAAAGATTAATTGAGTCAATAAGCAAGAAATCGCGCATTCCAGTGATCAAACATTTTGCCGGGATATGCCATGTCTATATTGATAAGGGTGCCAAGATGGACCGGGCGATTAAGATTGCCTTAGATTCTAAATGCTTGATGCCCGAAGTGTGCAATGCAATGGAGACCCTTCTCGTCTCCGAGGATGTATCTGTAAACCTGCCAAGAATTGTTGAGGCATTTAGAAAATGGGGGGTCACGGTGAAGGGCTGTGAGAAAACGCAGGCTGCTATCTTAGATGTCGAGCCAGCTACAGAAGAGGATTGGGGGACGGAATATCTGGACACCATCGTGTCGGTGCGAGTTGTAGACGGGGTTGATGAAGCCATAGAGCATATTAACAGATATGGTTCACATCATACGGATACAATCGTAACAGATAGTGAGAGTCGTGCGCGCAAATTTGTTCGACAAGTTGATTCGGCTGTCGTCTTAATCAATGCATCTACTATGTTTTGTGACGGGGAGGCATTGGGAATGGGCGCTGAGATCGGTATTTCCACCGATAAGTTTCATGCTCGAGGTCCAATGGGACTTGAGGAGTTAACCAGTTACAAATTTGTGGTTTCAGGTGATGGCCATGTCATGGGCGATTGGTGATGAGGTGAAAATTTGATGGATATAATTTACAAGCATTTCTTAGAAGGGCTCCGTCAGGCAATTGGGTCCCGAGTTGATTCTGAATCTCGGGTTGGAGCGGAATTAAAATTTCCCTTAGTCAAGTTCGATGGCAGCGCAGTAAATTTTGAGACTATTTGTGCACTTTGGAACTACTTAGAAGAACACGGCTGGGACCCGGTTCATGATGCAATAACTAACGAGGTTGTCGGTGCTAAGAAACCTGGTGAGCATAATGAAACCGTAGCCTCCTGTGAGACAGGATTCTGCAAGACAGAGTTTTCGCTTGCCCACGTAGCAAACCTGTTTGAGTTGGAGAAGTTGATTCGCAAGTTGCAAGAAGAACTCCGCAGTTTCTCGGAAAAGCACAAGGTGTATTTTCTTGGCTATGGCATCCAACCAGTCACGCCGCCCAGTCAACGATTACTAATTAAGAAGGAACGTAGCAGCGTTTTTGATAGGGTTTTCCGCTCAAACAGATACATCCCCGAGGAGGATGGCCATGACATTCATCTATTTACAATTAACGCAGCCAGCCATGTACATGTGGATGTTCCTTTGGACGAACTTATCCTGGCGGTCAATGTGCTTAATGCCTTTTCTGCGGCTCAGATTGCCTTGACGGCAAACTCGAACATCTGGCAGAACCAGATTGATCCCAAATACAAATGTGTAAACGAAAAGTTTTGGGATTGGTGGATGCCCGATGCAAGTCGCGTCGGTTTACCTTATAGGCCTTTCAAAGACCTTGAAGATTATGTTTGCACTGTCTCCTCTTTTCAACCGATATATGTGAAGCGAGATGGGAGGCCTATTGTGCTAACCCGTTATCGGGCATTCGAAGATTACTTTCATTGTGAACGAGCCACCGGCCTTAATCCAGAGGGTCAGGAGGTTTCGTTAATTCCTGAAAAAGCTGATATTGACCTGCACAACTCCTTTTGCTGGTACAATGCTCGCATTTCGCGATATTACACAGTCGAGAATCGGGTTAACGATCAACAACCACCTCACGATTTAGCCTGTGTTGCTGCACTTACATTGGGCCTTGTATCCGCGCTACCAGAGGCCTGGGAGGAGGTTTCATCCTATGGGTGGAAGAATTTACGTGCCGCGCGGGAGACCGCATGTCGCTCGGCTCTTAACGGCAACAGCGAGCACTTTGATATAACAGTCCTTGCTCAGAAAATGTTAGAGTTGGCTGAATTGGGTTTGCGACGACGCGGTCTTGGAGAGGAAAAATTCTTAGTTCCCTTAAAGAATCGTTTACGCACACGAAGATCTCCTGCGGATGAAGCGGAACAGTTATTCAAAAACGGCGGTATCGAGGCATTACTCCATGCCAGAAGACTTTAATTAAAAAGAAATTGTGATGAATAGACCCAAACACGAATATCCCGGCATTACTCCTGCTTCTCCTTACAAGCCGCTGAAAGAGTCTGATGTACAGAGGATTGCTGAGGCAGCATTTGAAGTTTTAGCTAAATCAGGGGTGGCAGTATATTCGCCTACTGCTTTTGAAGCTTTCAAGGCAGCTGGGGCAGAGGCGGATAAGGAAAATCAAATTGTTCGGTTGCCAAAGAGTCTGGTCGAAGATGCCATCGCCTCAAACCCCTCTTCGATCACGCTCTACTCCCGCGACGGCAAGTACGATGCTCTCCTCCAGAAAAATCGCGTCTATTATGGAACAGGCGGCACCGCTATCTATGTGCTCGACCCTGATACCGGCGAACGACGTCCTTCAACAACCAAAGATGTGATTCTCAATGCACGGATGGTAGATGCATTAGAGAATATCCATCTTTTTACGATCAACGTTTTTCCTAATGAGGTTAAGGTGAAGGACGATATAGACATCAACCGCTTTTTCCATGCCCTGGATAACACTACGAAGCACGTTATGGGAGGCATATATTCAATGACCGGATGCAGAAATGTCGTGAAAATGGCTGAAATAATTGCTGGCGGTAGAGAGGCTTTACGGCAAAGACCGTTCATATCTTTCATCACGTTAATCATCAGTCCTTTCAAGATTGATAAAGACTACGGTGAGATTACGTGTTACCTGGCGAAAAAAGGTTTGCCGGTTGTTATTCCTACAGAGCCGATGTGCGGAACCACAGCCCCGATCACTCTTGCGGGCAATATACTTACCCATGTCGCAGAGACTCTTGCTGGCATTGTCTTAGTGCAATCTGTAAATAAAGGTGCTCCCGGTATCTGTGGCAGCGTTGGGTCAATCAGTGATTTGAGGACAATGGGGAACCTCGGAGGAGCAATAGAACGTGCAATGATTAATGCGGCCGTAGCCCAGATGGCGCAGCACTTTGAAATACCCGTTTATTCCACGGGGGGAACTTCCGATGCGAAGGAGATGGATATCCAGGCTGCTTATGAGAGCGCAATGTCCAGTCTCCTCGTGGCGATGTCTGGAGCCAATTATATCCATGACATTGCCGGATTGATGGAGGCTGATTTAACCGTTTCCTATGAGAAACTTGTTATGGATAACGAAATTTTAGGGATGTGCCAACGCGTCCTTCGTGGTATCGAGGTAAATGATGAAACGCTCGCAACCAAATTAATTATCAAAAAAGGTCCAGGGAAGGATTTCCTCGCAGAGGAGCACACGGTGCGACACATGCGTGACGAATTCTTTATGCCTAAACTGGCAAACAGGAAGAAGCGGGAACTTCTCAAATCCGGGAGTGATGCACTCTCCCGTGCCAAGGAATTCGTTCAAAAGATACGCTCTGATAAGCATAAAAGCAAACTACTGCCGGCTATTCGCAAACAGATACTAAAAAGATTTCGGGAGATAAAAACTTATGGAGATAAAGCATAAAAATATAATAATTACAGGTGCTGCCAGTGGAATAGGAAAGGCGACAGCACTTCTCTTGGCAAAGCATATGGCAAACTTAGCCATAATCGATAAAAACAGGGAGGGACTAATCGCTACAGAAAAGGAGATCGAACAAAGTAATGGTAAATGTTTAAACTTTTGTTGCGATATTCGCTATAAAAATCAAGTAGAACGTACGATAAAGAAAATAGCTCTCCAATTTAGCGGGAAAATAGATGTCCTTATTAATAATGCTGGCATTCTGGGAAGTGGACCCATTTATAAGCGTTCACCGGAAAACTGGATAAGAATTATTAAAACAAATTTAATCGGTTACTTCTTATGTGCAAGATATGTTTTGCCCTACATGATAAAACGAAAAAAAGGTCATATAATCAACAATTCTTCTTATTATGGCAAAAGAGAATCTGCCGATTCTTCTGCTTATAATGCGAGTAAGTTTGGTATCCGCGGGTTATCAAAAGCGATGAAGTTGGAAGTAAAAAAATACAATATAAAAGTTAGCACAATCTGTGAAAGCACCACAAATACTAGCCTGTTTAAAAGCACGCCCTGGAAACCCAATCCAAAAACGGCTTTACAAGCAGAGGATATTGCTAAAGTGATATATCAGATTTTGACGATGCGACCAACTGCGGTTATTGAAGAAATAGATGTAGCACCTTTAAAATATCCCTATATAGAATAATAAGGCTGGAATAACTGCGGCTATGTGAATCTGCAACGCGTCTTTAGAAAGAGAAAAGTTATGATAAAACAGGTGAGAGCTGGAAGGGAATATATTGATGCAGTTTCCCAGGGACACTATGACGTGTATCAAGGTGGACTCTCGGGTAAGTACGACAACGTGAGAATTTATTGGGAAGATCAGGTCCGGGGCATTATGCTTCGACCATATCTCCAAGCACTGGTAAATAGAAAGAAAAAACAGGGAAGCAAACTGCGAATCGTTGACCTGGGGGCAGGTACCGGCGAAGGATTTCGGCTACTCACTTCGTGGATGAGCGAGGAGGCGGACCTTCGTCTGAACCGGGCTAAAATTCTTCCGTATGATATGATCGACGCCTACGTGGGATGCGATTTATCTGAGACCATGGTGGATCAGGGAAACATTAACTACGCAGATCGTCCAAATGTAACCTTCCGTCAAGGAGACATCTCGAAAGGATTCCCTCTCAAGGACGAAAAGCCATTTGATCTCTACTTCTGCTCATATGGGTCCTTCTCACATATCAATGGTATGGCTATGGAACATCTTCTCAAGGAGATAGTTGGACATGCAAGCGGAAGAGCCATAGTGGTTGGTGAATGGTTGGGGCGGCATTCCCTCGAGTGGCCCTGTTATTGGGATGAACCCGGCGACAGGATGTTAGACTATTCCATGAGCTGGCTTCCTACAGAAACGGAACCTGAGGCCGGACCTGAATACTTTCCAATGCGTTTCTGGCTTGATGATGAGATTCGTGCTCTGGTGAATCGAGTAGTGAAGAAAACGAAAATCAAAATAAATATACTCGGACTGCACGATTGCTCTATCTTCGTTGGACGCCACATTGATACCGGTGAATACAATAAATGGATTTGTCCCATACGTCTTGCTGTCAACCACCTCCATGAACCCAACGTACGTACCGACCTTGAGAGTTTAAAAATAGATATGACTTCAGCACCGGGCCACGATGAACTTAACAGATACTTTACTGCTCTTCAATTCTCCTGGAACAACCTTGTGAACTATTGTCAAAAAAGGTTGGAGAAGCAGCACCATCCGGTCCGAACGAAACACTGGCGTTCGTTTCTCCCTGGTCTTCAAATGGCGATGATGACACTTGACCGTGTGATCGACACTGCCTTCTGGATACGGATGGGCGACCCAAGAGCTAATATCATCGAACCTCAATTAGGGTATGCCCTAAGAAATTTGGAACTTGAGTTTCAGCAGGGTGCAGGACGTGGCCATTCGCTTGTAGGAATCTTTGAAATTTACAGGAGATGAGGCGATGGTAACGATGAAGGAGGGTATTTATGAGTAGGATATATCAGAATCAAATTATTCTTGCGGGTGCGGACCGTTATCGCAGAGGTGTCCACTACCATAACAATACGATTGCCCTTGCCAAGAAACTCGGTGCCTCACTGCAGATGATCTACGTGGTGGACTTGTGGGATCTAAAAGTTCCTCATCACGGTTTCAATCCTTATGGTCCATGCCCGGGTCCCTTCTTAGTAAGAGGCACAGCACGAGAAAAAAGTCTTATTGCCGAAGGACGCGAGGAGTTGAGAAAATTCGAAGCCGCTTGTGAAAGTGCGTCGATCAAACATAGCGGTGAAGTGGTTGTTGGTGTCCCGGAGATCCTGTGGGCACAGAATGTACGTTCATGTGAGCTTTTTATGGTTTTTCCTCATGAAAAAGATTTTGGTTGGTTCGGCAATATATTTTGGAAGATTGCGGCCCGTTCGTGTAGACCGGTGTTGATCCTACGTCAGGATGGATTGTTAGGAAACAGAATGATACTGTTTTACAGCGGACGTGCGGAATCTGCCAGGGCACTACCACGGGTGAAGGAAATATGTTTCGCTCTTGGAACGTCTTTAACCGTATACATTTCCAAAAGAGGATCGCGGCGCTATGCCCACGATGAGTGTCAAGCTTTTCTGCACCATCACCACATTTCAGTGACCTTCAAGGATAGAAACGTATTGGATGTCTTGGAGAGCGAAGTAAAACATCCTGGGAGCGAAATAGAGAAACCATCCTTATTGGTCTTCGACAGTGGGTTCTATAGGGGATTTTGGTTCGGTAAGTATCGCCACTTCGTTAACCAACTTATACGTAAATCGTATCACAACATCTTACTGTGTCCGTAGTAATAATTAGAAGACGGAAGGCGAACCAGAAAGAGATACTAATGAGGAGCAATAAAAGATAGATTAAAGCTATATCATGATAGTTTTCCAAAAAGTATCAAAGACTTATCCGGGAGGGGTTAAGGCCGTATGCAACCTCCTGATGGAGGTTGCGGAGGGAGAAATTCTTGTCCTTCTTGGGACGAGCGGTTGCGGAAAGACTACTACGCTGAAGATGGTTAATAGATTGATTGAACCAACAGCCGGCCATATCTTTGTCCAAGATGTGGATATTATGGCTCAGGATCCTATTGAGTTACGTCGCAAAATTGGCTATGCGATTCAGGACATTGGTCTCTTTCCTCACATGACTGTCACGGAAAACATCTCTGCCGTACCGCGTCTTCTCAAGTGGTCACGTGAGCGAATTTCCGAGCGCGTCGATAAACTATTAACTATGGTGGGACTCAAACCTGAGGAGTTTCGGAATCGTTATCCTGCTCAGCTTAGCGGTGGACAACGGCAGCGAATCGGTGTAGCTCGTGCTCTGGCAGCAGATCCACCTATAATCCTGATGGATGAACCTTTCGGCGCTCTCGATCCGATCACGCGTGAACAGCTGCAAAACGAGTTCATCGAACTGGAGTCCCAGATGAAGAAGACGATTCTCTTCGTAACCCATGACGTCTTTGAGGCAGTGAAGATGGGGGACAGGATTGCTCTCCTGGATGCTGGGCGTCTGCAGCAAGTGGCTACACCGGCAGAACTCGTTGAGAATCCTGCTAACGAGTTTGTAGACGACTTTCTCGGACAGCATCGTTTTCAGTTGTCACTTCTGACGAGGACGATTAAGGCGATCATGCCCGGAGCGATTTCCGAGAGCCCCGTTTCAGATACCACGAGGCTCAAGGTTTTTCTGCGCGCGAGAAGCTCCCTCATCGAAGCTCTTGATATGTTCAAAAAAAGCAAAAGGGCGATTTTGCCTGTCTATGATGGGAAACAGTTCCTCGGCAATCTTAAAAAGGATACATTGCTCAAGGTTATCTCTCAGGTGCTCGGAGAAACGGGGGAGACGTAAATGAGCGTACTACTTTCCTTCTTTCAAAAACTGGGTCCAGAAATGGTTCAACGCACATACGAGCACATCTATCTTACATTCATCGCGATGGTTATTGCCGTCTTTATTGCTCTTCCTGTGGGAATATATCTTGCTCGAACCCGATGGCCAAAGTTAACCTCAGCCATTCTTGGTATAGCGGGTGTAATCCAGACCGTTCCGAGCCTGGCTCTGATAGCATTAATTGTTATTATTTTTGCACTTGTTGGACTCCCCTCAATTGGTACTTTACCGGCTATCGTTGCCCTTGTCCTCTACGCCCTGTTGCCGATTCTGCGGAACACCTACACAAGCATTCGCCAGATCGAGCCCTCGATCATTGAGGTTGCCACAGGAATGGGAATGAAACCGCATCAGATTCTCTTTTCAGTGGAACTGCCTCTTTCGCTCCCGGTGATTATGGCAGGGATACGGATCTCTGCCGTCTGGACGATAGGTATTGCCACGTTGGTGGGGCTGATTGGTGCCGGAGGTCTGGGAAATTTAATTATAAAAGGTCTTCGTAGCATTCAGGTGGACTATCTTCTCGCAGGCACTTTACCGGCGGCTGCTTTGGCCTTGATATTTGACTGGGCTCTCGGCAGCTTGGAGAAGTGGCTCACTCCAAAAAGTATCAGAGCCAGAACATAAAGGAGGATGAAATGTCGCTTAAAATTCGCATGCTGATTCTTGGTATAGTCGTTATTGTCATCGGGGTTTTGCTCGTCGTGACACGACAACCCGGTCCATCCGGTGGGCTTCGGGCGGCCTTTGATGCTGAATTCCTCACCCGTCCGGACGGATACCGGGGGTTAAAGGAGCACTATGGTTTCGAGTTCCTATCTGAACCGATGCAGATGGATCCTGGTTTGATGTACAAAGTAGTCGCTGATGGTGCGGTGGATGTGATTGATGGCTTCGCCACAGATGGTCGCATTCCCACATATAACCTTATGATTTTAGAAGATGATAAGGGTTTCTTTCCTCCCTACTATGCGGCGCCGCTTATCCAAAATGAAACACTTAAACAGCATCCTGAGCTTGAAAAGATTCTCGATAGATTAGCGAGAAAAATTTCGGATGAGACCATGCAGAGGCTTAACTACGAAGTGGATGGGAAAGGACGCAAGGCCTATGATGTAGCATGGGATTTCCTGGTATTACAAGGGCTCATTCAAGAGGATACAAGACCAGGGAATGGCTCGGCAGGCACGATGACTATCGGGGGTAAGCACTTTACCGAGCAGGAAATCCTCGGGGAAATAATGGCCATATTGATTGAGCGCAATTCAAATATTCGGGTCATTCGCAAGCTGAACCTTGGTGGCACGATAATCTGTTTCAACGCTCTGAAAGCTGGCGATATCGATCTCTACGCCGAGTATACTGGCACCGGTTTGGTGAACATTCTGAAGAAGAAGGTAATCGCTAATCCTGACAAAGCATACGAGACTGTGAAAAGGTTGTTCAAAAAGAAGTACAACCTGAGATGGTTGAAGTCGTTTGGCTTCAACAACACTTACACACTGACTATGCGGCGTGAGCATGCTAAGGAACTCGGTCTTGAGACAATTTCCGATCTGGCCAGATATATCAATGAGTACAAGAAAAAATAATATTTAGATTATTGCCTATAAAAAATTCAATTGGGTAAAAATAAGAAGATA
>Ga0075123_10001823_pt1 | contig 10533 bp, 6 predicted proteins | sample AntAceMetag02UKX_FD_69808 | JGI IMG/M metagenome (GOLD analysis project Ga0075123, IMG submission 69808) | Saline lake microbial communities from Ace Lake, Antarctica - Antarctic Ace Lake Metagenome 02UKX | ecosystem: Environmental > Aquatic > Non-marine Saline and Alkaline > Saline | place... | reverse complement strand
GTATGTAAACTCATTCAAGAAAACAAAAATGATGAAGCTATAAACATTCTTAGAAAATTGACATTTAATAGTCAAGAATTTCAGATAAATTGTGTAGTTTTGAAGTGAGAAATGTTAGATAGTAATTTAATGGGTATATCCTTAACTCCAAATAATATGGCTGATACCATTGATTATTATGACTTAGCAATAGTGAGTTTAGTTAATGGACAAGTTGTTAATCTTATAGCAACCAAAACAAAATATTGTGATCTTGGTGGCTGGTTTAGCCCATTATTAACTTCAAGAGCTTTACAAATTGTTACACCTTCAACAAATTCTTCATCTTTGAAAGGAAGCCAAATTCTTATCCAAGTTAAAGCCCATAAAGATGCTGGATTATGGAACAATGCAACAATTAGTGGAGTTTTAACTAATAATATTGCTAATAATATAAATATTACAGGACTTAATGACAATGGTGTTTTAGGAGATAACTTAGCAAATGATGGTATTTATTCAAAATTCATTAATCTTCCTAATGATACCGGAAAATTTACATTTAAATTCTCATCTTCTTACACAGAAAATAATATCACTAATACAATAGTTTCTGATTCAGCATATATTTATTTATACAATCCTGTTACCCAATATCAAATTTCCCCTAGTATTTTAAATTTTGGTCAAGTAATTATTGGTGATACATCAGTCAAGAGTATATGGATTACTAATACAGGAAACACAAATATTAATGGACAATTAACAGTTAATACCCCATTTCATATTTTTGGTAATTCAAATATAAATATTATTCCATCACAAACCATTGAAGTAAAAATCAAATTAATTCCAAATACTATAGGTAATTTTAGTAGTAACTTATTATTATCTAGTATATCACTATCAAATATTTCTATTATAGGGGAAGGTATAGTAATTGGAACTCCACCAATAATTAATAATATTCCCAATCATTCCACAAATGAAAACACTCAATACATGGGGCCAGTACCAAGTCTTTTTTCTGGAACACTGCCAGTAATTTGGGAACTTAATCAAGGTGCATCTGGAATGACATTAGATAGTTTAACTGGAATAATACATTGGAATAATCCTAGTGATTCATCTCAGCCCTATCTAATAAGCATAAAAGCAACAAATACTTTTGGAAATGACACTGAAAGTTGGTATTTAAATGTATTACCTGATAGCACTATTGTACCAATTAGTATTTCTGGTAATCTTATCTATATAAATGACACCCTAAATTCATTAGGATATAGTGTAGCTTTGGGAGGTCAAAAACAAGACACTTGTTATACTGATTCTTTGGGATTTTATAAGTTTGATAGTCTAGTAGTTGGAGACTATTATGTGACAGTTAAGGCGACTGGTATTTATTTCTTACCTGACTCAATAATGTTTGACAGTTTATATTTATCAGTTTTTAATCAAAACATATATTTACTAAAGAACTCTTATCCATTAATAAATGATACAACTTTTACACTTTATGAGAATCCAAACAATGGATTTTTAATTGGGCAAATAAATGCTAGTGACCCTGATAATGATTCATTAACTTTTCAGATTGTTTCCGGGAATATTGGACAAACCTTTCTGCTTCATCCTACCCAAGGAATTTTGAATGTTATTGACTCAACATTATTAGATTATGAACTTGACAGTTTGCTTTATATAAAAGTAAGAGTTAATGATAATAACTTAGTTAATCTTTCAGATTCTGCGATTATAACCATCAAATTGCTTGATGTTTTTGAGTTAAACGCTTTTAAGACACATTTAGGTAATCCAGATATCATTATTTATCCAAATCCAAATAATGGAAAATTTACATTTTCATTTAATAATATCAATAATCTCGAAAAATTACAATATGAAATATTTGATATAACTGGGAGGATGATTGATAATAGGGAAGTTGACCTAATTTATCCATCAGCTAATGTGCAAATTAAAATTCCACATAAATCAAAAGGGATATATTTACTGAGAGTTTATATTGATAATCAAAGATACGATTTTAAATTGGTGGTGATTTAGATGTAATATTATCCAAGTATCAAAAATTAAGTCTTATTCTTAACTTAAATCTAAGTAATCCATACTTATTTCAAAAATTAATAGTTTTAATCATTTTAATATTAGATTCAATTTATTATTATTGTGCTGAATTTAAAAATCAATAAAACCTATGCTAAAACAAATCATTTTTAGTATTTCGATACTTATAACATTGGGAGTTTTCGGATACACAACATTAAGAGTAATTTCTTTTTTTAAACTTACTAAAGCAAATTTTCCTATTAAAGATTTTTGGAAAAGAATAGTTTTAACCATTAAGGTTGTTCTTTTGCAATCAAAAATTTTTAGGCGTCCTGTTTTAGGATTTTTACATGCTATAATATTGTGGGGATTTATCGTGATACTTGTTGGAAGCCTCGAAATGATAATTGATGGAATTACCGGAACAGAAAGAATTCTGTCTTTTATGGGACCTGTTTATGATGTGATATTTGCTCTTGGAGATATCTATGGATTTTTAATTTTACTTTCAATAATTGTGTTCCTTTTCAGAAGATTATTTCTGAATGTTCCGCGTTTCAGCGGAATTGAAATGAAACATATTTCACATCAGGATGCAAACTTCGCCTTGACTCTCATTTTGTTGTTAATGATTTCTTTGTTAGGAATGAATGCTTTTTATATTGCATTAAATCCTGAAGATTATAAGGGTGTTTTTCCGATAAGTGCAATTATTGCTCAATGGTTTTCAGGAATGTCACATCATAGCATTCATATTCTTCATGAAGTGAATTGGTGGTCACATATTTTATTGATTTTTCTTTTTGCAAATATTCTTCCTTATTCCAAGCATTTTCATGTTTTCATGTCTGCCCCGAATGTTTTTCTGAGTCGCTTGGAACCATTGGGATATATGAGCAATATGGAAAATGTAACAAAAGAAGTAAAATTAATGCTCGACCCTGATGCTGCTTTTGCTGACCCGCCGGAAGGAGAAAGTGAAGCTATAGAACGTTTTGGAGTTTTAGATGTTGAAGATGTGAGCTGGAAAAATTATTTTGATTCCTTGGCTTGTACTGAATGTGGTAGATGTACTGCTGTTTGCCCTGCAAACATCACAGGAAAAATGCTCTCCCCAAGAAAAGTGATGATGGATTTACGAGCACGTATGAAAGAAAAAGCTCCTGGTTTAATTAAAAATAAAGAATTTTCAGATAATAAATCATTTATTAAAGATTATGTTTCGGCAGAAGAGATTTGGGCTTGCACGACTTGTAATGCCTGTGCTCAGGAATGTCCGATAAACATTAATCATCCTTCTTTGATATTAGATTTAAGAAGATATTTGGTTATGGAAGAAGCTGCCGCACCTGCCGAGTTGAATGCTGTTTTTACAAACATAGAAAACAACGGTGCTCCCTGGCAATATTCTCCGGAAGACAGAATGCTGTGGGCTGATGAACTTGAAATTCCAATTTTAGCCGACAAATTTAATGAAGGCAAAAAGCCTGAATATCTTTTTTGGGTTGGTAGTGCTGGAGCATTTGACGACAGATATAAAAAGGTTACCCGTGCATTTGCAAAAATTTTAAAATATTTAGATGTTGATTATGCAGTTCTTGGTACTGAAGAAACCGATTCGGGTGATATTGTACGAAGAGCCGGCAATGAAATGCTTTTTCAGATGCAAGCACTTCAGAACATTGAAATTTTTAATATGTATGAAGTGAAAAAAATAATTACTTGCGACCCTCATGATTTTAATACTTTTCTTAATGAATATCCTGACCTTGGAGGAAAATATGAAGTAATTCATCACACACAGTTTCTAAATAATTTCATTAAGGAAGGAAAATTAAAAATTACTTCTCAAAAGTTTAAAGATAAAACAATTGTTTTTCATGACCCATGTTATCTGGGTCGAGCAAATGGTGAGTATAAAGCACCACGAAAAGTACTTAATGCAATTCCTTCAACAAAAGTAGAAATGAAAAGGAATAAAAGCTATGCTTTATGTTGCGGTGCCGGTGGTGGACAAATGTTTAAAGAATGCGAAAAAGGGGATAAAGAAATTTTTATCGAAAGAACAGAAGAAGCTCTTGAAACAAAAGCTGATATTATTGCAACAGCTTGCCCGTTTTGTATGGTTATGATGACTGATGGTTTGAAATACAAAAACAAAGAAGATGAAGTTTTTAATTTCGATATTGCGGAATTAGTTGCTGATGGTTTGGAATTGTAGAAAGCTCTTTTTCTTTAGCTTTGAATAAAATAGATATTTTATTTTAGTTCTAAAATAAAATCTATTAAATTTACAGAAAAATTATAAATATGAAATACAGGAGAGTCCTTTTAAAATTAAGTGGCGAATCTTTGATGGGTAGTAAAGACTACGGAATTGACCCTGACAGATTATCGGATTTTGCTAATGAAATAAAATCAGTTACAACAGAAAATGTTGAAGTTGCAATTGTTATTGGAGGAGGAAATATTTTCAGAGGAATTCAAGGAACAGCCGAAGGAATTGACCGCGTTCAGGGTGATTATATGGGAATGTTGGCAACAGTGATTAACAGTATGGCACTCCAGTCTGCTTTAGAAAAAATTGATGTCAAAACAGAGCTTCTTTCAGGAATAACAATTGAGCAGATTTGTAAACCTATGAGCAGCCGGAAAGCAATCAAAAATCTCGAAAACGGAAAAGTTGTAATAATTTGTGGAGGCACCGGAAATCCATATTTTACTACCGATACAGCTTCAGCTTTAAGAGCAGTTGAAATTAAAGCTGAGGTAATTCTTAAAGGAACCCGAGTTGATGGAATTTATAATGCCGATCCCGAAAAAGAACCTAATGCTATAAAATTCGATAAGTTGACTTTTGATGAAGCTTTAAAAAAAGAATTAAAAATCATGGACCTTACTGCCTTTGCTCTTTGCAAGGAAAATAAATTGCCAATATTAGTTTTTGATATGAACACTTCGGGGAATTTGAAAAAAGTTGTTTCAGGTGAAAATATCGGGACGCTGGTTTCAAATTAAGATTTTATCAATTTTGAAAGATATTCTATTCCTTTATTATATACTCATAATGACTTTCAGATTCTCTCAGTAATTTTTTACTTTGGTCGATAAAATAATCAATGGCTTCTTCTTTTGTTTTAAATTCAGGTAAATCAACTTTTGCAAAATGCTTTTTATTGCAATTTATTTTAGCATTTTTAATACCATCTTTTACATCAAGTTGATTGATAACAAAGCTTGTTAAACAAATAATTTTTTTTACTTTGGATGTATTATAATTTATTGTTTTTATCCTGTTTTTAGTAGTTTCCTGCAAATTAGGTGTTTTTAACAATTTCTGACTTAAGTTGTTAATGTTATCAATTTTGTTTTTTACTTTGTTAAGTTCCATTAACTTTTGAATTTGAGCGTTTGTAATTTTATTGCTGAAGCTAAGCTCATAAGCTCCTTTTACATCAAAAACAAAATTGGTTCCTTTAAAATAATAAGATTTATCGCCGGGTATGTATTTGTAAATAAAATATGAATCATTGTAAATCTTATTTAAAATCATTTTAACAAGATAAAGGTTTTTGTTTTTTACTAACGAAGTAGTTTCAATAGTAAAAGGAAGTTCGCCAACAGATTTTGCAGACTTATAAATTTCCATTCTTTTTATTTCGTCAGCGAAGATGCTTGTGTTTATTGTTTTTCCGTCAAGGATATTTTTTGTTGTAATTGAATTTTCCAAACCGTGAGCATATTCAGTAATTTCTTCAATATTACCTTTTTTATATATCCAATTTTTATCAAAGAAACCTTTTTTGTCAAAAATTCCTTCAAGTTCAACACCATCGGAAGAATAAATTTTTACAGAGTCAACAAGAATTCCGTTTTTAAAATTAATTTGCATATTGAATTTAGTTTCAGGCAAATATCTGCCCCACTCAATTTTTGCACCTTTAGAAAGTCTTTTTCTCTTTTTGATGACTGATTGAAAAGTCCATTTTCCATCAGGGATTCCATCTTTGTAATTAGCAATTAAAGAGATAACACCTGTTTCGTAAAAATCATCAGCAGTTTTATAATAATCTCTGAAATTTAATTTGTAATTCCATGTTCCATTTTTAAAATTATGAACAAAGCTGCCATTAATATTTTGGTAAAATCTGGAATTTTTATTTTTTGATTTAACAGAATATCTGAAACTGCCATGTTTTATCTTACCGAGATTATTCTGACTATCATAATAAGAGTAGGTTGCCTCAGCAGGTTCTGTTATACCGTTAATATATTTCCCTGAATATTTTTTCTGTTCTTGTGATTTCAGAGATAAACTTAAAAACAGAATTAATGCAATTGATAATAAAATAGATTTTTTCATAAATTATTTCCTTGATTCAATAAGAATTTCGAGCATTTTAATAGCTGCTTCAGCAATTATAGTTCCGGGACCAAAAATTGCTACTGCACCGGCTTTGTAGAGAAAGTCATAATCCTGATGAGGGATAACACCTCCAACATTAACAAGAATATCTTCTCTTCCGAGTTTTTTTAGTTCTTCAATAACCTGAGGCACCAAAGTTTTATGACCTCCTGCCAAACTTGATACTCCAAGAATATGGACATCATTTTCGGCTGCTTGTCGAGCAGTTTCGTCAGGGGTTTGAAATAAGGGTCCAATGTCAACATCAAAACCAATGTCGGCATAGCCTGTAGAAACTACTTTAGCTCCCCTGTCATGACCATCCTGACCCATTTTAGCAACCATCACTCTTGGACGACGACCTTCCATTTTTGCGAACTTATCAGCCATTTCGCAAGCTTTTTTAAACGTTTCATCATCTTTGGATTCTGATGAAAAAACTCCAGATATTGAATGTATCACTGCTTTATATCTACCAAAAACTTTTTCGCATGCAAAAGAAATTTCTCCCAAACTTGCTCGTTTTTTTGCTGCTTCCAAAGCTAATTCAAGCAAATTTCCTTTTCCTGTCTCACATGCTTTTGTAATATTATTTAATGCATTTATAACTTCATCTTCATTTCTTTCGGAACGTAATTTTTCCAAACGTTTTATTTGAGATTCTCTAACGAGAGAATTGTCAACTTCAAGAGTTTCGAGAGGGTCTTCTTTTTCCAGTTTATATTCATTAACACCAATAATTTTATCTATTCCCGAATCTATTCTTGCCTGTTTTCGTGCTGAGGCTTCTTCAATTCTCATTTTAGGGATTCCTGTTTCAATTGCTTTAGCCATTCCACCCAATTTTTCGACTTCCTGAATTAGATTCCATGCTTTATGAACTAATTCGTTGGTAAGAGATTCAATGTAATAAGAGCCTGCCCATGGGTCAACAACTTTACAAACATTTGTTTCTTCCTGAATATAAATTTGAGTGTTTCGGGCAATTCGGGCTGAAAAATCTGTTGGCAAAGCAATAGCTTCGTCAAGAGCATTTGTATGTAAGGACTGAGTGTGTCCGAGAACTGCACCCATTGCTTCAACACAAGTTCTTGTAACATTATTAAAAGGGTCTTGCTCAGTTAAACTCCAACCCGATGTTTGGCAATGTGTTCTCAAAGCCATAGATTTTGGATTTTTCGGATTGAACTGTTTAACAATTTTTGCCCATAGCAGTCGGGCAGCGCGCAATTTAGCAATTTCCATAAAATGGTTCATGCCGACTCCCCAAAAGAAAGACAAACGTGGAGCAAAAGTGTCAATATTCATACCTGTTTTTATTCCGGCACGTAAGTATTCTAATCCATCGGCAAGAGTATAGGCAAGCTCAAGGTCGGCAGTAGCTCCGGCTTCCTGCATATGATAACCGCTAATGCTTATTGAATTAAACTTGGGCATTTTTTGTGAAGTAAATTCAAAAATATCAGCGATAATTTTCATTGAAGGAATAGGTGGATAAATATAAGTATTCCTAACCATGAACTCTTTTAGAATGTCGTTTTGTATTGTTCCTGTTAATTGATCTAAGGGAACACCTTGTTCAAGTCCAGCTAAAATATAAAATGCCAGCACAGGTAAAACTGCACCGTTCATAGTCATAGAAACAGACATTTTATCTAAAGGAATTTGAGAGAAAAGTATTTCCATGTCAAGAATTGAATCAACTGCAACACCTGCTTTTCCTACATCTCCGGTAACTCTTTTATGGTCTGAATCATAGCCACGGTGTGTTGCAAGGTCAAAAGCAATTGACAATCCTTTTTGACCGGCAGCAAGATTTCTTCTGTAAAAAGCATTCGATTCTTCAGCAGTAGAAAAACCTGCATATTGACGAACTGTCCATGGTCGCATTACATACATTGTAGAATATGGTCCACTCAAATATGGAGGAATACCTGCAGCATAATTCAAATGTTCAAATTTTTTCAAATCATCAGAATTATAAACAGATTTTACAGGAATATGCTCAGGTGTTTTCCAGTCTTTAATTAATCCTGCTTCTTTACTTTTTTCACTAAAACTCTTATTTGAATTTGATAGAGGTTTATAATCTATATTTTTAAAATTAGGTCTCATTATAATATTGTGATTTTGTGTTTTTTTCTCTTAAAAATTTATTCCTAATAAATTATGATATTTTTGTAAGCATTCCAAAACATTTGTTCTGACGTGAATAAAATCATCCACACCGGCTTTTGTAAGATTCTCAATAATTTCTTTCGGGTAACCTGCAACAATCACTTTTATGTTTTTGTTTTTTTCTTTTAAAGCTTTTGAAATTGGAGGAACAATTTCTGCATATTCTTTATCGGAACTGCAGATGACAATAATTTCGGATTCTGATTTTAATGCCGTTTCAACACCATCTTCGATAGCCTTAAAGCCTGTGTTATCAATAATTTTATATCCGGCACAACCAAAGAAATTAGTTGCGAAAGTTGCTCTTGCTTTACGCATAGCGAGATTTCCCATCGTAAACAAAAATACTGATGGTCTTTTGCCATTAAGTTTTTCAAATTTTTCTGTAGCTAAACGCAAGTTCTCATAAGCTTCGGCGCCTCTGTATTTTTTTAAATTTCTTTTATCTTTTTTTGGCGCCTCCTTCATTGAGTCGAGCATGTTTTCATTAAGGTTTGGATATTGATTTGTTCCTAAAATATTTATTTTTCTTTTAGCAATATCTTCATCTTTTTGCAAGCAACTTTTTTCAATTTTTTCTTTAATAAAATCAATTGCTTTTACAAATCCTCCTAATTCTTCAACTACTTTAAAAAGTTCCCAAGAATTTTTTGCAATTAAATCCGTAAGGTTTTCAATATAATATGAACCTGCTGAAGGGTCGGCGACTTTATCGAAAAAAGATTCCTCTTTTAAAATAATTTGTTGGTTTCTTGCAATTCTTCTTGAAATTTCATCAGAATCCTTATAAGTAATATCAAAAGGAAGTACTGTTAAGGAGTCGCAACCGCCAATTATTCCTGACATTGCCTCGGTTGTTGTTCGAAGTAGGTTTACGTAATGGTCATAAATGCTTTTATTCCAAACAGAAGTTAAAACATGTATCAAGATTTTAGAATTGTCTTTATTTTTAGGTTTATATTGTTCAACAATTTTTGACCATAACAAACGTGTTGCTCTTAGTTTTGCAATTTCCATGAAATAATTTGAACCTACTGCAACAGTAAATTGCATTTTTGGTACAATATCATCAACACTTAAATTGTTTTTTGTAAGATTTGCGAGATATTCGTTTGTTGAAGCCAGCGTGAAAGCAATTTCCTGAACAATTGAAGCACCGGCATCGTGAAAATCCTGACCATTAATATTTATTATTTTGAAATTAGGCAGCTTTTCAGATATTTCTTTAAAAAGAATAGCAAGCTCTTCAAAATCTTTATCTTTTGTTTTGTTAAATTTATTTTTATGGACAAAATATGATATCGGGTCAAAATTAAACGAACCTTTGATTTTTGAAGCATCTGCTTTTTGCCTGTTTACTTCCTCACAAAATAATTTCATTAATTTTGGATAAGATAAAGCAGAAACAAAATGTATGGGAGTTTTTTCAAGAATAATTCCTTTTAAAAGTTGTGACATTTGTTTTGCATCATCAAAGTTTTTTATTTTGAAGCCAATAGCTTCAACACCTTTATCAATAACTTTCAGAGCAATTTTGTTTGCACTCGAAATGTTTTTAACTTCAATATCCTGACGAATTTCCCAGTCATTATTTTCAGAATTATTTCCTCTGACAAAAGGATATTCTCCTGGCAAAGTGTTAAGATGATTAATATTTTCAAGGTCTTCGGCTCGGTAATACGGTTTTACTTTAAAACCATCAGAAGTTTTCCAAACAAGTTTTTTTTCATAGTCGGCACCTTTTAAATCGACATGTATTTTGTCTTCCCATTCTTGCTTTGATATTGCTGGAAAATCATGAAATAATTTTGAATTTTCTTTTTCTTTATTCATATCAGAATATTCTTTTGAGAGTCAAATTGATATAAAAAATATCTCAAATTTGACAAATTCTAAAATAA
>Ga0075123_10001818_pt1 | contig 10548 bp, 12 predicted proteins | sample AntAceMetag02UKX_FD_69808 | JGI IMG/M metagenome (GOLD analysis project Ga0075123, IMG submission 69808) | Saline lake microbial communities from Ace Lake, Antarctica - Antarctic Ace Lake Metagenome 02UKX | ecosystem: Environmental > Aquatic > Non-marine Saline and Alkaline > Saline | place... | reverse complement strand
CCCAGTTCGTTGAGTCATTCCTTGCTGCGCACCCGCAAGAATCAGAGGAGAGTGATAGCGCGAAAGCAGCTTTCGTTGAGTGGTCAAACGCTCAAGAAGAAGGAGACACGCAAACCACGTTTGAGGAGGTATTTGAAATGCCAAAAGAAGAAGGACAGGTGAAGACGCTTACGGAACAGAATCAAGCGTTGACGACTGCGAACACCGCGCTTACTGAGCAGTTGGTTTTGCGTGATTCAGTCGCTTTCGTTACGAATGAACTGGCCGAAGCTGACCTTCCCGACATCACCAAGGAACGGCTTCTGGAATCGCTGCCGAAGTTGGCGACGGTGAAAGACAGCGCCCTTGACGAAGCAGCTTTCAAGACGGTGATTGATAAAGCAATCGTCGATGCGAAGGCTTACGTCGAGGCCCTGACCAAGCCGAAGAGTGCTGGCCGGATTGTTGGATTGGGCAACGGTGCGCCGTCCGAAGAGACTGCCGCGTTGAAAACAACTCTCAAGGAAGCATATCTCGCCAACGGAATCCCGGAGGAACGGGCCGAAGCGATGTCCGAGATTGCGGCCAGAGGGCGATAGCGCCGACAGGCGAAGGAGGCTAACTAATGCCTACAAATCTTTACGAAATCTCCGGCAAATCCGCTGGCGATGAGATCAGTTCGACGGGCGAAGGGCGACATATCACAGTTGCCGAATCGTTGTTGAGCCATCCCTATCACGCTGACGGTTTTGTTGATGTCGGCGATCCCGTGCGTGTTGGCGAGTTCGTTGGGCGAGCTTTCGATTCTGCTTCAGCCGCAACGGATATGATTCCCTTCGATTCCGAAGGCATCTTTGCGTTCAACGTGCTTGGCGATGTCAACGGGGTGGCGACTGAACTCACGTTCGGTATGCCGGTCTTCATCCAGAAGACACCCGGAACCGATGTGTATTTGCTGACGGGTGAGAATCCCGAAGCAACGCATCAACCGTTCGGTCATGTCATGGCAACAGTCACGGCAAGCCTGACGGTCCCAACGCTCGTTGCAGTAAAGATCCATCTGGATCCAGCACAGGCGAATGTGGATCTCACACAGATCGTAGTTTCAAAAGGCGGGAACGATCTTGGTGATGGAACCTGGGATCGACCTCTCCTGTCGATTCAGGCAGGGCTCGATTTGGCGACAGCTACACGGAACGAGATCTTTGTTGGTCCGGGAACGTATGACGAGGCGCTTACATGGCCTCTCATCTCAGGGCTTCATCTCGTCGGAATGGAACGCAATTTCTCGGTCGTTCTGAGCGCTCCGATTGCTGCCGATCAGGTTATCGACATTTCTCCGGGAGTGCAGACTTCGACGTTTGAAGTCTATCTTGAGAATCTGTACATCGACCACGGCGCGGTTGCTGGCCAAGACGGGATCTTGATTGACAACGCCGACATGACGAAGAAGTGCAACGTCTACATCCGCGATTGCGGCGGCGACGCTGACTCCGATTCCGACTCGTTCCTCACTACGAGCCACGCTGACGCCTCGAATGCAATCCGCATCTATTGGGAAGGCAACAACGGCGGCGTCGAAGGCCGGATCTATCTTGACGTTGGGAATAACGGAGACCGCTTCTACGCGACTGGTGTTGTATTCAATGGCGGATTCGTGACGAGCGCCGACGCGATTGTGACCGACTTCAGATTCATCCAATGTACGATCAAGCATGAAGGAATTACTGGCGGGAACGCTGCACAGGAAGTTTACTCTGTTATCAGCTATTCCCAAACTGGTGCCACATTTGCCAAGATCGACACAGCCGACCTCGCTGGATCTCACGGCGAGAACATCGTCGACTAGCAAAGGAAGGTGAGATAACAAATGCCTACAATGCAACAAGTAATGGCATCAGTGGAAGCCTCTGCTGAACTCGGATTCAAGCCTGCGGGGTCGTATCGTTTCGGCGAAGCAGATTTGATCGAGGCAACACGGCTCTTGCTGAATGCTGACCGGATGCCACGCCACAAGCACAGATACCATATGGAGGAAGCGATCACTACTTCCGACTTCCCGTATCTGTTCGGCGTGATGATTGACCGCGAGCTCTTGGCTCGATACCGAACGGCAGGGACCGATTTCTGGCCATACTGCCGACGCCTTCGAGCTTCAAACTTCAACGCCCACACGCTGGACCGGCTCGATGGCTTGTCTGAGCCTTTGGACCGGGTCGGCCAGAAGGGTGAATACCTCGTTGGTGTCCTTGGCGACAAGCACTATACGTTCCAGGTATTCAAGCGTGGACGACAGTTGGACATCTCCTGGGAATCAATCATCAATGACGGAATGGGCGCTTTCACAGACATTCCTCAACGGATGTCGGATTCCGCAATCAACACCGACGCGTATCAGGTCACAAGCCTGTACGCTTCGGCGACCGGACCGAACGCTCTCATGTTCGGCGCGGCCATTGATGGGATCGACAACGTTGGAGTTCTCCCGCTGACGATTCCGAACCTCCAAACTGTGATGAGCGATATGGCTCAGCAGCCCGACCCTCAGACGGGTCTTCCGATGGGCGTTCGTGGAGCGCATCTTGTGGTTCCTCCGGCGCTTGAATGGGATGCTCGAACTCTCCTGACAAGCTCTCACGTTCAGTACACCGAAGTCGGGGCTGGCGCTGGGATTCCGGTTGGCACGAGCAGCGTTATTCCGCAGATGGGATTGCAGCTTCATGTGAATCCTTGGCTTCCTGTGGTTGACGTTTCGGGCGACGTGGACACGACTTGGTATCTGTTTGCCGATGGCTCGCAAGGTAACGCCATGGGGTACGGGTACTTGAATGGCCACGAATCGCCGGAAATCTGCATGAAAGCTACGAACAAGGTGTTGCCGTCAGGCGCTCCGATTTCGCAGTTCTCTGGGGATTTCGAGACTGACAATATCTTCTATCGAGTCCGTGTAGTCGTTGGTGGAACGCAGCTTGACCCGCGCTTCGCTTTCGCAAACGTTGGCTAGGTAGGTGAAGGAGAATGAGAAGGTGGGACATGATGGAAAGCTTCAGCCGATCACTCGGGAACACGAGTATCTCGACCGAATACACACAGAACTCCACGAGATCAAGTTGCTCCTCAAAGCGATCTGCCAGAGATTGCCGGAATGTTCCACCTCTGTCTCCGAAGTTGTCTGCCCGGAATGCTTCCGAACGTTTGTGAATGAACGGGGGCTTCGGGCGCACATGAAAGTCCACAAGAAGGGGGAATGACTTGTCTTACTCATACGTTCTGACAACTACGGTCGGGAAGATTCGGTTGCTGATCTCTGACCATTTCGGAGAGTCGGACGCCTTCTTCTCAGATGAGGAATTGACGGCCTTCTTCGATATGGAAGGCGGAATCAAACTAGCCTCTGCTCAGGCGCTCGAATCATGGGCGACCGATGAAGTGATGGTCACGAAAGCGATTATCCTTCTCGACTTGACCACCAACGGACCGGAGGTTGCAGCGCTGTTGCTTCGACGCGCAGCCGATCTTAGAGGTCAAGCGGCAGACGAAAGCGTTGATGCCGGATTCGATATTGCGCAGCCGGTGTATGGAGTCTTCGGACTCCGGGAACAGATTCTCAAAGCGGGGTTGAACGCATAATGCCTCACGGAGATCTGATCCATCCTCGAATGATGGCTCGACTTGAGCGGTTTTATCCGCAGAGCGTAACGATTCAGGAGCCGGTTGTAGTGACTGATCCTGACTCCGGGGAGCAAAGTACGACATGGGCTGACTTCGCCGCTCACGTAGCCCTCAATGGACGCCAGGGGCCAACAGGGGGTAGGGAGGTCCTGCAATCCGACCAAACTTATGTGATAGCCGATTGGACTATCTCGCTCAACGGTTACTACCCGACAATTACGGAAATCATGTCGGCGGTTATCAGTGGAGTGCGGTATAGGATTCTTCTAGTTCAAGCGGATTCCGAGACAGAAACAACCCGTCTTTTGACGCGGGAGGTGACGTAAAATGCCAGCCACTAACAGAAGGGAGTTTGAGGTAGGGAATCTTTCCGTTGCAGCACCGGGGACAGCCGAGCAATTACCAGCCCATAGGATTCCGCAGGGGTTCTATTTTGTACTTCACGCGCATCCGGGGAACGATGGATATGTCTACTTCGGCAAGACTCAGGCCATAGCAGAACAGCACTTATTCACGTTGGAAGCTGGGGCGAGCGCGAAGATTGCGACAGACAATGTAGGCGACGTCTGGGTTGATATTTCAGACCAGGGCGATGTTGTCGAATGGCTATACGAAACCGCGAACGTAGACGCGGACGACGAATAGGAGGGAGTCATGGCCGAACATAGTCCCGGTACTGGACAAGTTCTGATACTGGAAGAGATCTTCAAGCAATTCCTCAAAGTGGACGGCGGGGCGATGGATGATGCCACAGCGACAGGGGCTGTCTCTGACGAAAAAACCGCGATGGCGATGATTAAACAGATAGTCACCAACTCGGAAGCGGCTGTTCTGGGGGGAAATCACAACACGCAGATATTCCCTACTGCGTCAAACCTGACATGCGTCTTGGCTGCACATGCTTCCGCGAACACGTGGAGCGCGTGGGTAGAAGTTGTTGACAGTGCGGCGACAAAGCTATCTGACGTGTTCGCCACAAAGGATGGGCACATCACAGCCATGGTTACAGAGACGGCCAACCAGGACAACACAATCTACATGATCGAGCTTTCCTACGGTGCAGCCAAGACCGAGATTTCCGCATGGAGAATGGCGTCAAAGAATAGTTTTGTATCAAGCACTGGACAATCGGCAGCACGTGGCTCTCATATTCCAGCCGGAGAAACTGTCTATGCTCGAATGATGTGTGCGACGGCTGGGGCGAAGACGCTCAACGTCCACTTCAGACACTATCTGCATCCATAAAAGGGAGTAGCGATGGCGAAAAGGCAGATTCCGGTAAACGCGAGGCTTACCGTCAAGGGAATCCCCGAACTTGTTGAGACATTGAGCAAGCTCGGCGTTGACGTTGAGGAATCAATCGCGGCTGCCGCCCTTGCTTCTGCCTTCGTCGTTTCAAACCAAGCGAAGGTGAGTGTTCGCCGAATCACTGGCAATCTTGCTCGTTCGATAACACCGGGCGTCGGGGATGAGCCACGCGGTGGACCCGGACCCGTAAAGAACACGAGAGGTCCGCTTCCGAAGCAGACGCTTGGATCGGTGGCCGACAAGCTCAAGAAGGACGGGAAGGAGACTGTCTGGGTTGCAACGAATGTTATCTACGCAGAGAGTATCGAGTTCATCGAACCCTATATGAGACCGGCGTTGGATGAAAATGGAGACAAGGTAAACAGCACGTTCACCAAAGCTCTTCAACAGATCGTCGCAAAGAATACGAAGGCGGCATAATGGAAGCAGCGGTAGCTCTTCGCAAGTTCATATTGACCGATGCTGTGGTGACCGGCTTGATAGTCGCTCGGTACTATCCTGATCCGCTGCCTCAAGATTCGACGCTTCCGGCTATCACCTATATGGTCGTATCGAATCCGCGGCATCCCAACTTGCCGTTTGCTTTTCCGCGAGTACAAGTAACCTGTTGGGCAGAAACTAGAGACGGAGCAAGAGCGGTCGCCAAGGCGATTATCGACAAGGCCGACCGATGGAAGGGTGTCCAAAGCGGAGTTCACTTCAAGAGAGTATCGAAGCAGAACGACTTGGACATCTACGATCCAGAGCGGAAGCTCTACAAAGTACCCGTTGATTTCAAGCTACTCTACCAAGACGGGATGTAAGGAGGAATGACATGGCACAGACAACCGTACAGGTTGCGAACGCGATTCGCTTTGGATCCGCCAAGTTTGAGTTGGGCGCTACGGTTGGCGCTCTGGTGGATGTCGGCGCAATTCGCTCTGGCGTGTTTGAGTATGCCTTCGACAAGGTGACGGTCGAATCGGACAACGCTGGAATCATCAGCCAGGGAATCCGAAACGAAACCGCCGCACTTGCTGGCGACATGATGGAAATCAACACGGCTCGATTGGGAGAGTTCTACGATGGCGTCCTAACATACGCCGTGGTCGCTGGGGTGCCTACTGCGGTAACTGACGAGGCTCAGACGCTCGCTGGAACCACGGGGAACGCGCTGACCAATGCGAACGGCGACGGAACGGAAGTCACTGCAATCGTGGTTCAAGATTCAGCCGGGACGAATACGCTTGTTCGAGACAGCGATTATCTGATCTCGCTTCTGGCGAACGGAAAGACTTCGATTGCCCGAGCGTATCCGGCAGTGATTGAAGCTGCTGCTGGCGACGTCACACCAAACAACGCTGGAACTTACACCTCTGGCTCTTCGGGATTCGCCCTGAATCTTGTGCCGGGAGATCATGTAATTATCGCTGGCTGCACTACGGCTGCGAATGACGGCGTGAAAACTATCGTCACCGCAACAGCAGACGTTCTCACGGTTTCGGAGGCTGTTACCACAGAAGCTCCGGCAGCATCCGTCACAGTCACCAAGGGCGCTATTGCCGATGGCGACGTGGTTGATGTGGACTACTCCTACACTCCCAATGCAAGCAAGACGCTCAAGGGTGGAGGGCTGACCACGTTCGATGCGAAGGTTGCGCGATTCACAAACACAGATGAGGACGGTAAGATCTTCCGTATCACGATCTTCGAGTCATCCCCGGAGGCGGGAATCACGATCGCCTTCCAGTCTGACGATGCCGACGATCCTGCGGTGAACCCTATCCGTATGACCGGAGTTCCTGACACCGATTTGACTGCCGGTGAACAACTGTTCGAGATCTACGACGAACAAACTGGCTAGGAAACATAGGAGGCCTGGATGGCTAACGAAGAACGCAAAACAGTTGGAGGCATTGTAGATTTCGATGCCGTGATTCCAGAGAAAAGGCTGGCGAGGATTGGAGGAGTGACCGATCCCGCTAACAGCAAAGTGATCGACGTAACTATGATCCCAGCCAAGATGTCACTTGAACTCGCTCGCTTCTCAGATCAAGCGGAGAGAGGTGAGCTTGACAGCGAGACAACCCTAACTCGAATGTTCGATTTGGCGGCAGAGGTCTGCCAAGTATCAGATCCAACCGTGACAACGGAATGGCTCTTGGCGTCAACTACGTTCGATCAGTTATTTGACTTCATCGACTATGTGATTGAGCCGCTTAGGAGCAGGGGAAATCGGAAGGCGTCCAGGGCAAAGAAAAAAGCCGGGAAGTAAGGCTTGGACGCCAACAAGCGGAACTATGCTTCCTGTATCGTGGGACGACTCCACGGTACTGGTTGGAAAAACACAGCCTCGATGATTGGTGGAGGTTCATCAACTATGGAAGGGAACTGCGGAGAGAGGAGTACATGGTGTTAGCAGGGCAGATAGGAATCCTTCTCGGAGGCGAACAGCCCAAGAAGAAAATCCTGTCGACACTCGATGAAACGCCAGACCGAGCCGAGTTCCACAAGCACTTTGGAAAGAAGATCAAGCACCCACCGAAGGAGTAGCCATGGGAGTAGTCGCCGAGCTTGCCGTTGGAATCGTCGCTGACGTATCCGGCATCACCAAGGGATTCGCCGACACAGAAAAGTTGGCTACCAAGTTCTCCAAAACCATGACGAAGGTCAGCAAGAACTTCACGAAGGTGGGGAAGAATCTAACCGCGAAGCTGACAGTTCCGTTGATTGCGTTGGGTGCCTACTCGCTCAAGGTAGCGCTTCAGACTGACCGGCTGACCAAATCCCTTGAGGCGCTGGCTGGAGGGGCGGAAGAAGCAGCTGAGTTTATCGACTCAATCAAGGAAGCGAGTTACGGAACAATCAGCGAAGTCGATGCGCTTCAGATCTCGACCAAGGCGCTGACTCTTGGGGTTGTCGATAATGCCGAAGCGATGGGCAAGCTCGTTGGGGTGGCCATCACTCTTGGACAAGCTCAAGGACTGACAGCTACCCAGGCGGTTGACGATTTGACGACCGCTCTTGGCCGTCAGTCTCCGATGATCTTGGATAACTTGGGAATCACGCTCAAGCTCACTGAGGCATACGACATCTACGCGGCACAGCTTGGCAAATCAGTTGATGACCTCACGTCAGCCGAAAAGCAACAGGCGTTCCTCAACGCGGCTATGGAGAAAGGTGTGGCTGTTGCCGAGCGATTAGGTGGGGTGAATGACGACGGCGCGGCTTCCGTCGAAAGGCTCACAGCAACATGGAGCGACCTTCGTGGACAGCTTGGCGAAATAATGATTCCGATATTGGAAACGGTAGCAAACAAGCTCACTGAATGGATGGAAGCATTCCAAGGGCTTGATGTTCAGACTAAGAAAACGCTACTCACGATTGCCGGAATCGCGGCGATCGCTGGCCCCGCAGCGCTAGGAATTGGAAAGCTTGCGGCAGCTTGGGTATGGCTCGCCGCAACTCCTTGGGGCCTTATCGCCATTGGTATCGGCGCTGTAGTAGCCTCGCTTGCATACTTTGAGGCTACCGGAGGCATTGCCGGAGCTTATGACTCGATTCAAGATCTCGCTCAAGGCTTCCGTGACTTCGTATTCGGAGGCGAAGAAGTAATCGTAATCACAGACAAGATTAGAGATCGCATGGCGGGTACTTTAGTCGATGCCGTTACCAGCGTTAAGGATGCACTGAAGGATGCGAACATAGGTCTCGGGAATACGACTGCGTCATGGCTCAAAGTTGAACAGGCATCCGAGGATGCAATCGCAGCGCTTGAAGGGGGTGCGCGTTATGACTTCGTCCTCGAAGCGTTCAAAGGCACTGTAGACGGCATACTTTCCGAGTACGGGATCGTCGTAGACGAGTCAACTTCGATCTATCATCAGATCATAGCTACAGCGATTGATTCATGGTCGAGAGCCACTGGAGTTATAGCTGGATCGGTCGAGCCTATTAAGCAAGTAAACGCCGCTCTTGATGGAACAGCGGAAGTCGCTGCTCTCGCTGCAGCCGCCATCGAAGCGATTATCAGTAGGCAACAGCTTTTGATGAAGATCGACGCCTTGTTTGCGAAGCAGGCAGGGGCAGGATGGGTAGGGCTTCACGATAGAGCGCAAGCAACGTTCGACTTATTCACAAAAGAACTTCCTGAGGCAGAGGAGTTGTTGCTTACAATGCCAGAAGCTATCGGGGATTGGACCGAAGCTCAACACGAACTCGGCGATGTTGCATTGAACACAGTCGATACAGCGATTGGCGCTTACTCTCAGATGGCAAGCTCTATCCAAGGAATTTACCAGAACATGTTCGACGGTATCGCAAATATGCTTGCTGGGAACAAGGCAGCAGAGGAAGCGCACTCGGCTTCGCTTATCGAGATAAACCAGAACAAGACTGACACGCTGGGGCAGTTAGCCAAGGACAGGACCGCCGCTCTTGCTGCGGAGCTTGTGGCATTGAACGCGGGGGAGATCTCGCGGGAAGAGTACGCCGAGAATATCAAAGAGATCAATAAGGATTACACGCAAGCTGTCATAGATGCGGATACGGCTCGGACAGATTCTATCCAAGACGCAGACGATGCGCTTGAGGAAGCACAAGTCTCGATGGGCGACATCCTCAAGGAGATGGCTCACGATTTTGTCGTGTCTATCAGGAATCAACTGCTGGCCATAGCCGCACAGGAAACAGTTCTTGCGCTTGTTGCTGCGGCCATGTTGAATTGGGTCGGAGCGGCACAACATGGGATAGCGGCTGCTGCAGCATTGGCGGCGGCTCTCGGATTGGTAGTCACTGGCTTTGCCGAAGGTGGAATCGTCAACGGACCGACGCTTGGTTTGCTCGGGGAAGCAGGAGTTAGCGAAGCGGCTATTCCTCTCACGAAAGAAAACCTTGCTGGGATTGGCGCAGGGATCGCAAATGTAATGGGATCTCAACCTCAACAGCTTGCCGCAGTCGGTGGGGTCACGATCAACTTCTACGATACGACAGTTCGAAGCGATGACGATATTCGGGAGATCGTCTACGGGGTCCAAGGCGTCTACGAAGAATCTGAGAGAAGTTCAGGCGTAGTTCGGGTGGTGAAATAATGGCGGTCTTTACGCTTACAGTTGACGGCGTAGCTCACACAAGCACGTCACTGGACATTCTTCTGATTGACGAAACTCGCCGACCATTCCTATCGAAGATGCGCTACCGGATTGAGAAGGTATATGGCAGGCCGGGGAATTACGATTACGGCTCAGACGTTGGCTCACTAGAGATTCGCCTTTCCTGTGTGTTCTCAACTGACGCCGGATTTACTTCCTCGGCAGACTTACGAGCAGCCGCCACGACACTTCTTGGCCTCCTACTCGACCCGGCTACCGGAAAGCCTGCTAAGATAGGTCTAGCGTTCTCTGACGTACCAAGCAAGAGTTGGACAGCTTCGTTGAACGATCCGGTGAGGCCGGAGATGCTTACTGCGAACTACGGGAAGTTTGATCTCACGTTCATCTGTCACGACCCGTTTACACACGAAGCCGAGGATGAAGTCTCGGGAACTATCACCACCTCTCCCGGCACGTTGGAGGTGACCACAAGCGGAATAGTTCCTACACCGGCAGTTTA
>Ga0075123_10001813_pt1 | contig 10564 bp, 7 predicted proteins | sample AntAceMetag02UKX_FD_69808 | JGI IMG/M metagenome (GOLD analysis project Ga0075123, IMG submission 69808) | Saline lake microbial communities from Ace Lake, Antarctica - Antarctic Ace Lake Metagenome 02UKX | ecosystem: Environmental > Aquatic > Non-marine Saline and Alkaline > Saline | place... | reverse complement strand
GTAGTCCTGTCGAGCCCCCCGCCTTGTTCGAGCAGCTTGATTTTGTTTTTGCCGAGCCAGTCGCGAAGTTCGTTGGCGACGCGGTCGAGCATCGCGTAGCTGGTGAAGAGCACAAAAGCCCGCCCGCCCGTCTTATGCACATATCTTTTTACCGCCTCGGCGGCGGCTTCGACAAAATCCGGTTCATTCGGAGACGGCAGGGCCTTTTCAATATAAACAGTGACTTGCTTTTGGTAATCAAAAGGCGAGCCAAGCTTGACGGCGTCGAAATCAGTCAGGCCGATCCGGTCGGAAAAGAAGTCAAAGCCGCCTTTCTCATCGGCTGAGCCGGTACTCAATGTTGCGCTGGTAAGTATCACGCTCTGATATTTGTCGAACAGGCATCGCTTAACATCGTCGCCCACATTGAGCGCTGCGCTTCTGAGCCGAACCGTGGCCCTTCTTTTCATAGCCGCCTCGACCCAGTAAACGTAATCCTTCTTCTTCTGTCCCAGGAAATCTTCTACGTCCTGCACCAGTGCCGTGCAGCGGTCGGCGAATCTCAATATCTCAAACTTCTCATCCACATCTTCGGTCCCCTTAGCCATTTGGGCCAGTTCCAGCCGTAGTTCTTTCAGGTATCCGCTGATGTTATCATCCACGAAATTGACATAACATCGGCCGTTTGTCTCGGCCCTGGCCTGTTCGTACCAATCGCCGACCCGTTTGAAAAAAAGTTTTCCCTGGCGCCTTACTCTTGCGACGATCTCGACGGCGCTCTCGGCTTCTTTTCCCTTGTAGGCCAAAAGGCCCTTGCGCGTCCGGGGATTGTGCAGGCCGTTTAGCAGATAATCGAGGCGGTAGTTGCTGACGTCTATTCCGAAATGGTTTTCGGCGACACGCTCGATGTTGTGCGCTTCATCGATCACGACAAATTTGTAGTCGCCGAGCAGTGACACCGACTGCTCCTTGAGTGCGAGGTCGCTGAACATCAGGGCGTGGTTGGCGACGATAATGTCGGCGCTTTCCAGGCGGCGTCTGGCCCTGCGATAAAAGCAATCACCGAAAGAGCCGCACCTTCTGCTGGGGCAGTTGCCGTGTTCGCTTCGCACGGCGTCCCAGATAGACGGTGAGGGCGCGAAAGGTATGTCGCTTAGCGAGCCGTCATCGGTCGCATTGGCCCAGTCGTTTATCATTCTCAGTTCTTCGCCCGCTTTTGTGAAAAGCAGTTGCTGATTTCGAGCGGCGAAGGCCAGACGCCTTTTGCAAAGATAATTACCTCGGCCTTTGGCCAAAACGGCGGTGAAGCCGCGGGGCAGGCAATCGGCTAAGAAGGGGAGGTCGTTATTGATCAACTGCTCCTGAAGGGTAATGGTGAACGTGCTGACTAATACCTTTCCCGCTTTCTCGAAAATCCTGTCGAGGGCCGGGACGAGATATGCGAAACTCTTGCCGACGCCCGTGCCCGCTTCGACAGCTAAGTGCCGACCTTTTTCAAGAGCCTGCTGAACGGCGCAGGCCATCTGCACCTGCTGTGGTCTTGACTCGAAAGCGGGCAACGATTGCGCAATCAGACCGTCCGGCGAGAGAACCGCGTGAACATCCAGAGATTTGCCGGCCTTTATCATTGCCTCCGTTGCAAAAAGAACAGACCAATAAGTGAATCGTCGCGACTCACCTGGTGATCGCTAAGTGACTATCTATGGCTTCCTTGAGCGCTTTTATCGCCGGCTGATCCGGTTTCTTCCGGTGAGCGGCGTCAATCGCTTCTTTGGCTCTATCGAGCCGGCCTATTTGATAATAAACATAGCTTAGCAGAAACTGCAGTTCAGCGGAATTGGTTTTTTCCTGCCACAATTCGACGTCAAGTATCCTGCTCTCGAGGGTGTCCCTGTCTCCGATCATAGCCTCAAGATCGATTTTTAACCGGGCGTACTCGGGAAAGATCTCCATCGCCCTCAAAAGATAAAGCGCACTGCTGACGTATTCGCCGGCTGCAAATAGCGCGTGGCTTCTACCGGCATAAGGGAGCGGATCATCCAGTTTGTAAATCGAAGCAAGCTTGTAAGAACTGGCGGCTTTATAAAACCTGCCCTCCTTCATATAGGTTTCCGCCGCCCTGAGGTGGTTGTTAAACTTGTCGTTGGAGAAGGAGGCAAAAGTCTTGTGTTTGCCCATAATGGTCTTGGCTCTTGCGGACTTATGAGTATCAGAAAGGCCTTCGAGGATCGAGCTTCTCTGTTCGGCTTCAAACTTGATCTCTGTCGAAAAGGTTGCGAGACCGCCTTTGGTCTTTGTCGAGCGGGGAGAATCAGAATCTCGCTTGCTCCATTTCTCATCCGAACTCCGGTCCTGCTCGCCTTTTTCCCGGGATTCGGGCGAGGCAGCGGCTGCTTCTTCCTGGAATTTTTTGACCTGCTTCTTCATCATTTGATAAATATCCGACGGTAAAATATCACTGGCCGGGTCCTTCAACAAATCACTCTCGGCGTCTGTATCATCTTGTTTTTGCGGAGTCTGCCAACTCGGCGGCTCCAGCTTCAACTGCGCACTTCGCTCGAACTTGCTGAACGGGCGCAAAGACTGGTCTCGCAGAATAAGGCTCTCTCGTAGCGAGGGGGCTCTATGGTTCAACTGCATCAGGTCACGCTGCAAGCGATCCCGCTGGCCCACATCCTGCGGATTAAACAACCTGTTGGCCTGAGCCTCACTGACGACGCCGTCTGCGATTAACTTCTCTAACTGGTCGGAACCGAATCGAGTCGGCCTGAACACCGGTGAAGTGCGGGTCAAATCCGAAGTGCGAGAATCGGTTGCGATACTTCTGGCCGGCAGACCGATTCTGTCTGTGACACGTCCGGAGATTCTCCCTGCCGACGATCGGAAGATAGCGCCGGAAGCGCCCACGGTGGACGTCGAGACGGTTCCTGTACGGGAATAGAAGCTCTGGGGCCTTCCGCTGAAACCGCCGAAAGTCTCGGAGCCGGCGGAATCTCTTAAGAAAGCATCAAGCGACGTCGAGCCGAGGGTTGTACCAAAATTACTGCCTGAACCGTAAGGCAGGCTGCCGCGGAAATATCTGCCTCCGCCGATGTTGCCGGTTACCGAAAGGTTGCTGCTGGGGTTGATTGGGTTGGGGGTGTTAATCGTCCCGCCGCCGAGACTGCTGGGAGGAACGGTGGACGGGCCGACAGGATTCTCGAGCGCCCAGCCGTACGGCAAAAAACCAAATACAGACACGCCTATTGTAAGCCATCTGATCTTCATAATTACAAAGCCTGCAACACTGAAACATTAAGTGTTTAATCTCAATCCGTGCCTTTTTTGTATTTGGGCTTTTCGGCCCAACTCAATTTGCTTCCGAGCGCTTCCCACTCCGTCCGGAGCGGGTTATGTACTACCAGAAAATCGCCTTTGTGTTGTTTCACGCTCACAACGTCGTTTTCCGAAAACTTGCATGATACTTGTCCGTCAATTGAGACGGTCGTACCTTCGTTCACCCTCAGTCCGACAACTTCGATCAGGCTATCTGCGTTGATGACTATGGGTCTGAAACTGAGCGAATGTGGACAAATAGGTGTTATCACTATCGCCTCGGTCTTTCCCATGACAATCGGGCCGCCTGCAGAGAGGTTGTAGGCGGTTGAGCCGGTCGGCGTACAAATCACCAGGCCGTCTCCCACGCAGCCTGCCAACGGCTGGCCGTCGACCGATATCTGCAGTTCGATGGTTCTAAACGGCGGTCCGGCCGTAATGAATACATCGTTGATTGCCGTCGAGCTGAATTTCTTATGTCGAGACCCTGCCTTCGAACCATCACCGCCGACACTGCAATTGAGCATTATCCTCTTTTCAATGAACATTTGCCCTGAAACTATACGCTCGAAGAATTCTTTCAGTTCAACAAGGCTAAATTCCGCCAGATACCCCAATTTGCCGAGATTAACACCTATAACCGGCACATGGCTCTCGCTCAATTGCCTTGCTGCCCAGATAATTGTACCATCGCCCCCGAAAACTACCGCGAAATCAACGTCCTGTAATATATCGGCCCTGGATGCGCCTATCTCGTAACTCGCTGTAATATCCGCCTTGTCCCGTGCAAAACCGGTAAAGTTATTAATCGCCTGCCCGACATTTTCCTTGTTCGGGTCTCTGAAAATAACCAGTTTGGGCAAATTGCCTGCTGCCATTGTCCAAATCTCTTACGATTGTCTTGGCTCTTGTTATCCGTTCACCATCCTTCTTGCCGCCTCTGCTATTTTATCGGCATTTACACCGGCCTGCATAAGCTGAGTATTTCGAGAATTGTGCCTGAGAAATTCCCTCGGCATACCCAGTGGAATAATCTGTCCCTGCACTTTCCGCCCACTTGCCGCAACCTGCTCGAGCAGCGCCGAGCCGAATCCGCAGGCAAGCCGATGGTCCTCTACCGTAATTATGCCATTACCTTCCGCTGCGAGCGAGAGGATTTTCTCATCGATAGGCGCTGCGAACCGGGCATTTATCACATCAACCGCCATACCCTCTTTGGCCAACAAATCCGTCGCTTCCAGCGCCTCGGTCAAAACGCTGCCGTAACTGACAATGGTGATAACCGAATCCTGGTGCTTTTTGACAACAACACTTTTGCCCAATTCAAATGGCGCCGCGCAGGCGGCGCCGACAAGATCCTCGGGCGGCACAAGGTCTTTCGGGTACCTTATCACAACAGGTTTGTTTTCGCTGACCGCAAATTCCAAAGCTAATTTCAATTCAGCCGCGTCGGCTGGGGCTGTCAGGACCATGTTCGGCATCATCCTCAGAAAACCTATGTCCATCAGCCCGTGATGTGTCGGCCCATCGGGGCCGACAACGCCGGCCCTGTCCACACAGAAAACGACAGGCAGATTCTGTAATGAGACTTCATGAGCAATCTGGTCGAAACTACGCTGGAGAAACGTCGAATAAATTGCAACCACCGGCTTCATCCCAGTCCTGGCCAGGCCCGCTGCGATATCGACGGCCACACTTTCTGCAATGCCGACATCATAAAATCGATCGGGAAACTTCTTGCGGAATTTCACCAATCCGGTGCCGTCGCACATCGCCGAGGTTATGGCTACGATTCGACTGTCCTTCTCACCCAATTCAAGCAGGCAATCACCGAAGAGTTTCGTAAAGCTCGGCCTTTTCGATTTCGATGCGAGGGCGTCGCCGTTCATACTGAACGGGCCTGTCGAATGAAACCGTCCAAGCTCCTGCTCGGCGGGACTGAAACCTTTGCCTTTCTTTGTATAAACGTGCAGGATTACAGGATGATCCACGTGCAGCAGTGCGCGAAACAGTTTTATCAGCGAATCGACGTCGTGGCCGTCAACGGGGCCAAAATACGGGATATTGAGACTTTCAAACATCTGGCTGGCCGACAGGGCCATACGAATTGTCTTCTTTATCCTCTCTATTGCTCCTTCGACGCCCTTGCCGATGACAGGCAAATGTTCGAGAATACTGTTCGTGGTTTTTCGCAGGTCCTCATACGTCTGGCTCAGGCGTACGCGCGAGAAATATTTAGCCACCGCTCCCTGGGTCGGGTCTATGGCCATTGAGTTGTCATTGAGCACAATAAGCAATTGCCTTTTGACCAACTGCAGGTTATTCAATGCCTCGAAAGAAACGCCGTTGACAATGCTTGCGTCGCCGACCAGCGCCACGATGTGGTCTTTCTTGCCTTGCTGAGACTGCCCTATCGCCATCCCTATTGCCGTGGCGATCGATGTGCCGGCGTGACCGACGGTGAACTGGTCGTGTGGGCTTTCCGCCGGGTCGGGAAATCCGCTGATGCCGTCACCACAGCGCAGGCGCTCAAATTCCTCTTTCCTGCCTGTAATGATTTTGTGAGCATAACACTGATGCCCGACATCCCAAAGCAGTTTGTCTTTTTTGAAATCGAAGACACAGTGCAGCGCCAAAGTCAACTCCACCACGCCCAGGTTGCTGCCGAGATGACCGCCGGTCTTGCTCACCGAGCCTAACATAAACTCGCGCATCTCCGCCGCCAGCGCCTTTAGTTCGGCTACCGAGAGTTTCTTCAAATCATCAGGATTTCCAATACGCTCTAAGAGCTCACCCATTAAGGTCCCTCATAAGTTGTTCGATATCTACAATTGTGCCCAAGAGAGTAAGCTACTGCAACTAAATCTCGGTACTGACCAAAATCGGTTTCTCTAACTCTAACAGCCTGTGTTAACAAATCGCCCTTTTTCGCACAAAAACGCGGGACTGAGGCCTTCTATATCACGATATACGCCTGACTAACGCCCTTAGTTTACATATTTGCAGGCCAAAATGCGAACAATTTTAGACAACCGCCGCCGCTCGGCCCTCACCGTAATCACACCCCGAGTCGCCCAATGTGCCCGGCGCATAAAAAAAGACCTCTGCGGCGCAGACCGCAGAGGCCCAACTCAGAAAGAAACTTATATGGCCCCCCCATAAGGTTCTATCCTATGCCGATCACTCAGCTTTAATTAAAGTATAATACACAAATCATAGAGGGACAAATCGAAACACACACTTTTTTGATTTGATTAAGGTCTGATAAAAAATATCAATATCACAGTGACAGCGAGGTTGCGCTCGATGAATCAAGGCGGTTTGATTAGCATCCGGTTCCGCCTGACCCTTCACGTCACAGTTGTTCGATTTTAGCCGAGCTTTTCAACTGGTCGACAAAATTGTCGATAGCTTCGCTCTGCATTCGGCCTTTCAGTTCGCCGATTATTTCCTTCTTGACCTCTTCGAAGCTTTTCGCGACCGCCGGTTTCCTCTCGTATACTTTGGCTATGTGATAGCCAAAGCGAGTGCGGAAAACGTCGCTCTCTTGGCCAACACCCAGATTGAAAACGACGTCCTCGAACTCCTCCACCATTTGTCCTCTTGCGAAGTAGCCTAAGTCGCCGCCGTTGTCGGGGCAGTCGGAATATTTAGCAACTAACATTTCAAAAACGGCGCCGCCTTTGAGTTCCTCCTGCGCCTTTAGCATCGTATCATGGGCGGCCTTTTCGTCGGCCTCCCAGTTTATATGCTTTACGATGTGACCGACCTTGATTTGCTCTGCGGTTTTGAAGCGGTCCTTATACTCGTCGTAAAACTGCCGGGCCTGCTCCTGCGAAGGCTCGGTCAGATCTTTGCAAACGTCCTGAAACATCTGCTCTACTCTCATATGGCCTTTAATATCTTCCTTAATCTTCTCAACAGCCTCCGGATTTACTTCCTTTGCGAACTTTTCATCGCCGCCATACTGTTGCTTAACCGCCTCCAAAGCAGACTCGACTTGCTCATCCGGTATGTCAAGCTCGGACTTGCCGGCCTCCTGGCGGACCAGCACTTTCTCTATTACATTTTCCTTCGACCAGTCAAGAAGCTGCGACTCTTTCTTTTCTTTATCCATCTCCGCAAAGACCTGCTCGTACTCGGGCCTGAGACGCTCTGCTTCCTGTTGTATTTCCGAATCTTCGATTTTTTCACCGTTAATAATCAAGGCCATATTGTTCCTTACTTGCCGGGTCTGGCATAATAATCAGGGTCCTGTGCTAATTTTTCCCGCGCCTCCTGCGTCATCATCTCAAAAGCCGGATGCGTGCTCTCCCACGCCCGTTCGGTAAAAGCGCTGCTCTGCATCTTTTCAACTTCGCCTGCCGCCTCGTCAAAATAACTGCCGTATATGTGCAACGAGTCGCTTATATCGACATACCTGCCCACGCTGACCGGCTTGCCTATCCGCTCGGCTATGCCCTCGGCAATTACCCTCTGAAGGTCCGTGAGGGCATAAACATTCATAAACCACGCCTTGTATAAATCCCTGCTGCGCCAGTGCGTATTCATATTGAGCGAAAGTTCACCGCCTTCGCCAGCAACCAGCCTGCACCATATCCTCTGAAGGCACGGCGGGTCATCCGTCATCGGATCGGCGGTCGGCATCCACGTTATCGCCTGCGCCCTTCTGCTGTGGCCTGCCTGCGAGAGGCAATCGATCATATACTGAACCTGATCCACCGCCCGGAACGGCTTGGCCGAGTCACCCGCTCGAATATCTTCGACGGGACAATACGCGAACAGCCTTTCGTGATAAGTATACGTCCACTTGCCGCCGGCGGGATCGATCCAGTGATCGTGGATGCCGCTGATTACCTCCTGCCTGTAAGCCTCTAACTCGGAGGGGCCTCCGGGAAAATTCTTGTGAATTCGCGGCTCACTGAAAGGTTCGGTTACCGTCACGACTACCGTTGCGTCCTTGCTCGGCGGATCGTCGGGCTTGTCGTACTGGGTCTTGACCTCGAGTCCCTTATCCCAAACCGCCACAACCGCCTTTTCCCACGCTTCGGGCAAGCACTCGGCCGTGACCGAAATCGTGGGGATATTTGCCTTCAATGCAGTAAACTCCATTTTACTATCACCGTCCCATCTCTTCGTCAGTAACGTTGTACATATCCAGGATGCGTTGCGGAAGGCTCCGCAGTTCACGCCGGGCCTTATAAGCATACTCGCTCTCCGGCCATTTCTCGATTATCTCACGACAATAATCAACCGTTCTCTTTTGCGTCATGACCGGTATCCTCCCGGATTTCCTGGAAAACCTGACCATCTCAAAAAGCTTCTGGGCCTGTATCTCATCTTCCAGACTAAGCTCCTTGAACTGCAGCGGCGGTTCGACCGGTTTGACCGGCTTGACGGTTGCGGAATTGTCGGGCTCCGCCGTTGTTGCAGGGTCATCCTGCTCCTCTGTTCCGGGCGGTGCTTGCATCCGTTTGTCATCCTCATCCCACACATCGTAAATAGTTTTCGGCTCAGGCTTGGGCTCTGAGGATGAAAAAACGTTCACCAAAATAACCAGGCCCAAAACTACGACCCCAAGCGTTACTATTCTTACCCAGAACGTATTCATAATTGCCCCACGGCCTTACCAAATTAGGTTATTGATAAAACAAAACCGAACGCTAAAATCAATTATACGGTATCAGTGATCTGTTATCAATAATCATTAGGATAAAGCTATGTTCACAGGGCTCATTGAAGCGGTTTGTACGGTGAAATCGGTATCCGGCAGCGGCCCGGCAGGCGCGATGCAACTGACGGTCGATCTGGGCGAAATAGCCTGCGAAACCAAAATCGGCGACAGCATCGCTGTAAACGGTGTATGCCTGACAATCGCCCGGCGCCAGGGGAACCTGGTAACTTTCGACCTCAGCGCCGAAACGCTTGCAAAATCGACACTGAGCAGACTCAAGCCCTCGTCGGCCGTAAATATCGAACGCGCCCTGAAACCGACGGATCGGCTCGGCGGCCATTTTGTTCAGGGCCATGTCGACGGGTTGGCGACAATAAAAGCTATTAACGGGCAGGGGCAATTCGCCGATATGACCTTCACTGCCGAGGCGGAACTGCTCGATAAGATGGTGGCCAAAGGCTCGGTAGCCGTCGACGGCATCAGCCTGACGATAACCAATGTCGAACAAAGCAGCTTCAGTATTGCTGTAATACCCCAGACTCTGGAAAAAACTACGCTCGGCAAAGCAAAAATTGGAGATCAGGTCAACATTGAAACCGATATTATCGTAAAGACGGTAAAGAGCTATCTCGAAAAGATCTTGCCGTCCAAGCAGGGGTTGACAATCGAAGGACTGAAACAATTAGGTTTCTGATTCTAAACGCCTGACGAGTTTGATCGAAACCTTATAAGTGTTATCGTATCTATGAGCAAAACCAACGGAAACAATCCGATAGCCGACCAGTTGGTCATTGGCATAACTATGGGCGATGCCGCCGGCATAGGCGCCGAGGTAATTGTCAAGGCTCTGGCGGACCCTGCCGTTCGCCGCGCTGCGAAGTTTATTATCTTCGGCATGCACGAGCAGTTAGCCTATGCCGCCGATAAGGCCGAAATCGAAACCTTCTGGGGCCGAATCCGACACGAAAAAATTACCACCGACTTCCCATATAAAGTGGTGCTGGCCGAATACGATGACTATTCCGTCCCCACATGGGTCAAAGGCCCCAGCAAGCCCGCCGGCGAAGCTTCAATAAAGTTCTGTCTCGATGCCGTCCACGCAGCGCAGGCGGAAATAATCGACGCCGTCGTCACCGCGCCAATCAGCAAGAACAGTTGGAAATTAGCCGGCGCCACCTGGCCGGGACACACCGAAATGCTCGCGGAAAAGTGCAAGTCAAGGCGAAAGGTAATGATGTTCGTCGCCGGCCCGCTCAAACTTGCCCTGGCTACGATTCACGAAGCACTGTTCGATATCCGCAACAAGTTCACCATAGGCTGCGTATTCGAACCGATAGACCTGCTCGATGAGGCGTTGAAGGAATACTTCGGTATGTCGAATCCTTCGATAGGCGTTGCCGCTCTCAACCCGCACGCCGGCGAAGAGGGCCAGTTCGGCGACGAAGAACAACGTATAATCTCACCGGCTATTCTCCTGGCGCAGGAGCAGGGCATAAATTGCTCCGGTCCCTACCCGGCCGACACGCTTTTCAAACAAACCGTCGATGGGCGTTTCGACGCCGCGGTCGCGATGTACCACGACCAGGGAATGATACC
>Ga0075123_10001810_pt1 | contig 10575 bp, 9 predicted proteins | sample AntAceMetag02UKX_FD_69808 | JGI IMG/M metagenome (GOLD analysis project Ga0075123, IMG submission 69808) | Saline lake microbial communities from Ace Lake, Antarctica - Antarctic Ace Lake Metagenome 02UKX | ecosystem: Environmental > Aquatic > Non-marine Saline and Alkaline > Saline | place... | reverse complement strand
GATCTTAGAGTTTATCGATTACATAAAGAATAGATTCTTTTAAAACTCTTTCGGAAAAAGATATGAAAAATAGTTGGACTGAATGCATTAATATTGCTTTACTTCAAAAACCTAGATTATATTTCTTGCTAATGGAACATGATCTTTCAAGACTTAAAGATACAATCAGGAAACAATAGCTATCAAAATGTGTATTATCGAACAATATCACATAATAAAATCAGGAGAGTGAGCATTAATGAAAAAGTTTAAATTGGTAATATCAATCATACTAATTCTATTATTTTTTGTGATTTTCTTTATCAGATTTCACAATATCGAAGCTGATACGGATGTATCCATTTGCCATAGAAATGATTCATTTATTACCGATGAAGGTTGGAAGTCAGGGAATGCTATCAATAAATATCTAACGGGGAACTGGATTTGTGATGAGTTGAATGATATTTTCATCTGGCCAATTATTCCTTTGATCCAATATCTATCTTTTAATTATGCGGGATTCTCATTAACAGTAGCTAGGATGCCCTCTTTGATCTTCAGTTGTATAATTGTCCTAATGCTACTGTGGATCATAATTAGAACAACCATGGATTGGGAAAGTAAAATCATATCAGTAATATTATTCCTGTTTCTTATCAGCACTAATTACTATTATTTTATTTTCGGCCGTCTGGCATTTCTGGAAATTCCTATGATAGCTATTGGAACAGCAGCATTATTATTTTTTCTAAAAGGTATAGAGTCTCAGAAAAAGTGGTTGTCCTGGATGTATATTCTTGCATGCGGTATTTTATTAGGAATTTCAGTTCTTACTAAAACTAACGGATTAATATTTGGATTAACAATATTCCTTTATGCTATGTTCAATTGGATTATTGAAAAAAGAAAACCGAAATTTCAATTGTATGCTGTACTATTTTCGATAGCTGTAATATTGATCATTGGAATTCCATTAATTATCAAGAAAAACATAGATCCAACAACATCAATCCCAACCCAATATATATTTAATTCAAATATTTTCTTCTTTAAGGGTTTCTTACCTGCCACTGTTTTTAAGAATTATCTTCGGTTTTTTACTAATCCGTTGATCTTGAATAATATTGGTCTCTTTCTGTTTTCTATTCTAAGTATGTTAATTGTGATCAACGAATATTTTGAGACAAAAAGGATTTCTAATTTGAATAAAATATTCTTGGTGTTTTTCTTATCATCGTTTTTGGTACTAGGGTTTTTCATAGCGCAGGCTACACGTTATTTTGTAATTCTTCTGGCACCTATGATATTTTTTGTGTCTACTCTACCGATTAATTTCCGAAATCTCATTAACAACAACTTTCCAAACCAATCTCAAATTCCTTTGATTAGGCATTCGAGTTTCATTATCATTTTTTTTATTTTATTAGCAAATGTGTGGAATATGTGGAAACTGGAAGATTATATTAATAATTATAATTATTCTTATATTTCAGCAGCATGGGATATAAAGAAAAAGGTAACTACTGAAACATCGGGAATTGATGATAACATAATACTTTATGGAAATATTTCGAGCTCGATAGCGTTGATAACAGGTCTGAAGTTTTCATACAAGATACCTGATAAAGTAAAATCTGGTATTTATATTATTTCTGATGAAGATTTAGATTCGAATAAGCTCAAATTAGTTAGTGAATACAACGTTTTTAATCGCTTATATGGTGGGAAGATTTTGCGTCTATATAAGAAAAATACGGAAATTAATGAAAATTATAATGCAGAAATTAACCATTAGTACTCTATCTCAAGTTGTTCTAGATAAGAATCTTGATGATAGCATTAAAGAACTTGATAAAAAAGTATTTATAATTGATAAAAATGTATATAAGTTGTATAAAAATAAGTTGGATGATTATATAAAAGAATCTCCAAAATATTTATTCGATGCAAAAGAAAACAATAAAACAATTGAAGAAGTTAAAAAAATCTTCTCTTTTTTTCTTGAGAATAATGTTACAAGAGAAACTGTGATTATTGGAATTGGTGGAGGTATTACAACTGACATCACAGCTTTTACGGCTTCTACATTTAAGCGTGGTTGTAGACTGCAGCTTATTCCAACAACTTTTCTTGGCATGATCGATGCAGCAATTGGAGGTAAAAGTGCACTTAATTTTAATGGAGTTAAAAATTCTATTGGAACATTCTATCCTGCAGAAAAAGTACATATATTCTCTGGTTTTCTAAAAACGCTTACAGAGAAAGATCGAAAAAATGGTTGGACTGAATGTTTAAAAGTATCATTGATCAATGATAACGGATTGTATGAACTTTTGTATGATGGAAATCTTATAATAACACCGGAAATCGTGCAAAAGGCTATTCAGATAAAAATGATGTTATGTGAAAAAGATCTATATGATTCGAATGAACGGCGGAAATTGAATCTTGGTCACACATTTGCTCATCTTATAGAATCTGCTTCAGAATATTCTATTAGCCACGGAGAAGCCGTTGCTATTGGAATTCGCAAAGCTGCTGAATATAGCTATAATGAAAAAATGATAAGCAATAATGAGTTCAATAAGATCAATGAACTTCTTGATAAATATAATCTTCCTTATACTGTTTCAAATGAAATTAAAAAGAAAATAAAAAAGAGCGGGGAAGAACTCATCTTTCAGGATAAAAAAGCGGGAAAGAGAGTTAGGTTAGTTTTATTTAAAGGATTTCAAAATATAATTGTTAAAGAAATATATGACTATCAAAAAGTGATTGATCTCATAACTTCATGATGTATAAATCATCTTCACAATTATTTCTAAATATTTTGCATCCACATCATCGAATGAATTGAGATCTTTGCTGTCCATATCTAATACAGCCATAACTTCCTCATCTTTGAATATCGGAATTACGATCTCAGATACTGAACGGCTATCACAAGCTATATATCCTGGAAATTTGTGAACGTCTGGAATGATCTGAATTTTCATCTTTTTGATTGCTGCCCAGCAGACACCTTCATATTTCTTTAAAACCAAACAGGCAACACTCCCTTGATAACAACTTACAGTTATTTCTCCATTAACTAACCGATAAAATCCAGTCCAGAAAAAGTAATCAAATTTATGATGTAGAATAGATGCAATTGTACTCATCCTAGCAAATGGATCTGTAGTTTCCTGCATTAATTCTTTAATTTGGATGATAACTCTTTTATATCGTTCGGTTTTTCTTTTTTTATCCATAGAATCTCCATTTTCTGTCTCTCTGAGATAATCTTACAAAGGCATTCGATGAAGAGTCTTAGCTGTTGCCACAAGGTGTAAAGCTAAAAGAACTGTCATGAGATTCTTCGTGAGCAAAGCTATCAGAAACCTCAGAAAGACAATAGTTATTTTAAAGATCGAATCCAATTTTTACAGATTCAAAATTTATTCGTTGTGGTAGAGTGAACATGTTACCTTCTTTTATACACTGGTGCCAAAGTAAGTGTCATTGCTTTCGGTGTCAATTCTCTTAACAATTCAGCTTTTAGAAGTTTTCTAGTTTCTGGGATATCACAACGTAATCTTACAACAGAATTTTGATCTAATTTGCTTAATTCAGCTTCCAATAAATTACGTAGAACTTTTTCATCTTCAGTTAATTTAGTTATATCCAATCTAATCATTGGTCGGGTAGGGAGGATGTGAAACTTTGTTTCTGTCAGTTTCCAACCATTTTTAGATTCATCAAATATGAGTTCATAAAATCCTTTTTCTTCTGCCATTTCTACAACTGATGTACGTTCCGTAGATCCTGGATAGATAACAGGTATTTTGATTCCTGCTTTTTCATAATGAAAGATTTGAGCTCTGTGAATGTAACCGGAGAGAACTGCATAATAATCTGCAGGAAGCATATCTAAAGGTAGAATATCAATTCCATAACGGAAAGTATAACCTTCAATTTTAGATTCCTGAATTGTCTGATACATTAGAAGAAGTTTAATATCAACTTCAGGATTACCTTCAGTAGCCTTTTTTAAAATATTCTCGAATTGTAGTCTGATTCTATTTCTAATATTAGGGAAACCGGTAATTCCGATTATAGCATTTTTCTTTTTAAAAAAGAAAGTTAAAGGTTCATCGAAGATGGGAATGGGGATCATACTCTGGAAGAAAAAATCGCCACCGTGCATGACCAAATCTGCTTTGGATTCAACTGCATATTCCAGAACCTTCATGTAATTATTAAAAAAATCTTCTCCGCGTCTCCTGCGTTCCACTTTGGGGTTTATCGGATAATCAACACCCAGATGAGTATCAGCAAAAAAACGATTTTCAACATAATTTTAGAAGATCATGTTTTTTGTATAAAGATTAAAATAATAATCTTTCATTGCCATTAATTCATTATGAGTTCCCTGCTCCACGATTTTCCCATCGTTGATCACATAGAGCAGATCTGCATTACGAACAGTAGATAAACGATGGGCAATGATAATAGTTGTTCTATTTTGAGAAAGTTCTTCCATAGCTCTCTGGATATAAGCTTCCGATTCTGTATCGAGAGAGGATGTTGCTTCATCGAAAATGAGGATTGGCGGATTTTTCAAGAATGCTCTTGCAATTGATATTCGTTGTTTCTGCCCACCCGAAAGCTTAATTCCCTGTTCACCTGTAAGTGTATCGAATCCTTCAGGGAGTGATTGAATAAAACTAAGGATATTAGCTTTACGAGCAGCTTCCATAACCTCTTCTTCACTGGCATTTGGATTTCCATAGATTATATTTTCACGGATCGAAGTATCGAATAAAAATACATTCTGCTGAACAATACCTATGTTCTCCCTTAATGATTTCTGCTTTAAATCCATAATATTGTTTCCATCAATGGAGATCGATCCTTTTTGAGCTTCATAAAAGCGAGGGATCAAAGAAGCAATTGTGGATTTACCTGCGCCCGATTCTCCAACAAGAGCAATGATCTTTCCTGCAGGAATTGTCATGTTAATGTTTTGCAAAACCCAATTTTTAGATGAAATATATTTAAAAGTAAGATTCCTAATATCGATCGATCCTTTCACATTATCAAGGGTAATAGCGTTTTTCTTATCTTTAATATCTGGTTCTATATCCATGATCTCAATGAATCTTTCAAAAGCGGTAGATCCCTGTTGGAACTGCTCTGTAAAGTGAACCAAGCGTTCAATTGGCCGCAAAATAAAATTTACATAAAGCGTAAATGCCAGCAAGTCTATCACATCAAGTTGACCAAGAAATATCAGGTAAACTCCACCACCGATAACTACCAGATAATAAAAATCTGTAAGGAAAGTCATCCCTGCAAAATAAACGCTCATGATTTTATACATCTTTTCTTTGGCTCGTTGAAAAGAAAAATTTATATGTCCAAATTTTTCCATTTCGAGATGTTCATTGGTAAACGACTTTACTTCCCGAATTCCCTGAACAGAATTTTCTACTGAACTATTGATATCAGCGATCCGCTTTCTTACCAGACGAAATCCACCCTTCATACGGTGACCATAAGTTAATCCCCATATTATTAGAAGTGGAACAGGAATCATGGCTATAATTGCCAGGGAAACATTATAATAGAACATTGCTATGAATGAGCCAAGAATCATGAAAATTGAGATGATCAGATCTTCAGGAGCATGGTGTGCTACTTCGGCTATCATATTTAGATCATTAGAGATCCTAGACATAATATGCCCCGTTTTTACATTATCAAAATAATTGAATGATAGCTTTTGCAGATGAGCAAACATATCAGATCTCATATCTGATTCCATACGTACACCCATGATGTGACCCCAGCGAATGCGAATATAAGCAAAAACAGATTTAAAAATAATGATTCCTAACATTACTGATAATAAAGTTATTATTCCATTCATATCTTTATTGGGAATATGAACTTTGAGTAAAGTACGTGTAAGCATCGGCATGAAAACTGACAGAATCGCTGCCAGGAAGGCAACGGTCATATCCAGAATAAATAAAAATCTATGTGGTTTGTAAAATTTAATAAATCTTTTTAACATAATAATTCTCTCTTACTTTTTTGTCACACTGAGTTCATCGAAGTGTGGAGGAATTCTTCGTATGTTATTTACTATACCAACACTATCCTTCGACTCCGCTCAGTATGAAATATTATATAACATATATCTTTTTTTCTTTCTGAGAATTTTTTTTTACTATTCTCACGAAGAATCTAAGGATTCTGCATAATGAAACAATCTTGTCTTTCTGAGGAAATCTTCGAAGTAATTTCTAACGAAGAATCTCATTATAAGTAGAGAGCCCTCCAAAGAAGAATGTGCAAGATTCGTTCAGTCTTCTCCGGCAGATGCTGAATACTACCAGGCAGGCAGGATGATAAAAACACTCTATTATGCAGAATTCATACGAAGAATCTCAAAAAGGAGTAGAGTAAAATCTATTTATGTACTTTCTTAATAAATTCTTCAACTTCAGGGATTCCACCTTGATAAATAAGATAACCGTTATAAGGTTCTCGCTTAGTAATTTCATTAGCAATTGGTGTCATCATCAAATCACGGACTTTATCCACATCATCTGTTTGTCCCAAAGCCCAGCTCAGTTTGATAAAGGCAACTTCAGGTAACATGTTTTCGGCAGGAATAATTCCGTAATTCATCAGATCACGACCAGTATCATAAACAAACATATGAACATATCCCCACAAAGTCTGTACGGTCATATAAATTGGAATTCCTAATTCCTTACATTTTTTTATGGCAGGATAGAGAGGTTTATTTACGTGTCCCAATCCAGTTCCAGCAATTACAATACCCTTATAACCATTATCAATAAGTGAATAGATCATATCCGGCTGCATATTTGGATAGTAATAAAGCAAAGCTACCTTATCTTCAAAATAGGGTAGGATCGAAACTTTACGATCATTCCTTCTGTGATTATAATTCCGCTTGATCGGGGTTATTTTATCACGAGTTACAGTTGCAATAGGTGTATCACCGATTGTTCGGAATGTGGAACGGTATGATGAATGCATTTTACGTACACGTGTTCCCTGATGAAGAAGTCCGTATTCATCTGAAGTTGGACCGAACATACAAACCATTACTTCTGCAATATCCGATTTTGCAGCAGCAGTAGCAGCATGCATCAAATTCAAAGCAGCATCGGAAGAAGGACGGTCGGAAGAACGTTGTGAACCAACCAATATAATTGGAACTGGAGGATTTTGTATCATGAAGGAGAGAGCTGCTGCGGTGTGGTGCAGTGTATCGGTTCCGTGTCCAATAATAATACCATCAATCCCTTTTTCAATTTCCTTACCAATAGCAATCGCCAGAGTTTTATATTGTTCTGGACCCATATTTTCGCTGAAAACAGCAAAGAGTTTTTCAGTTTCCAAATTACAAATATCAGCAAGTTCAGGAACAGCACCGTATAGTTCTCCGGGTGAGAAAGCTGGTATCACTGCACCAGTACGGTAATCAAGCCGGGAAGCAATTGTTCCGCCTGTTCCAAATAGTTTAACTTTCGATTGACCTTCCGTGAAAGGGAATTCTTTCTCAGGAATTTTATAATGCGCTTCTTTATAACCAATCTCTTTCATATCGGTTATTGTTCTAACATCGATACCCACATTATAACCTGTTACAAGTTTTAAAACTATATGTTTATCATCATCATTTTCGGAACGTGGTAGAATGATTCCACTAAAATCACCACGTGTAGTTTTTATTTCAGTTTCACTCCAAACACGAATATTGAATTTTTTAAGGATTTCTACTGCATCACCTTTGTAGCCTTTGAAGATGTCTATCATTTGGCACCTCCTTCAGATATTGATTTTTGAACAAAAGTATTCAGTTCTCTTAAAGGGATATTCCCCAGAGCGATCGGTCTCAAATTTCCCATGATCCATTTTTCCGCTGCTTTAGGATTTTTTGATTTTTTGATTTTTGAGAACATTGATTGCAGACTACTAACATTATTCAAGATAGCTTCTTTTGTATATCCTTCAAATTCCAACGAATTAAGTACAGATTCAAATTCCATTTGAGAATAGAGGTAAATTACTGGCAAAATTGATTTAACAATATCAAAAGATAATTTCTTATCCAAAATAAATTTAAACATATCGTAGATTTTGGTGTATGGGAAGAGAACATCCGGGATCAATTGTCCTTCAATATGCTTTAATGTATGAGCAAAAGTCGTTGCAATATATTTGGGATCGATTTTGAGATCATTGTTAATTCGTTCGATTTCAGGAACAAGATTATTCCTGAGAATATAATGATAACAATCATCCGGAACCTGCCATTTTTTGAGTTGCTTATATCTTTCAACCAAATCTACAGGAAGTTCCTTTCTCTGTTTTTCAATATATTCATCTTCAATTGGAATTGGAGCAGAATCTGTGTCGGGGTACATTCTATCTGCACCCGGTAAAACACGCTCAAAAATAGTAGTTCCGTCTTTCAGAGCTTTACGAGTTTCGTTTGGAACTCCCTCGAAAGCCATTCTACAACGTTCTTCTATTGTTTCACAAGCAGTTTGTACATCTTCCTGCAAAGCCCAGAAAACAATTTGAGCATCATTTGCTTTACAATTGAGCAGTTTTGCACGCTGATTTAAGAGTGTTTCGTTGAATACAGGATTCATATCTTCAGAATGAATAAAATTTGGTTTTTCTAAACAAGCTATAACTTTGAGCCTTCCTTCAAGTTCGTCTGCAAATGTTTTGCCAGGTTGTAGAAAATGAGATAGTATTCCGTTAAAATCAGGAAGATTACAGGCAATTAATCTCCAGCCTTTGTTCATCGCTTCTTTAATCGGTGCATATTCTATATCTGAAACATCGAAATCAACATTTTTGAAAACAGGTTTCCATTTTTCAGCATCTGGTATAAATTTATTCAAATTATCTTTGATAACGAGAAGTGCTTTTTGGCGGAAAGCTTCATTATGAGTAAGTTCAGGTATCCATTTATTGTGTGAGACTCCTTTTATCTCAATTCGAGTTCCACCTGTTATGCTCACGTTCACATCCTCTCTTCCTGCTCCAATACCAATACGAACTTTTCCAGAACTTCTATTTAGAAAGCGAATATACTGAGCAGCTTCCAAAACTTCATCTGGTGTCTTCATGTCTGGGTAAGTAACAGTTTCAATCAGTGGAATTCCTAACCTATCAGTTTGGTAGATTCTTTCATGACCAATGTCAGAAATTTCACGGCAGGAATCTTCTTCAATACTCAGTTGGATAATTCTGATCTTCTTTTTCTTAAGAGGAATAATGCCTTCTATGCCAATGATTGCAGTTCGCTGAAAACCAGTGGGAATGCTTCCATCGAGATATTGTTTACGAGTAATGTGCAATTCACCAACAATATTAAGTTTTAATTGAAGTGCTATTTGAACTGCATAATCAACTGCTTCTCTATTGATGGGGAAAGGAGGAGTATCATCAACATCGTATGTACAGGTAGTTTCGTTTTTAATTCTGTAAATAATGTTCTTTCTGGTGCGAAATTCCATTAAAGCAGTTCCATCGTAAGTTCCCATTTCAGAAAGAGTTGGACGCATATGACGGATAAGTTCCGCATCGTAATCTTCAAAATTGCTATATAATCCTGCGGGGCATCTGCAGAACAATTTTTCTTTAGTCTTTAGTTGTTGGTGAACTTCTAAACCGCTAATAAATCCAAGTTCTTTATAGGTTTTTAATGGAGTCTCTTTTCTTGGGGTGTATCCTACATTTGTTTTGGTTAGATTGAAGTTCTTTTCTACATTAAAATCTTTACTCATCTTATTTATCCCGATTACTTTTTTAGCAAATTCGGAAAAGGGAAAGTATGTGTCAATAATATTAATGGATATCTAAAAAATAGTTAATAACATCAGGCAAAGATTAGCACATTACAAATGCAATAATAATGCCAAGAACAGCACCACCAAAAACTTCAAGAGGTGTATGCCCTAAGAATTCTTTCAGGTTTTCTTCGATGATTGTGTAACCTTCACGCTTTTTTATGTTACTAACAATTTTATTCAAAACTGAAGCTTGTTTACCCGCTGCACGACGCACCCCGGTAGCATCATACATTACAACTACAGCGAATACAACACTTAAAGCAAATAATGGTGATTGGAGTCCTTGTTTGATTCCAATTGCTGTAGCTAATGAAACAACAGAGGAGGTATGAGAACTTGGCATACTTCCAGTATCCAGAAATTTGCGGAAATTTATTCTTCTTTCAGTAAAAAGACTAAAAATAACTTTTAATGCTTGTGCTGTAAATAAAGCAACGAATACAACATCAAATATTTTATTTCCAAAAATTATTCCACTTTCCATTATTTACTCCTGATAACGATTGTAAAAATTCTATTTTTGTTTTTTGATGTCAAATGTATTATTTCCTATTTCACAAAAGATATTTCTAAAATCTATTAGGTTATTATTCTTATCCGCTTTGTAAAACTCCAATCAATACTATGGCAATAACCAATAAAATAAAACTAATTGAGATAATAATTCCCGGTAACGACATTCTCAATACAGCTCCACAGT
>Ga0075123_10001809_pt1 | contig 10575 bp, 7 predicted proteins | sample AntAceMetag02UKX_FD_69808 | JGI IMG/M metagenome (GOLD analysis project Ga0075123, IMG submission 69808) | Saline lake microbial communities from Ace Lake, Antarctica - Antarctic Ace Lake Metagenome 02UKX | ecosystem: Environmental > Aquatic > Non-marine Saline and Alkaline > Saline | place... | reverse complement strand
GGATATCAACAAATGAGGGTTTATCATTTTCAAATATGGGAAATGCACCTACATCAAAAATGAGTTTTGGTGTTTCCGACACTGATAAAAATAGAGTTTTATTTGGTGGTTTGGATACATATCTTTCGACAAATGGAGGAAGCAGTTTTTTCCAAGTTACATGGTGGTCAGGTCGTGATGAGGGTGATCCTGATTATATACATGCAGATTTGAGAGAAGTTATTTGTGTTAATGGAACTTTTGTTGTAGGTACAGATGGATATATGTGTAAAAGTACTAATGGTGGAACCATATGGCAAACACTTTCGGTAGGTGTTAGTACACATGAAATCTATCGTATTGGAGTTTCACAATTAACTCTTGACAAGGTGTTAACCGGGTCACAGGATAATGGAAGTATGCTTTACAATAAAAACGACTGGTATTCATGGTTAGGAGCTGATGGAATGGAATGTGTCTTTGACCTTGACGAGCAAAACACTTTTTTTGGAACATCTCAATATGGAACTATATACAGGACAACAACAGGTTCGGGTAGGACAACAGTAACTCCACGAGATACTGCAGGTGAAAGGGAAAAGGGTAGATGGATAACGCCGCTTGTTCTTGACCCGAATAGTCCAAATACAATAATTGCTGGTTACGATAGGGTTTACAGAACAACCAACAATGGTACCTCATGGACAGCTATTAGTAATCATGGGGAATTTGGAGGAAATCTTGCCTTATTATCGATTACTGAATCTAATTCCAACATAATATATGCAGCAAGAAGTAATAAAATTTGGAAAACTAATAATGGTGGAAATTCATGGGTTCAACTTAACAATCCATGGTTATCTAACATCGCATATATAAGTGCTCATCCTACTGATACAAGTAAAATTGTTGTCGCTTTAGCAGGTTTTACCGCAGGTGAAAAAGTATATGAATCTAATGATGGTGGTAGCACATGGACTAATATTTCAGGTGCTTTGCCAAATTTACCATCCAGATGTGTAATTTATGAAGATTCACTACTTAATAGAATATTTCTGGGAACAGAATTAGGAATCTATTATAAGGATGACACTACATCTAACTGGGTGAGTTTTATGACCAACCTCCCAATGGTTACTATTCGGGAAATAGAAATACAAAAACAAACTAAGAAACTTTATGCCGGAAGTTGGGGAAGAGGTGTTTGGAGTATTCAATTGCCTAATCCGGTGGGCATAGGAGATGAGTTAGTAAATGAACAGAGTATAAATATATATCCGAATCCTTCAAATGGAACTTTTAATATCAGAACAACCAGATTTGGTAGTTATGTTTATACAGTTAGCGATATGAGTGGTAGATTAATTATTGAAGGTCAATTTGATGACAAAAATGAAACTCACGAAAATATAATCCAAATGGGTAATCATAGTGGGATTTTTATTGTTAAGATTAAGAATAAAAGTCAGATAGCAGTGCAGAAGATTATTGTGCTATAGTTTATGTCTTTATCAATTCCAACCAGCCCGAAAAAAATTACTCTACGAGGGTTTTATACCCTCGTAGAGTTTAGTGAAAAATTATTCAACCCTTCCAGAGTTTCAAACTCTGGAAGGGTTTAGTTTCAGATCCTTGTAGGGATTAGTAATTAGTTAATACCTAACAGGTTTTTAAAACCTGTTAGGTGTCGCAGAATTAATATTTCTCAAAATATTTCATTATTCCAGTTTATTATTATATTGTTAATTTCTATTTATAAAATATTTATTTAATTTTGTTTGAGATAATTAAATAAAAGTAAAATAATTAAGAACAGAAAAACTATATGAATAAAATAGTCATTATTGGAAATGGATTTGATCTTGCTCATGGATTGCCTACAAGGTATGAGGATTTCATGAATTATCTTAAAAATTCCATTGCTCAAAAAGACACTACCAATACATACAAAAGAATCTTAGGCCAAGGCTATTATTGCGGAGAAGACGGTCGGTTTATTCATAGAAGAACTGAGGACGGACAAGAAGATCCATGGATTGGCATCGCAATTACCGATTCAAATGACTTACAATTTAAGGCAAATCCACATCCACATGCTAAACCTAAATCAATTTATTTTAAGTCATTATTTCAAGAACATGACAGTTTGGGTAATTGGTCGGATCTTGAATATCATTATTTTAGATTATTAAATAGTTATAAACATCACATAGAAAGTATAATCACAATTAATAAAGAATTTGAGCATATAAAGAAACTACTTAATCATTATTTAAAAACTGAAATAGAGGACAAAGTTGGTGTAGAATACAAAATTGATGATAATAATTCAATATTTCAGAAGCTGGGTTCTGAAACTAAGGAAAATAAATTCGACAATTATTTTTTTGTTACTTTTAACTACACAGGCAAAATTCTTCTTGATTATGTTCTTAAGCTAAGATCAAATTTTGCACCTAGAAAAATACCAATGAATCCAATTCATATACATGGAGGTTTAATCAACTCTTACAATCCTATGATATTTGGATACGGAGATGACAATTCCAATGAATATAAAGAATTACAAAATACTAAGCAAAATGAATTACTTAAAAACTTTAAAACCTTTCAATACTTAAGGTCCAAGAGATACAGACAAGTCTTAAGGCTTCTTGAAGAAACCGATGATATATACGTACAAATAATTGGGCATTCATGTGATATTTGTGATAAAGCTTTACTTCGTACTATTTTTCAGCATCCAAACGTAAAACAGATTGAAGCAACTTATCATGAAAGTGAGGAAAGATATTTCGAAAATTTATATAATATTTCAAGAATTTTTGATGACAATACACTTATGCGAGAAAAGATAATTCCATTGGATGATACTTTTAAAATTGAATAATATGAATCAGCACCTTACAGGTTTTAAAAACCTGTAAGGTGTTATTTTAAAAATTATTAATAATTTAGCCAATTATTTCTAAACATAATTTTAATACATGAAAATTAAAATTTCAATATTTTCTTTAATATTTTCTCTCTTTTTTATTAGTGTTTTTAGCCAGGAAATTCAGCAGTTTGATTTTAGTAAAAAAGCTATTGAAGAACGTCTGAGAAGAGATGTTTATGTTCTTGCTGCCGATTCATTTTTGGGAAGAGAAGCGGGAACTTATGGAGAACTTCTTTCAAGAGATTATATTAGTCGCCAATTTTCAAACATTGGATTATCATCAATCTTCGATGATGGAAAATATGTTCAAAAGTTTAGTTTTATAAAAAAATCAGAATATCAGAAAGAAACTTTTTTGATAATAAACAACAAAAAATTCAAACCGAATGTAGATTTCTATCCCTTATCGCAATCGGGAAGCGGAGGAGATTCAGCGGCAATTGTTAATGTAGGATATGGAATTTCAGCTCCTGAATTAGATTATAATGACTATGAAAATTTAAAGGATTTAGACGGGAAAATATTTTTAATAGAAGTATCAATTCCCGGAGCTTATTCAAATAATTCTAAATTTTTTAAATATTTGAATATTACAAACAAGATAAGTTTAGCAATTCAAAAAGGAGCTTCAGCAATTATTTTTGCCAATAGTGATGAAAACTATATTTATAATTTTAGAGATACTATTACTAAGCAAATAGTAGCAAACACTTTCCCGATAATTTATATTACATCTGAAACAAGAAAAGCAATAAAAAAGAATAAAGAAAATATTGCTTTAATTTCTGTTAATACCGATAGAGAGAAATTTTCATCTTACAATGTAGTTGGTTATATTGACAATAATTCTGACAAAACAATTGTAATGGGTGCACATTATGACCATTTAGGAACAGGCGGTGGACTTTCACGTTATAAAGGATCTCCGGCAATTCACAATGGTGCTGATGATAATGCTACAGGAGTTGCAGGCATAATTGAGCTAGCACGATATTTGGCAAATGCTAAAAATATGAAAACTAACTTTTTGTTTATTGCTTTTTCAGCAGAAGAAAAGGGTTTGTTTGGCTCAGCTCATTTTGTCAAAAGCAAGGAATTTGATTTGTCTAAAGTTATTTGCATGTTGAATTTTGATATGATTGGCAGAATTGACAGCACAAAAAAAATACTGACAATATTTGGCACCGGAAGTTCATCAATTTGGGATTCACTGCTTACAAAATCTAACGATGGAAAACTTGAACTAAAAAAGAATGCAAGTGGTCTTAGTGGTTCTGACCAATTATCATTTTATCTTAAAGATATTCCTGTGCTTTTTTTCTTTACAGGAATTCATGCTGATTATCATAAGCCAACTGATGATTATGATAAAATTAATTATAGGGGAGAAGTTGAAATATTAAATTTCACTGAAGAGCTTATAAAAATAATTGACAATGTAGATGCAATACCTTTTACAAAAGCAACTAAAGGTCCCAAGGATATGAAATCACGGCGGAAGGGACCAAGTCTCGGTGTTGTGCCTGACCACGGATTTAGTGGAAAAGGTATGAGAATTAGTGCTGTTATTGACGAAAGACCTGCTTCAATTGCAGGAATAGAAAATGGTGATATTGTTGTCAAAATTAATGATGATGAAATTTCGGATATTATGTCTTATATGAAAGCCTTAAGTAAATATCAAAAAGGTGATAAAGTAAAAGTAGTAGTAAAAAGGGGAGAAGAGCTAATAGAAAAAGAAGTAAAATTCTAAAAATTTTATTATGGAAAAAGAACTTAAAGTAGCAGTAATAGGAGGTGGAAGCTGGGGAACTGCATTAGTTAAAATTTTATTAAACAAAAATAGCTACGTCAACTGGTGGGTTAGAAGACAAGAAACTGTTGATTATATTAAAAATTATCATCGCAATCCCAATTATTTGAGATATGCTGAATTATATCCTGAACGATTATTGCTTTCAACCGACTTGAAGCAAATTATTGATGAATCGGATATGTTAATTTTTGCAATCCCTGCTCCCTTTCTCAAAGAAACTCTTGATAAAGCAAACATCACCGACCTTAGCGATAAAATTATTGTTTCTGCTATTAAAGGAATTGTTCCTTTTGAAAACAATATTGTAGGAGATTTTTTCCAATCAAAATATAATGTTAAACCTAATAATATAGGAGTAATTGCAGGACCATGTCATTCCGAAGAAGTTTCTATGCAAAAACTTTCGTATTTAACAATTGCTTTTAAAGATAACGAAAAGGCAAATTTTCTCGCAGGAAGGCTTCAGACAAGATTTATGAAAATATCAACAACAAATGATATTGTTGGAACTGAGTATGCTGCTGTATTGAAAAATATTATTGCAATAGCAAATGGAATTTGTATTGGACTTGGATATGGCGACAATTTTCAGGCTGTTCTTATTGTTAATGCTGTTCGAGAAGTAAAACGTTTTCTATCTGAAGTTAATCCTCTCTCACGTGATATTAACGAAACTGTTTATATGGGTGATATAATTGTTACTGCCTATTCGAAATTTAGTCGTAATCGAATGTTTGGAAATTTTATTGGAAAAGGATATTCTGTGAAATCAACAATGGCTGAAATGAAAATGGTGGCTGAGGGATATTATGCAGTTAAATGTATTGTTGAGATAAATAAAAAACACGAAGTTTATATACCGATTACACAGGCTGTTTATAATATTATTTATAACAGGCATTCTCCTGTCTCGGAAGTGAAATTGTTGGCAGATAAATTAAATTAAAATCTAATGTGCGATATTGAACAATGTTAGTTTAGATACGGACAATTAATATTTCTAATTTAGATATAAAATATTTATAAACAATATGATAATTATTTTGGCATAAAATTAATGATATTCACAAAATATTTAATTAAGAAAACAAAAAACAAACCTATGAAAAAACAAATTCTTTTAATTGTAATTGCATTTGCTCTTGGAAATGGAGTATTTGCGTCATCAAAAACTCCTGATGAGGGAATGTGGCTTCCAATGTTTATTGAACGCCTTAATTATGTTGATATGCAAAAAATGGGACTGCATTTAACAGCAGAAGAACTTTACAGCATTAACAATTCAAGTTTGAAAGATGCCATAGTTTCTATGGGATTTTTCTGTACTGGCGAACTGGTTTCTCCCGAAGGATTGATGTTAACAAATCACCATTGCGGTTATGATAATATTCAGCAACATAGCACAATTGAACATGATTATCTGACAAATGGTTTTTGGGCAAGAAGCAAGGATGAAGAATTGGCTAACGAAGGTTTAACAGTTTCATTTCTTGTGAGAATGGAAGATGTTTCTGCTAAAGTTTTAGAAGATGTTACTGATACTATGACTGAATCAGATAGAAGTGATGCCATTGATAAAATTATAGGAAAATTAAAAAAAGAAGCTTCGGATAAAGGAAAATATGATGTCTCTGTTCAAAGTTTTTTTGAAGGAAATGAGTATTATTTATTTGTTTATGAAAAATTTCTTGATGTTCGTTTGGTAGGAGCACCACCTTCTTCTATCGGGAAATATGGTGGAGACACTGACAACTGGATGTGGCCTCGTCATACCGGAGATTTTTCAATCTTTAGAATTTACACAGCACCTGATGGCTCTCCTGCAAAATATTCAAAAGAAAATATCCCTATGAAATCAAAACATTATCTTCCGATTTCATTAAAAGGTGTTGAAAAAAATGATTTTGCCATGATTTGGGGATACCCCGGACAAACTGATAGATTTCTTACTTCTTCGGGTGTGAAACTTGCAATCGAAGAATCAAATCCAACAGTTGTTAGCATTAGAGACAAAAAGTTGGATATTATGAGAGAAGATATGAATGCTGACCCTAAGGTTAAACTTCAATATTCATCAAAATATGCTCAATGTGCTAATTATTGGAAATATTATATCGGTGAAACCAAAGGTTTGAAACGTCTGAAAGTTTATGATAAAAAGAAGGAAATTGAAAATGAATTTTTGGAATGGACGAATGCCTACGAAGAAAGAGAAAAGAAATATGGCGAAGCTTTAAAATTAATCGAAAAGTCTTATGGAGAATTAAAGAAATTTAATATTCCATTAAAATATGTTGAAGAAGCAATATTTCAGGGAGCGGAAATAACACCATTTTCATTTAATAGCTATTCTCTTTATATGAGCTTGAAAACTCAAGCATCGAAAAAAGGAAAAGAGAAAGCCAAATTTGATAAAACAATAAAAGCATCAGTTGAACAAATCAAGGGAGGTTTAGATGACCATTTTAAAGACTATAATTTTAATACAGATAAAAAAATATTTGCCGCTTTAATGCAAATGTATTATGAAAATGTTTCTAAAGAATTCCATCCGTTTATCACTGAAAAGGAAAATAAAAAATATTTGTTTGATATGGTGGAGAAAAAATTTAAAGGCGATTTTGAAAAATGGGCAGAATATGTTTATTCAAAATCTTTTCTCGTTGACCAAAAAAGAATGGAAGCTTTTCTTGAAAATCCAAGTTTAAAAGTAATGGAAAAAGACCCGGGATTTATGCTTACAATATATTTGTTAGGTCCAATCAGACAGGCTTTTGGTGGAATTAGAGAAATCGAAACTAATATAGATAAAGGAAATCGTTTGTTTGTTGATGCCTTACGACAAATGCATCCTGACAAAAAATATTATCCCAACGCTAACAGTACTATGAGAATGACTTATGGTGCAGTGCTTGACTATTTTCCTAACGATGCAATTCATTATGATTACAAAACTACACTGAAAGGTGTGATGGAAAAAGAAGACCCTACTAATGATGAATTTATTGTTGCTCCAAAACTTAAAGAACTTTTTGATGCCAAGGATTATGGTCCTTATGGCAAAGATGGAAAACTCTACGTTTGTTTTTTGACAAATCATGATATTTCAGGTGGAAATTCAGGAAGCCCGGTAATCAATGGAAATGGAGAACTTATTGGAATTGCATTTGATGGCAATTGGGAAGCTATGAGCGGAAACATTGCTTTTGAACCTGATTTGCAACGCACCATCAATGTTGACATTCGTTATGTTATGTTTATTATTGACAAACTTGCAGGTGCTCAAAACCTGATTGATGAAATGACTTTAAGAAAATAAAATTTAATAAGGCACTTTACAATCAGGAAGTAGTTTTTCTATTGGTATTTATATTCGTAAAAATATTTCTTAGTCAATTCATTTTTCTTATTAAAAGAGCTGGATTCTATTTTTAGGTTTTTGTCATTATAGATATAATCAATTTTACTTTTAAATTCAGTTTCGTTCTTTTTATAATAGATTCTCGATGCACAATTTTCATTATCATCCCTAACGTAAACATATTTTGACGCAAATTTTCCTTTCTTAATTGTAGTTGATGAGAGAATTTTATCGTCAGAATTGTATTTAAAAGTTCGTTTATAGTTTTCTTTTCCTTTTTTATATCTGATGTATTCACTGTAGTCATTAAACTTTGTGTGATAAGTGTTTCTATAAGTCAATTGATTTTTTTTATTATAATAGATGTTTTCAACTAAAATAGAATCTTTTGTGTATTTCGATACATGCTTTGTAATTTTACCTTTTTCATTAGTGTATCTACTTGTTTTATATAAAAAACCATCGTCTTTGTGTTCTTCCCAAACACATATTTCCACTGTGTCTTTATGCTTAACAATTTCTTCTCCCTGCTCTTTACAAGCGTAAGACCAAACTTTTTTTAGTTTCTCCTTTTTATTATATAATTGAGTCTCTTTTCTATCACCATTTGAATAATATGAATATACAAATCGGCTCATAAGTTTATCATGAATTTTATAAGTAAACCTTTCAACCAATTTTTTATCACTATTATATTTTCTGATTTCCTTACGTTTCAGTTTCTTCGCCTTTTTTCCATATTTTGCATATAATGTCAATTTATTAAATGTAGAATACTCATAATTGTACTTTTTCTTAATTTCTCCTTTTTTATTTTTTAATACAATTTCAGTTACTTTGTTTGAGTCATTATAAACGAATTTTTTCCAGATATTAATTTTTTGTTTTCTATTGAGAGATAAATATGATAATTGATTACTTTTTCCGTCAAAGAAGTAATCTGTAGAAAGATATTTTGCATGTTTAACTTTTCCTTTTTTATATACTTCCTTATAAATTTGATAATTAATAATTCCATATTTAATTACACTTTTTTTCAAATCAGAATTATAGGAATTATAGTACATTCCATAAATGTAATATTCACTTGGTTCATAAAAATAGTAATACGATGTTTGCGAAAATGCTGGAATGAATAGGCAAATTAACAAAAGGGAAATGATAATTTTTCTCATAATAAAAATCTTAGATTAATATTAAACGAATTAAATAAAGAAACGCAAACATATAATTATTATTATTGATTCTCATATTTCATTACTTCTTCGCTAAAGTAATCAAGCTGAACTCCTGAAGTTTTAAACATTTCTTCGGATTCGGCTCCGGCATGATATTTTTTTTCACAAACAACTCTTTCAATTCCGCAATTTATTATTAACATGGCACAAGTTCGGCAAGGAGTCATCCGGCAATAAAGTGTAGAGCCTTCGAGAGCTATTCCAAGTTTGGCAGCCTGGCAAATTGCATTTTGTTCTGCATGAACAGTCCTTACGCAATGATTAGTTACTTTCCCGTCTTCATGAACAATCTGTTTCATTTGATGTCCAACATCATCGCAATGTGGCAATCCTTTTGGCGAGCCAACATATCCCGAAACTAAAATTTGTCGGTTTCTTACAATTACACAACCACTTCTTCCTCTATCACAAGTTGCACGTGTGGCAACTGTGTCGGCAACTTTCATAAAATATTTATCCCAGCTTGGACGTACATATATGCTCTTGTTTTCAGTCATTTGTTTGATAATATTTTAATTTATTTTTTTTCAATTTCTTTCAAAACTTTCTCCAAGTTCTCATATAATTCTTTAATGCTCCCATCATTTGACAAAACAAAATCAGCCATTTCTATACATTTTCTTAGATTTTGTTTGTTCGGGTCTTTAGATGTCATTTCTCTTGTTTCGTTTTCCTTAAAAGTTTCGAATGAAATCATATCAGTTTCCGATTTTCTGAGTTTTATTCTTTCATAGCGATTTTCTGTTTTTGCGTCCACAGCTAACAAATAGAAATTATCTTTTTTGCGGAGCGATGTAATTTCACCGGGAGTTCTGATGCTTTCGATAACACAGTTTTTTCCTGTTTCTTTTGCTTTGAAATAAAGCTGGTCAGTTACGAAAGAAGGCGAATTTTTTGCACGCAAATCGTTTGCAACTATTACCATGCTATCACGATTAATTGGCATCTTTCTTTTTTTTATTTCTTCGATAAGAAAAGCTCTTACGGAGTAATGCTGAAATCCTCTTTCTTTGATAAGATTTTCAACGATAGTACCTTTTCCTGCTCCAATTGTTCCGGTAATTCCAATTACAATCATACTACAAAAATAGAGTTTTAATTTTAATTATTGTTTTTCTCGCTTCTTGTCAATGCCTGAAATACGTTGACCACTTTTTAGTAAAAATTAATTAACAAAAATAACTAAAAATGGCAACAAGAGAAAAATTTAAAATGACAATTTCTGAAAGGCGTCGAAGAAGTT
>Ga0075123_10001808_pt1 | contig 10577 bp, 8 predicted proteins | sample AntAceMetag02UKX_FD_69808 | JGI IMG/M metagenome (GOLD analysis project Ga0075123, IMG submission 69808) | Saline lake microbial communities from Ace Lake, Antarctica - Antarctic Ace Lake Metagenome 02UKX | ecosystem: Environmental > Aquatic > Non-marine Saline and Alkaline > Saline | place... | reverse complement strand
GGTAGTTCACCCCGCAGATATCTGGCAGGAGACGGGGCGTTGGTCGCTGGTCGGCGAGGAGATGGCGCGTTTCAAAGACCGCACAGCTCATGATATGGTCCTGGCAATGACCCACGAAGAGGTGGTCACCGACCTCGCAAGGCACGAAATCCAGTCCTACCGCCAGCTTCCCCAATTGCTCTACCACATCCAGACCAAGTTCCGCGATGACCCCCGCCCACGGGCGGGATTGATCCGCGTGCGGGAATTCACCATGCTGGACAGCTACAGCCTGGACAGGGACTCAGCAGGGATGGACGAGCAGTACCAAACACATTACGAGGCTTACTTCCGGATCTTCAACCGCTGCGGGCTGCCTGTCAGCACGGTTGGGTCAGACACCGGGATGATGGGCGGCAAGGAAGCGCACGAATACATGTACCTGACTCCGGTCGGCGAGGATACGCTTCTGTTCTGCGATTCCTGCGGCTACGCAGCTAACCGCCAGGTGGCAACCTTCAGGAAACCCAAACCGCAAGCGGAAGACCCGCTGCCGCTGGAGAAGATTTCCACGCCCGGAGTTTCAACGATCGCAGACCTTTCAGCTTTTCTGGACATTGCACCCTCCCAAACCGCCAAGGCTGTCTTCCTGATGGCTGAAGGCATGGATGAGCAAGAGCCGCGGCTGGTCTTCGCCGTCCTGCGCGGTGATATGGCGCTAAACGAAACCAAACTGGTCAACGCGGTGGGGGCTGCTGGCGTGCAGGGCATCAAGACCCTCCACCCGGCACTCGATGAAGAGATCAAAGCGGTCGGTGCGGTCCCCGGATTTGCTTCACCGATTGGGATCAACCGAGAGAAGGTTCTGGTAGTCGTTGATGACCTGATCCCTCACCTTCCCAACCTGGTGGCGGGCGCGAACGAGAAAGACACCCACCTCCGCAGCACCAATTATGGGCGGGACTATCAGGCGGATATCGTGGCGGACATCGCCCAGGCGGAGGACGGCGCTTCATGCCCCAATTGCAAAGGCACGCTGAAAGCCAGCCGCGGGGTTGAAGTCGGGAATATCTTCAAATTGGGTACGCGTTATTCCGAAGCCCTCGGAGCAACCTTCCTGGACGAGGACGGCAGCGCGAAGCCCATCGTCATGGGCTCCTATGGGATCGGGGTTGGCAGGCTCCTGGCCTGCGTGGCGGAAGAATACCATGACGACTTCGGCCTGATCTGGCCGGTCAGCATAGCGCCCTATCCCCTCCATCTGATCACCCTGCCCAGCAAAGAGATGCCCGTTGAACAGGTCGCTGAAGACCTCTATCAAGGCCTGGTTGCGGCAGGTTTGGAGCCGCTCTACGACGACCGGGATGAGCGCGCCGGGGTCAAGTTCAACGACGCAGACCTGATCGGTCTGCCCTTGCGGGTGACGGTTTCAGCGCGGTCCTTGAAAGAGAACTGCCTGGAATTCAAACGCCGAGACCGGGATGAACGCTGGATGGTGCCGGTGGATGAAGGGCTGCAGACAATCCAGGCTGAACTTGAGAAACTGGATCAGGAACTGCAAGACCGGTTCAATCTGAGTTGATCGAACCTCCAAAAGGATGATGATGGCTGAGCTGCGGGGAAAACTGACCGAAGTATTTCAATTGGGAAATGAACGGGCAGGCATCCTGGACCTGCCCGTGAAACTCTGGCCGCAGCCGGGGCAGTACCTGCCCTGCCAGAACCTCTCCAGGGATTCAGCCGTTCTACCTACAAACCTATTCAACGTCATCGGGCCCAAAGGGAAGCTTTCCGTTGGTCTGCTTCCAGGGGATTGGGATCCCGGTAATACACTGGCAGCTCTCCCACCCCAGGGGCACGGTTTCGATCTGCCCGCGGATGCGCGGCGTGTGGGATTGCTGGCGATGGGGGTCTCTCCTGCGCGCCTGCTGACGCTCGTGGAGCACGCCCTGGCTCAGGACGCCGCAATCACGCTTTTCTGCACGCCCACACCGCCTGGCGACATCCTTGATTGGCTGCCTACGGCAGTGGAAGTGAGCCCTTTCACTTCACTACTGGACAACCTGGATTGGCCGGATTATCTTGCGGTGGAGATCAGCCGCGAGGACCTGGATGATCTTTCCGCCCTATTTGAAGAATCAAGGCTTCCATTTCCCGGGCAGGTTCTGGTGCGGACAGCCATGCCCTGCCGCGGCCTGGGCGAATGCGGCGTTTGCTCGGTGAAAACCACGCAGGGATGGAAATTGGCCTGCAAGGATGGGCCCGTCTTCCCCCTGGAGGAGCTTATCCATGTGGCTTGACGATAGCTCTCCCATCCGCAAACAGGACCTGACCCTCTCCAAACCCTTCGTCAACGCGGCTGGGACGCTTGGCTTTGCCCCCGACCCACACACGATGCCCTTTTTGGAGCAACTGGGCGCGTTCATCACCAACCCCATCAGCCGCAAGCCGCGGGTGCCTGCCGGGAACCGCGCCTGCTTACCCTTCCCTGGCGGTTTCCTGCTCCACACCGGGCTGCCAAACCCGGGAATCAGCCGGGCGGTCTCGCGAAATCAACACCGCTGGGCAGGTGCGCCCCTGCCGGTGATCGTCCACCTCCTGGTCGAGACGCCTGAGACGCTGGCAGAGATGGTCCAAAAACTGGAGGGACAGGAAAACATCCTGGCAGTCGAGTTGGGACTCTCACTAGACTGCACCCCGGAGGATTTATCCGCATTAATGGAAGCCGCTGCCGGCGAGCTGCCCGTCCTGGTCAGCCTCGGTCCAGAACAGCTCCCGATCCTGCTGGAACCGCTCAACGCCCTGAACCCCGTCGCCGTGCACTTGACGGCGCTGCGCGGCGCCCTGCCCGGTGGGTATGGAAAGCTGGTGACCGGGCGGCTGTATGGGCCGGCTGTCTTTCCAATCATGCTGCATGCCGCACAAATGCTGGTGGGTGCGGGTCTGCGGGTGATCGCGGATGGGGGAAGCGATGAATCATGGCAGGTGGATGCCCTGCGTGATGTGAGGGTCACCGCAGTCGGGTTGGCAGAAATACTGTGGAATGTAGATTCTAGACGCGTTTCAAAGAGGTAGGTCACGTTTGAAACGTGACAATTTCCATCTTCTTCCCAGAATATAGAACCTAATTAGAGAAATCATAGGACGTAAAGAAAAACGGGGGCTATTTTAATTCAAGCTTATTTGAACGAAAATGCCTATTACATTTTTTACTTTACAAATACCATCATTCCTTATAAAAAAGAAAGCACTTACTTCAATGATATTGACTCTCTTCCTTCAATTATTGATATATCCTCTGAAGCAATCCTATATTCTATTTCTATCGATTCAGCCGTAGTGTCATATTTTTTATCCCCTCTATTAGAATAATCAAGTATAGCAACATCAATTGAAGTTCCAGGATGAACTACGGTTTGTGTATTTCCACCATAGCTAACCCAAGGATTCTTACCTCTAGCATATATTCTTGGAAGAATCTCATGTCCATTACCATCAATTCCATATTGATTTAAAGTAAATGGCTCAGGAATCTTAAAAGAAAGGTAGGGAGCTTTAGCAGAACCGCGGCCAATATTCTCAATTCCAAGGGTAATCTTAAATATTTCTTTCCGTTTTTCAACTAAAGAAGAAATTTGTAATTTAGGCTTCTTTCTACGACCAAACATGTCTTCAATATCGAAGTGTTCCATCTTATAAAATGTATCACCACTCCGCTTGTAATATCGATATTCACCCAATTTAGCCATATGTGGACCTGATAAACTTTCCGGAACCAGAGTGACAGCAAATCCACAATCAGTAGAATTTTCTAGAAATATTTTTTTATGACGAACACCATCAACATGTGGTGACACAGCATCATTTTCTAACTCATTTAATCTTGACACGAAATGTCTAACATCTTTAATCGGATTAGTCTCAATTGCACAATCGATATCTAACTCGTTTTTGCTTGCATAAATGCCCCAAACGACTATTCCACCACTTGAATTAGCAAAACCTGATAATGCTTTTGCATAATTTTTCTTATCATCTTTTGATATCTTTGATCCATTTTTAATTGTCTTAAATTCAAGTGAAAGATTCTCTTCTTGTTTTTCATCGATAAATCTATAAATATCATTATATTGAGTTTCCTCAAAACGTGATTCTAAATTCATAATAACTCCCTCCTGAAAATTTATTAACATTTAATAACTATTGGTTATAAAATTCCTTAATAAAAATCTGCTTATCTCTCAATTCGTATATTACCGGATAAAATACCAATTATATTTACCAAACATATAGTAGCCTGTAAACATAATGCTGCTCTTTGGAAATCAGCGGTTTGATTGTGCGTCAAATTGTTTGCTAATGCTATTGTAACCTTCACAAATCTCCTAGTTGTTTCTTGGGAAGAACCATGAAGAGCATGAGATACATAACTCAATAGCATTCTCTTTGAATCTGTGTTTGATATCTCTACATCATTTTCATCTTTATGAATTTCAGGTTTATAAACAATTTGTCCTAATGAGATTAACAACTCTCGACATAACAATCCGATAGCTTTAAATTGATCTTCTGTATTCGCATTATTCAATTGAATACAAATTTCATTAATCTTGCTTTTAAGTCCTTCCAGACTATCAGTAGTAGAAAATACTTGCTCGCCTTCTATGGATGTAGTCTCATTTAGTAGATCAATTAATGATTGATACAACTTCGATAAATAGGCACGCCTAGATTTATATGTTTCCAAATCACCTGAACTCCATTTACCATACCAATCCCATAAACCAGCATAAGGGTTAGGATCATCTAATTTTCTTTTATTAAGCTCTTTTTTTATTATTGTTTTTCTTGTTTTATATTCTTCATTGACATCTTGTATTCGTGGTCCTCCAGTAGCCACCGAAATCATTAAATTCCTTTGATTTTCTATTTGAGCTACTAGTTCTCTATTATTCATATAATATCCTTAGAATATTGATTCTTATGTTTTATCAAACTTTTCCTTTATTATAGTTAATTAAACTATGATTACTATAAATTACAAGATTCTCTCATTTTTTTAATGGAGATAATTCATTTGTCAGACAATTGACAGGGAGCACAATTGTCGATAAAATTAAGAGTCCAAATGTCTGACAAACTCACCAACCCCATTGGAGGGGTATGTCCACTTTATTGATCAAAAATATTGCAATGCTGGTCACCATGGACGACCAGCGCCGTGAACTGCAGCACGCCAGCTTGTTCATCAAAGATGGGTTCATCACTGCCATTGGAGATCTCACAGAGATGCCCGATACGGCTGACGAGGTGCTGGACCTCACGGGTCACATTGTCTTCCCCGGCTTTGTTAACACCCACCACCATTTCTACCAGACGCTGACACGGGCAGTCCCTGGAGCGCAGAACGCCAACCTGTTCAACTGGCTGGTGACGCTTTACCCGATCTGGGCGCGGATGACGCCTGAGGATATCCGCATCTCCACCCAGACCGCCCTGACAGAGCTGGCGCTTTCCGGCTGCACGACCGCCTCGGACCACCTCTATCTCTTCCCCAACGGTTCCAAATTGGATGACGAGATCGAAGCCGCCGCCCAGGTTGGGCTGCGCCTGCACGCCTCACGCGGCTCAATGAGCCTGGGCGAATCGCAGGGCGGACTGCCGCCCGACAGCGTAGTGGATTCTGAAGAAGAAATCCTCAAGGACAGCCAGCGCCTGATCGAGACCTACCACGACCCCAACCCGGGTTCGATGGTGCAAATCGTCCTCGCGCCGTGTTCACCTTTCAGCGTGACCGGCGAGTTGATGCGCCAGTCCGCCATCCTGGCGCGAGACTATGGCGTCCACCTGCACACCCATCTCGCTGAGACCAAGGACGAAGAGGATTTCTGCATTGAGAAATTCGGCCATCGCCCGGTGGCCTATATGCAGGAAGTAGATTGGATCGGCAGCGATGTCTGGTTTGCCCACAGCGTCCATGTCAGCACGGAAGAGATCAAGCTCTATGCTGAAACGGGCTGCGGCGTGGCGCACTGCCCCGGCTCGAATATGCGCCTCGGATCCGGGATCGCACCGATCCTGCAGATGCTCAGCATGGGCGTCCATGTGGGTCTCGGCGTGGATGGCTCGGCAAGCAATGACAGCTCACATCTCCTGGAGGAAACTCGCCGGGCGATGCTCCTCTCCCGGGTTGGCGCAGGGCTGAGCGGTGCCTCTCGCTCGGGCGAAGATACCCCGCCCCTGATGAGCGCCAGGCAAGCGCTTGAACTGGCTACGCGCGGCGGCGCGGCGGTTCTGGGTCGAGATGATATCGGCTCATTGGAAGTCGGTAAATGTGCGGACTTGTTCGCCCTCAATCTCAACCGTCTGGATTATGCCGGCGCTCTGCATGACCCCGTAGCGGCGGTGATGTTCTGTTCCCCACAGAAAGTGGACCTCAGCATGGTGGGCGGCAATCTGGTTGTGAAAGACGGTGAAATGGTCAGGCTAGATGTCCCCGCTCTGGTGAACAAACATAACCGGGCCGCGGCCCGCTTATTGAATGACGACTCGTTGATAAGGCAGGATCCAAGTCTTTATGAATGGAATAGAAATCATTGATCTTCCATAGAGCGTTAAAATAAAACAAAGGTAAAAAATGATCACTTCAGAATCTGTCAATAAAATCCACAAAATAGTTATGAAACACCAGTCAGACATCATCCAATTCTTGCGAGAGATCGTCTCTATCCCCAGCATTGATTCGCAGATCGGGCCGGTCGGCGAGCGGATCGGCGCTGAAATGAAAAGGTTAAGTTTCGACGAAGTCCGCTTTGATAAAATGGGCAATATTTTTGGACGGATCGGGCACGGTAGACAGACCATTGTCTTTGACTCGCATATTGATACAGTCGGGATTGGAGATCCTTCATCCTGGAAGTGGGACCCCTTCATCGGGAAAGTCGAAAAGGATGTGCTCTTCGCCAGGGGCGCTTGTGACGAAAAAGGGTCAACACCCGGCATGGTGTATGGTCTGGCAATCGCCCGTGATTTGGGCTTATTAGACGGCTGGACAGCCTATTACTTTGGAAATATGGAAGAATGGTGTGATGGCATTGCTCCCAACAGCTTTGTGGAAGTGGATCCCGGCGTTAAGCCTGATTTCGTGGTTATCGGCGAGCCTACCAAGATGAATGTCTATCGAGGGCACAAGGGCAGGATCGAGTTCCAAATCACAGCCAAGGGGAAATCCGCCCATGCCGCTTCCAATCATCTGGGCATTAACGCTATCTACCTCCTGTTGCCTGTGATCGCCGGAATTCGCGATCTTGAACCCCGCCTGGGGGATGATGAATTCCTGGGCCATGGAAAAATCACCGTCTCGGATATGAGGGTTCGGACACCCTCCCTCAATGCTGTCCCCGACGAAGCTGTGATCTTCATTGACCGCCGAATGACCTTCAGCGAGACCAAAGAGGAGGCCTTTCAGCAAATCCAGGCATTAATCCCCTCAGAATATAAAAATTTAATCACGATTGAACCTCTTTTCTATGATAAACCCTCTTATACTGGGTTCGTCTTCCCAGTGGACAAATATTTCCCGGCCTGGGTGCTTAATGAAGATCACCCGCTGGTAGAGGCGGGTCTTCAAGCGCGGAAATTAATGGGACTGCCAGAAGCAAAAGCCGGTAAATGGGATTTCTCAACCAACGGCATTTATTGGGCTGGCAAAGCAGGAATCCCTGCGATCGGTTTTGGCCCTGGCAACGAAGAAACCGCTCACACCAACCTGGACAGCGTGAATTTAAATGATGTCGTGAAAGCCACAGAGTTTTATGCCTTAATCAGCCACCTGATTGGTGAACAACTCTAATCAAATGAGTTAAAGTATTCAACAAAATTATTCATCGTCATTTCTGGTAACCATCTGAACTCATCGACAGGAAGTGGAAATGTCCCAAAAACCTTCAACCTACCAACGTTTGCAGAATGAGCTTCGAGACCTCATCGAAAAATCTCCCCAAGGGACCAAACTGCCATCGGAACCCAAGCTAGCTGAAAGATTTGGGGGTTCCAGAGCCACCCTGCGTGAAGCCATGCGGATGTTCGAAAGTCAGGGTTTACTCCGGCGCAAACAGGGTTTGGGAACATTCGTTATCAAACCTACCCGGGTCATCGAAGCGGGCCTTGAGGTACTGGAAAGCATTGAAACCCTTGCCAAGATGGTCAAACTTGATGTCACCATGGGAGAATTGAAGATCAAGCATAGCACGGCCAGCGAAACCCAAGTAGAAAAGCTGGCCTTGGCTTCCGGCGACCCCATTGTTGAGATCTCCAGGGTTATCCTCGCCGATGACCTGCCTGTAGCCTATCTGGTTGACGTCTTACCAGATCAGCTCCTTCCGCCTGAACTACTCAATCATCATTTCACCGGATCTGTCCTCGATCTGTTGATCAAGATGGGAAAGCCAACCTTATCCAGATCTGATGCAGAGATCAGCGCCGTCCATGCCCAGCCTCAAGTGGCAAAAACATTGAATATCCAACGTGGGGATACACTTTTGTTATTATCCGGGCTCCTCTTTGATGATGCGGGCCGCCCGGTGGATTTCTCCAGGAGTTATTTACTGCCCGGCTATTTTCGCTTGAAAATTAGCAGAAAGATTGGCGCTATCGATTAATCAGAATTGCTCGGGTTCGTTCATATTTATACTTTAATTTCACTTATAAGGAGTATCCCATGATCACCAATTTACGCGGCCGTGACCTGATCAGCGACCTGGACTTCAGCAAGGAAGAAGTTGAAACCGTCCTGGATGTCGCATTTGACCTGAAGAAGAAGCGCGCACTCAATCAGCCGCATGCCTATCTGCGCGATAAGACCCTCGGGATGCTGTTCTTCTTCTCCAGCACCCGCACCCGCTGCAGCTTTGAATCCGGTATGGCACAGCTTGGCGGGCATGCAGCCTTTATCGATTCCAAAACCACCCAGATCTCTCACGGTGATACCGAAAAAGAGATCGGCGAAATCCTGGGTCGCTATTTTGACGGTTTGGCTATCCGGCACTGCGACTGGGGGATTGGCAACCGCTACCTCAACATGGTGGCGAGTGCTTCTCGAGTCCCTGTGCTAAACATGCAGTGCGATGTCTACCACCCACACCAATGTCTGGCGGACCTGATGACCATCTGGGAGAAGAAAGGTCGTGATCTGCGCGGTAAGAAGATCGTGGTCTCCTGGGCATACGCTACCTCCTATTCCAAACCCATCTCCGTACCCCAATCCCTGATTCTCCAGATGCCCCGTTTTGGTTTAGACGTCACTCTGGCGCACCCACCCGAGTTTGAGCTGATGCCTGAGATTATGGACCAGGCTCGCGAGCAAGCCCGGAAGTATAAAACCGGCTTCGAAGTCGTCAACAACATGGAAGAAGGCTTCAAAGACGCAGACATCGTTTATGCCAAGTCCTGGGGTCCCCTGCTCACCACCAGCGATCCTGACGAGATCAAGAAAGTCACCCAGCAATATGAAAGCTGGATCACAGATGAGAAGAAGATGGCGCTGGCAAAGGATGATGCCATCTATATGCACCCGCTGCCGGCGGACCGGAACATTGAGGTTACGGACGCGGTCATCGATGGACCGCATTCTGTGGTCTTTGATGAAGCGGAGAACCGTCTGCACGCCCAAAAAGCCGTCATGGCACTGACCATGGCCTGAGGCTCATAAACAAACCAAAAGGAGCTTTACTAAACATGCATAAAAAGGGAGTAGCTGTCGTCGCCGTTGGCGGCAACGCATTGATCAAAGATAAATCCCATCAGACCGTCCAGGACCAGTTCGACTGTGCCAAAGACACAATGAAGCACATTGTGGACATGATTGAAAGGGGTTGGGATGTTGTCCTGACCCACGGGAATGGCCCACAGGTCGGTTTTATCCTGCGCCGTTCAGAGATCGCTAGAGAGCAGCTTCACGAGGTTCCCCTGGACTACTGCGGTGCGGATACGCAAGGCGCGATCGGGTATATGTTCCAGAAGGCGCTCTATAATGAATTCCTCCAGCGCGGGATCAAGAAAGATGTTGCCACAGTTGTCACCCAAACCATTGTTGACAAAGGAGACCCGGCATTCCAAAACCCGACCAAGCCTATTGGCTCCTTCATGGACGAAGAAGAGGCAAAGGACCGTGCAGCCAAAGAAAACTGGACTGTTGTTGAAGACGCAGGTCGAGGTTGGCGGCGGGTCGTGCCTTCTCCCATTCCTATGCGGATCGTTGAAGCGAAGGTGATTAAGAACCTCATCAACGCCGGGATCATCACGGTTGGTGTGGGCGGCGGCGGCATCCCTGTCATCGAAAATGAAAAAGGATTACTTATAGGTGTGGAAGCCGTCATTGATAAAGATTTTGGTTCCTCCCTCCTTGCGAGGATGATCAAGGCAGACCTCTTCGTGATCAGTACGGCTGTTGAAAAGGTCGCCCTGAACTTCAATAAGCCTGATGAAGTCTGGCTGGACAAAATGACTATTGCGGAAGCCAAACAGTATATCAAAGAGGGTCAATTCGCCCCGGGCAGCATGCTGCCGAAAGTCCAGGCGATCATCGAATTCCTGGAAAG
>Ga0075123_10001807_pt1 | contig 10582 bp, 10 predicted proteins | sample AntAceMetag02UKX_FD_69808 | JGI IMG/M metagenome (GOLD analysis project Ga0075123, IMG submission 69808) | Saline lake microbial communities from Ace Lake, Antarctica - Antarctic Ace Lake Metagenome 02UKX | ecosystem: Environmental > Aquatic > Non-marine Saline and Alkaline > Saline | place... | reverse complement strand
TTGTAGTTTTGAGCGTACTCAGGGATTGACCGATACTTATTGGGATTTAGAAACAGTGAATAGAAAATTGAAAGAAAGAATTTTAAAAGCGTATACGAAAACTATTAAAACGGCAAGAGAGAAAAATACTTCCTATCGAAATGCTGCCTGGATTAATGCATTAATGAAAATAAGCAAAGCAATGAAAGCCAGAGGATGGATGTAAGAATTAGGTTGGGAGTCTACAATGAAATTGTCGAAACTATTTGCAAAGATGAATATGGTGTTGGAGAAAATAGAGGAGGTTATCCTCTGTATAGGGGTTGGTGTATTAGCTATAGTTTTAATCACCAACGTGATAGCCAGAAAGTCAGGAACTTCAATCTATTTTATTGATGAACTGGCTATGCTTTTGGTTATCTGGATTACCTTTATTGGTTTAAGCTACGCTTCTAGAAAGGGAAGGCATATCCGGATGGCTGCATTATTCGACTTGTCCTCGCTTAAAGTACAAAAGTTTATGATATATGTAATCTCTGCTATCAGTGCGGTCATCATGTTTTATATGACCCATCTTTCGATTAATTATGTATATACCACTTATCGCTGGCAACAAATACTTCCGGCTTTAAGAATTCCTTATTGGATTGGTGTGGTCATTGTGCCTTTGGGTTTTTTCTTAGCCGGAATACATTATATTAGAACTATTCTCCAAAATATCCGGATGAGAGAAGAGATTTGGATATCTCCCGAACAAAAGAGTGAATATGAATAAGAAAATAACAAAGAGGGAATTATAGAGAGGAAGAGAGGAGGTTTATTTCATGTTATTGTTAATGGGAGTGGTGGCATTTTCATTACTTCTACTTGGTTTTCCTTTTATGGTTATACTTATTACTACCTTTATAGTAACGAGTTTCTTTTTTCTTCCTAATCTGAATATGAATATTTTAGTGCAGCAGATATTGGGGGGGATTAAACCGCTTTCTCTTGTGTGTGTACCCATGTTTATATTGGCAGCAAATATTATCACTTCCGGTCAGGCTGCTAAAAGATTGATCAATATGGTAAAGGCTTATCTTGGGCATTTCTATGGCGGCTTACCCATCGTTACTAATGTTGCCTGTACTTTATTTGGTGCTGTATCCGGTTCTACCCAGGCAACTGTATCTGCTATCGGAGGTACCATGCGACCCATGCTTCTCGATGCAGGTTATTCCAGTTCTTTTAGCCTTGGCTTAATTATAAACTCCAGCGATATTGCTTTCCTGATACCGCCCAGTATAGGTTTTATTGTATATGGAGTAGCTACCCAAACTTCTGTTGGAAAGCTGTTTCTGGCAGGTATTCTTCCCGGTTTCCTGGTTTGTACTTTATTCTCAATTTTTAGCTATTTTTATTCCAAGTACTATAAGATTGGTCGTTATCCTAAGTTAGGTTGGAGGGAAAGAATACATGTTACCAGGGAAGGTTTCTTAATTATTGGTTTTCCAATATTGATTCTGGGAGGAATTTATGGGGGGATATTCAGTCCTACGGAAGCAGCAGCCGCTTCGGTGTTATATGCTTTAGTTTTAGAAGGATTCATTTATAAGTCTTTAAATTTTAAGAAACTTGTCGATGTTGCCCTGTCTACAGCGGTAGTTACCGCGGTGGTTTTTATACTGGTAGGGGCTGGACAGGCATTAGCTTGGTTTTTAAGTTATTCCGGAATTGCTAAGCAAATTTTGCCTCCATTGTTTGGATCAGATCCATCAGACCTGAAAGTTATAATCATTATTAATGTTGCCTATTTTATTGCCTGTATGTTTGTGGACCCCATTGTTGCTATTTATGTTTTAACGCCACTTTTTGCACCCTATGTTACCCAGGCAGGGATTGATAAAGTTTTTCTGGGTGTTTTGGTGACCATGCAGGCAGCTATAGGTTCGGCTACTCCTCCTTGCGGATGTGATATTTTTACTGCCATGGTTATTTTTAAGAGGCCTTATATGGAAGTCATTAGAATGACCTGGCCTTTTATTCTTATTTTACTATTGGCAGTAGCCTTAGTAGTGATCTTCCCTGAACTTGCTCTTTTCTTACCAAGAACTGCATTGGGGGGTTAATCACCTATTTTAGTTTTCTGGGAAAAATACTATATTTTTTTAACATAATATTGCTTGAAGTATTGCTTAAATATTAAAACTAAAGGAGATGATGTCTATGCGATGAAAATAATTGACTATATATATACTTGGATATTATTAAAATTAAACGAAAAGGAGTATAAATATGAGAAGTTTTAGATTGACTTTAATCTTATTGTTGATAGTAGTGCTAACAGCTTTTGCCTTTACTACCTCTGCTCAAGAAAAAACTGATAAAGTCTATAAGTGGAAGATGATCTCTGAGGAGGTGGAGGGAGATCCCATGACAATATTTGCTCATCGATTTGCTGATCTAGTAGAAAAAAAATCAAATGGGAGAATAGAAGTCGAAGTTTTTCCCTATGGCACTCTTGGAGGAGAGAGGGACATCGTTGAGCTTGTTCAGATGGGAGAGATAGAATTGGGCAGTGTAGACTATGGATGGGTTGGAGGCTTTGTGCCTCAAGCTCAGGTTTTGGCTTTACAATACCTATGGCCAAGAGAGAACACCGCTGAGGTTATGCATGATGTTTGTCAGAATGGTCGGGCTATCCAACTATTGGAAGAAGGTTTTAGGAATAAAGGTTTTCAGTTATTAGGTGTATGGAGCTCAGGTTGGATGAGGGTCACCTCTAATGTTCCCATCCATTCTTCGGAAGATGTCAAAGGACTTAAGCACAGAGTAATGGCAAATCCTATCCTGGTAAAGGCTTACAATAACTATGGCTTTAATGCACAAAGTTTAGACTATGGCGAGATCTATGGAGCTCTGCAGACTAAATTATTAGATTCACAAGTTCAGCCGATGTATGCTCATTTGAGTATGGGCTTCTACGAAGTTCAAGAATATATTACCAACTTGTGGAATGAGGCGTTCATGGTCACTCCGGTAGTTAATCGTGACCTTTTTGATAGTATACCCGAAGATCTGCAGCAAATACTCTTTGATTCCTGTGCGGAACTTATAGTACCGATGACTAACTGGTCTTTAAGGAATAACGAACTAATAGGGATGAAAATCAGGGAGGCCAAGCCCACAATTACTATTTATGAACTAAGCAATGAAGAGATAGTGCCATTCAAAGAGCTGGCCTGGCAAGAAGGTGGTCCCGTCGATACTTACTTAAAAATTGGCGGTGAGGGTGCTCAGGAAATCCTTGATGCACTTCTGGCAGATATAGAAGCAGCTCAAAATAAATAACTATTGATATCAAGTGGTTAGGTAAATCAACGTGAAGCCTACAGCGCGGGCATTTCCTTCGTTGTAGGCTTTACTATAAATTGAGATTATGAAATGTGAGGATTTTAAAAAATAAATATAAGATCCATGCAAAGGATAAATAGGGTACCAAAGTACTTCAACTATACTTAAAATTTAGATTATTAGAATTTTATATCTAAAGCTTTACAAGTAGAGGTCTTGTTTATTTTTTAAGAAGGGAGGAAGAAGATGTTATATTTCGATATTCATGAATATAAAAAGAGGATTCAAAAAACAAAAAAAAGAATGGAAACAGAAGGTATTGATGTTTTGTTTATTTCCCAACCAGCAAACATGAATTACCTTACTGGTTATGATGGTTGGAGTTTTTACGTTAACCAGGGTGTAATTGTTTCATTGGATAAAGAAGATCCAATTTGGGCTGGTAGAGCTATGGATGCTAATGGGGCAAGAATAACTACGTTTCTTAAAGATGAAGATATAAGAGGTTACGCTGATAATTATGTTCAATCAAAAACAAAACACCCGATGCAATTTGTTGCAGATATCATTAAGAAAAAAGGATGGGAGGGGAAAAATATTGCCGTGGAAATGGATCAATTTTATTTTACCCATCGTTGTTATTTAGAATTAGAAAAAGCTTTACCCAAAGCAAAGTTTAAAGATGGCAACCTTTTAGTCAATAGGGTAAGGATGATAAAATCTGATAAAGAAATAGAATTTATGAAAAAAGCAGGAAAGATTGCCGAAAAAGTCATGGAAGCAGGTATCGATGCTGTGAATGTCGGAGTAAGAGAATGTGATGCAGCAGCAAAGATTTCTTATGCCCAGATTATAGGTACTGAAGAGTATGGGGGAGATTATCCGGCTATTGTACCTCTGATGATGGCAGGGGAAGGAACAAGCACCCCTCATTTAACCTGGTCTGACAGAAAGTTTCAAAACAATGAAGCTGTTCTTTTAGAATTATCCGGAGTATACAAACATTATCATGCCCCCATTGCCCGGACAATTTATCTTGGTAACCCACCAAAATTAATGAAAGAAACAGTGAATGTAGTCATGCATGGATTGAATAAGACATTAGAATTTATTAAACCCGGGATTACCTGTGAAGCAGTGGAAGCAAAGTGGAGAGATGCAATTTCTCATTCGACTGTAGTCAAGGAATCACGTTTAGGTTATTCTATCGGTTTAAATTATCCACCTGATTGGGGTGAACAGACGGTGAGTTTAAGGCCCGGTGATCAAACTGTTTTAAAGCCGAATATGGCTTTCCATATTATACCGGGTATATGGTATAAAGAGGTAGGATTTGAAGTCGATGCATCTATAAGAATTACCGAAAACGGATATGAGTCATTGTATGATTTTCCCATTGAACTTTTTGTTAAGAAATAAAATTCTTTCTTGAAAATTGAAAAGGGGAGATAAATATGCTGTATAAAGCCAAAAGAGGTCAGGCAAGTTATGGTGAGGCCATAGGAATTCTTTTATTGGATACATCCTTTGCACCTTATGTCCCGGGTGATGTGGCTAATGCTACTACTTATTCTTTCCCCGTAAGATTTAAGGTAGTCAAAGGTCTTACTGTTGACAGGATATTTAAAAAAGATAGTAGCTTTTTAGATCAACTTGTGGAAGCAGGTAAGGAATTGGTTGAAAGTGGTGTGAGAGCGATTACCGGGGATTGCGGCTTTATGGCTTTATTCCAAAGGGAAACAGCCCAAAAATTAGAGGTTCCTGTATTTTTATCCAGTCTTCTGCAGTTATCTTTTATAACGAGGATTATTGGTGAGGGTAAAAAGATTGGCATTATTACTGCCAATGCCAAGATTCTTGATGAACCCTTATTAAGAGAAGTTGGTCTTGAAGATATGAATTCCGTCTATATCAAAGGACTGGAAGATAAAGAATATTTTAGAAAAGCAATTATTGAAGAAGTTGGCTGGCTTGATTCAAAAAAGATTGAAAATGAAGTAGTTTCTGCAGCTAAAGAGATGGTTAAAGAAGACCCTAAAATAAAGGCAATTTTATTAGAGTGTAGCTGTCTGCCTCCTTATGGGGCGGCAGTTCAAGAGGCAGTAAATCTCCCGGTTTTTGATTTTATCACTATGATAAACTATGTCTATTCAGCTGTTGTTAAAAAGAAATATGAAGGTTTTATGTAGTTTAAAATTCTATTTTGTTAAAATGAAGGGACAATAGTACGGAACACATATGAATATAAAAAAGAGAATAACAAGTCTAAAAGATGAATTAATTGAATTAAGAAGGGATTTTCACAAACATCCCGAGTTGGGATTTAAAGAATATAGAACTTCTGAAATTGTGGCAAATTATCTTGAAAAGTGCGAATTGAATGTAAAAAGAGGTATTGCAAAAACAGGTGTTGTCGCCCTGCTTGAAGGAAATGTTCCAGGTCCTACTTTACTCTTACGTGCCGATATGGATGCTTTACCTATTCAGGAAGAAAATAAAATATCTTATAAATCCGTAAATGACGGTGTCATGCATGCTTGTGGACATGATGCGCACACAGCTATACTCTTGATAACTGCAAAAATCCTTTCTGATTACCGGGAGAAAATAAAAGGAAAAATTAAATTTGTCTTTCAACCGAATGAAGAGGTTGGTGGATCAAAAGTAATGGTAGACCAAGGAATTCTCAAAACCCCTCAGGTAAATGCAGCGATGGGGCTGCATTTATGGACACCGATAGAAAGTGGAAAGATTGGAGTTAAAGCTGGTCCTATAACTGCAACACTTGATGTCTTTAACCTTGAGATTAAAGGGAAAGGTGGGCATACAGGTTATCCGGAAAACGCAGTGGATCCAATTATCGCCGCTGCGAATATTATTCAGACAATCCAAACTATACAGACAAGAGAAATCAGCGCGTTAAAACCTACTATTATTATGTTTACTAAAATAAAAAGTGGAGTAAAACCCAATATTATACCTGATAAAGTTAGTTTAGAAGGTACAATGAGATATTTGTACAAAGGTGGAGAGAAGAATGAAGAGAAACTGGAAAAAAGATTTGAAAGAATAGTAAAAGCTATTTGTAAAACTTATAGAACAAAATATAAATTGAAATTTTATAATGAGAACCAGCCAGTGATTAATGACCTTAACATGACAAAATTGGTAAGATTTACAGCGGAAAAAGTTTTGGGAGATATTGATAGAATTATACCTTTTATGTCTACTGCCGGCGAGGATTTTTCTGAGTTTGCAGATAAGGTTCCGAGTGTCTTTTATTTTGTTGGAGCTGGTAATAAAGAAAAAAAATCCTGCTACCCTCATCATAACCCGCGTTTTAACATTGATGAGGATGCAATGTCGATTGGAGTTGAAATGCATGTTCGCAGCGCATTAGAGTTTTTTAATAAATAGCAAATGAGTAATTTTAATACAGAGAAAAGAGTAAAATAGTAAAAATTAAAAACAAGGAGGTAACCAACGGATTAGGCCAAGGCCTAGCTAAGATTGGCAAGAAAGTAGTTAACATCTTATAAGAGCGGGGTATATTCAGAGGAAGGGATTGGTATAGAACAACTTGCAAAACATGTTGAAGATAGCGGATTTGTGGTAAATTTTCTAGGAACCGTAGCAATAACTAATAAAGAGTTATTAGAAAAGAAGTGTGATATTTTAGTCCCTGCTGCGGTGCAAAGTGTGATTACGGATGAAAATGCAGATAAGATAAAAGCAAAATTAATCATTGAAGGAGCAAATGGCCCAACAACAACGGAAGCCGAAAAAATACTTGAAAATAAAGGGGTTACAATTATTCCCGATGTATTAGCAAACTGTGGTAGTGCTCTCGTTTGTAGTTTTGAGCGTACTCAGGGATTGACCGATACTTATTGGGATTTAGAAACAGTGAATAGAAAATTGAAAGAAAGAATTTTAAAAGCCTATACAGAAACCATTAGAACAGCGAGAGAAAATAAAACTTCCTATCGGAATGCTGCCTGGATTAATGCATTAATGAAAATAAGCAAAGCAATGAAGGCTAGGGGATGGATGTAAAATATTCAATAAAAAGGTCTTTTGCTTCGATTTATAGGAACCAATTAATACGAAGTCAAGGGAGGTGATAATAATATGGGAGAAGTTTTTAAGAAATTTATAATTTCTGTCAAAAAGGGAGGTGAATTAATTTTATAAAAAAGGTAATTATAGTTAATTAAATATAAAGTTTTTTAATATTGTATAAAATTTTTAAAAGGAGAAAAAAAATGTTTGGATTTTGGTCGATTATTCCGCCACTTGTTGCGGTTGGCTTGGCTATTTGGACAAAACGTGTTATTTTTTCCCTGTTTATAAGTATTTGGGTAGGAGGTTTAATTTTTACCGGAGGGCACCCGTTAGCTGCAATCGCTGTTTCATTTGATTGGATAAAAGATGTAATGATTGATCCATGGGATGCCAGATTCCTGGTTTTAACCATGCTTTTAGGTTCTGGTGCTGCTTTTATGTTTAAAACAGGTGGATCACACGCTCTTACCAGAATACTTGAAAAGAGACTTACTAATGGAAAAAGATCCCAGCTTTTAGCATGGGTTTTGGGTATTGTAGTATTTTTTAACGATTATGCAAATTCAGTCATCGTAGGAAATGCTTCCAGGGATATAAATGCAAAGTATAAGGTTTCACGGGAAAAATTAGCCTATATATTAGATGCAACAGCAGCTCCAATGGCTACTTTTGGCCCGGTGTCTGACTGGATTGGTTATCAGGTAGGATTAATTGGAGCTGCTTTTGTTGCATTAAAAATAGTAGATGTGAAAGCTTATTTTGTGTTTTTGCAATCAATGCCATGGAATTTTTATTGTATACTTTCCTTAATAGCTGTTCCTATGATAATATTGGGAAAAGATTTTGGACCCATGGCGGATGCCGAATTAAGAGCAAAAAAGACAGGTAAACTTGTTGCAGATGGTAGTACTCCGTTATCCTCTGTAGGAGCAGACTTAGGAGAAGTCAAAGACCCCGAAAAAGCTAGCATCTGGAATTTTATTTTACCGTTAATTACTTTAATCGGTGTAGGTATCTGGGCAATTTGGTATACAGGAGGCGGTGGAACCGGAAAGAGTCTTATGGATGCATTAGCTGATACAGAAGTTGATATTGCTCTGACTTGGGCAGCTTTTGCTATGACTGTAGTGGGATTAATCTTAGCACTCATTCATGGGATGTCTTTAGAAGAATGCGAAAAAACCGTTTTAGGCGGATTTAAAACCATGTTGCCTGCAGTGTTAATTATGGTTTTAGCCTGGTCCGTAGGAACTGTTTGTAGTTCTCTTGGTACTGCAGATTTTGTAATTAATTTAACTAAAAGCTGGATGAGTGCCGCCCTATTACCTTTCTTAATTTTCGTAATCTGTATGTTTATATCTTTCGCTACGGGTACTTCATGGGGTACAATGGCGATTATTACTCCCATAGGGGTACCATTAGCATACTCGATTGGCGGTATTCCCTTAGTTGCAATTGCAATTGGTTCTGTTTTCGCTGGCGCAATATTCGGGGACCATTGTTCACCCATTTCGGATACAACGGTTATGTCTTCGATCTTTGCTGAATCTGACCACATTGCTCATGTCACTACACAAATACCCTATGCCATGGTAGTAGCGGGTATCTCAGCGGTATTGTATCTATTGTCGCCGATGATTAAAAATGTTTTTGTTTTACTTGCAGTAGGGATTATTGCTCAGTTCTTTATATATCGTTATTTAGGTAATTCGTATCAGTCTAAACTCAGTAAAGAAGATAGATTATTATTAGAACAGTAAGATAATTAATATTAATAGAATTGATATGGATATGATGAAAATTATAAATTAATTTAAATAAGACAAGATATTACATTAATGATATGTGATATCTTGTCTTGTAATTAAACTAAACTGTGTTTTATTTTAATAGAATAGATAGGATATATTAATCAATACAAATGTGCCCACAAAACTACCATTATAACCATTCCGGTAGGTTATACTGATGGTCTAAGTAAAATATATTCAGGTAAAGGTTTTGTCCTTATTAGAGGTAATCGTTATAAAATTGTTGCAGTATGCATGGATCAGGCGATGATTGACTTGCAAGAAATTCGAAATGATTTTAAAATAGGAGAAAAAGTAGTAATTTTAGGCAAACAACAAAAGAAGTACCTTGATCCGGAAATAATTGCCAATCAGTTGGGAATCTGTGCGGAAGAATTGATTTGTAGAATTAATCCGAAAATTCCTAGAATTTTAAATTATAATAATAGATAAGCATTATTTCCATTTATAGACAATAAATAGTAGTTAAGAAATTTATTTATTAAACCAGTAATAAAAATAAAATTTATCATTTGAAAGGAGAATAATAATGGTTTTTAATTCTCATGGAAACTTACGTTCCATATTGCTTTGTAAACCGAATTATTATGAGATTTGTGATTTTAGCGAGGTTGCTTCACAGAATATAAAAGAAGGGCTTGTAGTCTCACGTGAAGCTGCTTTTGAACAGCACAGTGAATTTGAAAACGTGTTTCTTCAATTAGGGATAGATATTAAGTGGCAAGTTGCCCAGCCCGGACACCCCGATCAGGTAGCCACCAGGGATTTTGGCGTGAATACAATTGGAGGTGTATTAATCGGTAATTTCCGTTATGAAGATAATGAGGGTGATACGGAATTAGCTATTGAAACCCTCGAACAATTAAAAGTGCCTATAATAGGACAAGTATTGAAAGGTGTATTAGAGGGTGGTGATTGTTGGTATTTAGATAAACATACAATGGTTATAGGCATTGGAAATCGCTCTACCATGGAAGGAGTTAAAGAAGCAGAAAAAATTTTGAAACCATTCAACATTAATATTATTCCCATACAATTTGAACAGAAATGGAATCATTTGGACATGATACTTTCAGTCATTGCCGAAAAAACCGTGATGTTATGTCCGGAAGCTTTACCTGAGCATTTTTTAAGATATCTTAAAAATGAAAAATATGAAATAATCAATATACCCGGCAGGGAAGTATTTGCCGGAACCATAAATCTTTTAGCTTTGGGAAATGAAAAAATACTTTCATTTCAGGAAAATAAATTTGGCAACGAAAGACTTAAGGCAATCGGATTGGAAGTTTACGATCCGCCTCTCAGTCAGTTCCTCTTAGGTGGTTCAGGTCCTCATTGCCTTTCTTTTGAATTAATACGGGAATAGCATATTTTTAATTAAGTAAAAGCTG
>Ga0075123_10001806_pt1 | contig 10585 bp, 4 predicted proteins | sample AntAceMetag02UKX_FD_69808 | JGI IMG/M metagenome (GOLD analysis project Ga0075123, IMG submission 69808) | Saline lake microbial communities from Ace Lake, Antarctica - Antarctic Ace Lake Metagenome 02UKX | ecosystem: Environmental > Aquatic > Non-marine Saline and Alkaline > Saline | place... | reverse complement strand
AATGAAAAAACTTTACACTACAACATTACTTGCAATTTTATTCCTGAGCCTTAATGCACAAACTCCTCAATGGGCATGGGCTACTAGTGCAGGAGGAAGTAATAATGATTTAGCACAGTGTGTCACTACTGATGGCGTAGGTAATGTTTATACATGTGGTAACTTCTTTAGTCCAACTATTACTTTTGGAAGTTTTACTTTAACCAGATCAGGTAATTCTTCCGGTTTTATTGTAAAACAAAATAATACAGGAAATGTTATTTGGGCCAAATGCATAAATAATACTGGTATTTCATTTCCATCATGTAACGGTATTTGTGTTGACAAAAATGGCTTCATCTTTGTTGCAGGTTCTTTCAATGATAGTATTACATTTAATACTACAGGTTTAGCAACTTACGGAACAGATGTATTTTTAGTAAAATTCGATAGTTCAGGTAGCGTCATTTGGGCAAAAAATTCCAATTCCAAAGGGATAAGAGCTGAAGTTTCAACTGCGGTTTGCACAGATAAACTTGATAATATATATTTATTAGGTGAGTTTTGGACAGACTCCCTAACATTTGGTAGTACAACTTTGATTTGTCCACAGGGTCATAGATATAATTTTATTGTAAAATATAATTCATCTGGGAATGCACTTTGGGCTAAAAGTATAACTGGTGATTTCATGCAGGACCCCTATGATATCTCTGCAGATTCTATTGGTAATGTTTACATTATTGGAAATTATAGAAGCCTAACCTTAACTTTTGACTCTATTGTATTGACTAACTCAGTATCTGACTCATCAACCAATGATATTTTTATTGCTCGCTATGATGTTTCCGGCAATGCTGTATGGGCGAAAAGTTTTGGTGGCGTTGGACAAGATCTAGGGAAAAGTATTGATGTTGATATGGATGGTAATATACATGTAACAGGTAGGTTTGCTGGCCCAACTATTACATTTGACACTACTACATTAACTGGTATTTACACCACTGCTAATACCTACATTTTAAAATTCGACAATAATTTCAATATTGCTTGGGGTAAAAGTTTTGGGCATCATGGTTCTAAAATTACTACCGATGATTCTGGGAATACATATGTGGCAGGTGAATTTGGTGGTTCTATTAGTATTGACAATTATTCTTTTAGCAGTGCAGGTGAATATGATATTTATGTTGCAAAATTTGATGTGCAAGGCAATACTGTCAGTGCTGTATGTGCAGGTGGAGTTTTGTATGAATTCATTAAAGGTATGAGTATTGGGAACCAAGGTGCTTGCTATATTACAGGTTATTTTTCGAGTCCAGCTTGTACATTCGGAACTTATACATTAACCAACAACACAACATCTACGGCTAATATGATCAATGATATTTACATAGCTAAACTTGATTTTCAAACCGGCACCAATGTTTTAAATCATCAGGAAATATCTTTAAGTGTTTATCCGAATCCATTTTCAAATACTATTAATATTAACCAAACTGAATATAGCAATAATTCTGAGATTTGCATTTTTGATTTACTTGGCAAACAAGTCTATAATTCACAAATAAGCAGTAAGAATACTATTAATACCAGCGAATTTAAGAAGGGTGTTTATATTTTAAAACTAATTGATGTAAGAGGGAATACGTTGGTTAAAAAGCTTGTTAAAAATTAATGATTTCGGAAGAAAAGAAGGATGAAATTTTAACTGGATGTAAGATTACAAAAGGTTAAATTTGAATAAAGAACAGTGCACAACAAAAAATTAAAATCATTAAAACGCATTTTATTAAGAATGTAAAAAAATATTATTTGAATTAAAAAGATTACCTTAATTAAAACAATTAAAATTGAATAATATGGCATTATGGGGAGCAATACAATCCTATTAAATAAAACCCTCCAAAGCCAATCGATAAGACCTTACGCCAAATCCGCTAATACTGCCCTTACAATTTGGAGCAATAAGAGATACTTTTCTAAAATCTTCCCTTGCAAAAATGTTTGAGATATGAACTTCAATTACCGGAGTTGTTATAGCTTTAATGCTATCTGCTATCGCAACCGAAGTGTGGGTATAGCCCCCGGCATTTAAAATAATTCCATCATAAGAAAAACCAACTTCCTGGAGTTTATTAATTAATTCGCCTTCAACATTACTTTGAAAATAATCAATTTCAATCTCTTTAAAATCTTCTTTTAAATGCTCAAAAAAATCTTCAAATGTAATCTCTCCGTAAATATCTTTTTCTCTTATTCCGAGAAGGTTAAGATTTGGTCCGTTAATTATAATTATTTTCATCTATGATGTTTCTTTTTAAGAATTTTATGCAAATTTAATCAAATTTCAATTTATACATCATTCCTATTATCATTTAACTATTTAGCAATTTAGCAATTCAACAATTTAGCAATTCAACAATTTAGCAATATAACAATTTATCAATTTAACAATTTAACAATTCATCAAACAGATTTTTTCAAATAAAACTTGTAATCTCTCATACAATTACTATCTTTGTAATATCAAAAATAGGGGTGCCCAAAACAATCGGGCTGAGATTATACTCATTGAACCTGCTACGGGTAGTACCGGCGAAGGGAAATTAGGGTAAACTTAAATAAAGAGATGATTTTTCACTCCTGTTCATCATCTAAAGTTTAATCTAAAAAAATAACATTATGTTTAAAAAATTAATTGCATTAGCGATTTTACCGCTATTGATACCGTTGTTTTCAACAGCTCAATATCAATTGTCAGGTAAGATTATTGACAAAGAAACAAATGAGTTCCTTGAAGGTGCTCACATCTTTGTCGAGAACACATTTATCAAAACAATTTCAGGTACTAATGGAGAGTTTTTAATAAAAAAACTTTCAGGAAAAGTAAAAGTGAAAGTAAGTTATCTTGGCTACAAAACTTCTGTCGAAGAAATTGAAATCACTAAAAACACAGTATTTAATTTTTCACTTATCAGAAGTCCGATTATTCAGGATGAAATTATTATTACTGCAACTCGGGCAGGAGATAAAACTCCAACAGCAATTACCAATGTTAACAAAAAAGAAATTCAGGAAATCAATCTCGGTCAGGATATTCCTATTCTTTTAGACGCTACTCCATCGGTTATCACAACATCTGATGCCGGTGCGGGAATTGGTTATACGGGAATAAGAATTCGTGGAACAGATATGACAGGAATTAATGTTACTGTTAACGGAATACCATTGAACGATGCCGAATCACATGGAGTGTTTTGGGTAAACATGCCCGACTTTGCTTCATCAATTGATGACATTCAAATTCAGCGGGGAGTTGGAACTTCAACTAATGGAGCTGCGGCTTTTGGTGCGAGCATTAATATGCAAACTCTGAAATTAAACGCCAAAACTTATGCTGAAATTAATAATTCTTACGGCTCTTTCAACACATGGAAACACACAGTTTCTGTTGGAACAGGATTGCTTGATGGTAAATGGGCAATAGATGCTCGTTTATCAAAACTCTCAACCGATGGCTATGTTGACAGAGCTTCTTCTGACCTTAAATCCTTTTATATTTCAGGAGCTTATTATGGTAAGAAAAGCATGTTGAAGCTTAATGTTTTTTCAGGCAAAGAGAAAACATATCAATCCTGGTATGGAGTTCCTTCAGTAAGATTAAATAATGATGAAGAAGGTATGAAACGCTATCATGACCATTGGCTTTGGTCTTCCAGTTCACAAAGGATTAATGACATTAAATATAGTGAACTAGTAAATTCTAATTCAAGAACTTATAATTATTATACTTATGATAATGAAACTGACAACTATCAGCAAGACCATTATCAACTTCATTATACTTATGAATTTTCACGTTTTTTAAATTTGAATGCTGCCTTACATTACACAAAAGGACAAGGTTATTATGAACAGTCTAAACTTGACAGTAAATTTGAAGATTATAAATTGAATGATATTATTGCAGGCACTGATACAATTACAAAAACCGACCTTATTCAGCAGAAATGGCTTGATAATGATTTTTATGGAATTACCTATTCTTTAAATTATGATAAAAGCAAAGTAAGAGCATCTTTGGGTGGAGCATGGAACCAATATGACGGCGATCATTTTGGAAAAGTAATTTGGGCAAAATATGCAAGCAACAGCGAAATAAATCACCAGTGGTATTTTAATAATGGGCTGAAAACCGACTTCAATGTTTTTGCAAAAGTTAATTACCAACTTATCAAAAAACTTAGTTTGTATGGCGACTTTCAGTACCGACAAATTGATTATGATATTAAAGGAAACCATGACGATTTAAGAGATTTGACTCAGAAGCACAATTATAGTTTTATCAATCCTAAAGCAGGTGTGTTTTACGAAATTAATACAAATCACAAGACATATTTTTCTTTTGCTGTTGGAAATCGTGAACCATCACGGGCAAGTTTTAAGGATGCTGACCCGGGTCAAACTCCTAATGCTGAGACTCTTTACGATTATGAACTTGGATACACTTTAATTCTTTCTAAATTTTTATTGAATTGTAATATTTATTATATGGATTATAAAGACCAGCTTGTTCTTACCGGTAAAATTAATAATGTTGGAGACCCAATATTGATTAATGTTCCTGAAAGTTACAGAACAGGAGTTGAATTAGCTTTTAGCATTAAGTTTTCTGATAAATTACATTTTGATTTAAATGCAACTTATAGCAGAAATAAAATTAAAAATTTCACTGAATATGTTGATAATTGGGACACAGGAATTCAGGAATCCAAAGAACTTGGAAAAACTGATATTGCTTTCTCACCAGATATTATTTCAAACAGTCAGTTAACTTTTGAACTAATCAAAAACTTTAGCATTAGCATTGTAAATAAGTATGTTGGTGAGCAATTTATTGATAATACTTCAAGCAGTAATAGAAAACTCAATTCATATGTCGTTAATAATTTCAGGATAAACTATTCATTTAAAACAAAAAATTTTAAAGAAGTTGGACTTAATCTTATGATTAATAATTTTCTCAACGAAGAATATGAAAGTAATGCGTGGGTTTACAGATACATCGATAGTGGACAGGAATACTTAATGGATGGCTATTTCCCTCAAGCCGGAATAAATTTTCTTTTTGGTTTGAATCTGAAATTTTAAAAATTATATTTTTTTTAGTACAACTTTTTACCGATTAAAATTGTCTTATTTATAATAACCCTAAATTAAAATATGAGATTAATTTGTATATTTTATCAGAATTTTGTACTTTTGTTAAATTCACTTTTTAAAAATTAATAGAAATGAAAAAACATTTACTGTTATTTACATTAATATTTTTCAGTATTTTATCTGTTTTTTCTCAAAAAGATACTGTTCATTCTTCAAATCTTGAATTTATTGAAAATAAAAATCAATGGAATGAAAATGTTCTCTACAAAGCAAATATTGATGGTGGTGTTTTGTTTCTTGAAAAAAATTGTTTCACTTATGCTTTTTATGATGTCAATGCTTTGATGGATTTACTTGAATATAAATTCTCATCAGGTAATAATAAAATCACTCATCAAGCTCCAACCAACGAGTTTAACTGTCATTCTTATAAAGTAAATATTTTAAATTATAATAAATCTGTAAAAGTTTCGGGCAAAAATCCTTCTAAAGATTATAATAATTATTTTATCGGTAATGAACCTAAGAAATGGGCAAAGCGTGTTAGGAAATTCGACAAAGTTTTGTATTCCGATATTTATCAGGGAATTGATATGCAGATTTATGAAAAGGATTTTTATTTGAAATATGATTTTATTGTTCATCCAAATGTTAATCCCAAAAAAATTGAACTTGAATACAATGGAGTTGAAAATTTATCGCTGAATAACGGCAACTTAATAATAAAAACTACAGTAAATAAAGTCATAGAAGTAAAACCCTATGCATGGCAATTTTTTGATGGTGAGCAAAGAATGGTTCAATGCAAATTTAAACTCCACAAAAACAAACTTACTTTTGCTTTTCCTAAGGGTTATGATAAATCCAAAAAAATAATTATTGACCCTGTATTGATTTTTGCTTCTTATTCTGGTTCTGCAGCTGATAACTGGGGCTATACAGCAACCTATGATGATGATGGATATTTATATGCAGGAGGTTGTGCTTTCAAAATTGGATATCCTACTACAACTGGTGCATATCAAACATTTTTTGGAGGAGCTTCAACTGATATTTCAATATCAAAATATGATACAAGCGGAATCTATATGATTTATTCTACTTATCTTGGTGGAAATGGTAGTGAAGTTCCCCAAAGTTTAGTTGTTAATAATAGTAATGAATTATTTGTTCTTGGCGTTTCCGGTTCTTCTAATTTTCCTACCACTACTAATGCTTATGATGTAAGTTTTGGGGGAGGCACTAATTACATTTTAACTTATGTTATAAATTTTACAAATGGTTCTGATATTGTTATTTCAAGATTAGGGGCTAACGGTGATACTTTAATGGCATCAACTTATTTTGGTGGAAGTGGAAACGACGGATTAAACGGTGACCTTGATTTAAGATATAATTATGCCGATGATGCAAGAGGTGAAATTTTATTAGATAAAAATAATAATTGTTATGTTGTTAGTACAACAGCATCTACAGACCTTCCCGTTTCATCAACAGCTTTTCAAAAAACCTTTGGAGGCTCTCAGGATGCTTGTATTTTTAAACTTGACAATGACCTTTCAAATCTTTTTTGGAGTTCGTATCTTGGAGGAGATTCTGCTGATGCAGGATTTAGCATTGTTCTTGACGATAATGAAAATGTTTTTATTTCAGGAGGAACTCGTTCTACAAATTTTCCTGTAACATCAGGTGTAATTCAGCCAACATATGGTGGTGGAAGAGCTGATGGATTTATTACTAATATTAATAAAAAAGGAACGAGTATAATCAATTCAACTTATTACGGCTCTAATCTTTATGACCAAGTATATTTTGTTAAAAGAGATAAAGCAGGAGATATTTATGTTTTGGGGCAATCGGCTGATACCTCTAATATGTTTTTGCATAATGCTTTATGGTACACTACTGCCGGTGGTCAATTTATAAGCAAAATAAACAATAAGCTTGATTCTTTGATTTGGTCAACAAAATGGGGAGTTGGTAATGATAGTCCCGATGTGTCGCCAACTGCTTTTATGGTTGATTTATGTAATTCAGTTTATTTGTCAGCATGGGGTGGAAGTACTAATTTTTTTGGTACAACAACAGGATTGCCTATTACTTCAAGTGCATTCCAAACTACAACTGATGGGAGTGATTATTATTTTATGGTTATTAATGATAGTGCTTCAGCTTTAGTTTATGCAACATTCTATGGCGGAAATCTTTCTTCCGAGCATGTTGACGGTGGAACAAGCAGATTTGATAGAAAAGGTAAAATTTATCAGTCGGTTTGTGCCGGTTGTGGCTGGGGAGGAAATGATGATTTTCCTACAACAACAGGTGCCTGGTCAAATATTAACGGAGGTCCCAATTGTAATAATGCTGTTATTAAATTCGATTTTAAACTGCCTCTTGTTATTGCCGATTTTGATAAACCTCTGGTTGGTTGTGCTCCTTATACAGTTAATTTTAGTAATACTTCTCAAACAACAAATAATGTTGGTATTATTTATCATTGGGATTTTGATGATGGTACAACATCAACACAAATTAATCCCGCTCACACTTATTATCAATCAGGTATTTACAACGTAATGCTTGCTGTTTTTGATACAGGCAGTTGTAATTTCTCAGATACCTTATATCGGCAGGTGGTTGTTTTATCAGGAAAAAGAGATACTATTCCTACAAAACATATTTGTTTAGGTCAATATACTCAAATCGGTATTTATCCAATAAGCGACCCAAGTATTACATATATTTGGAGTCCTGCTACTGCTTTAAGTAATACGACTATTGCAAATCCAATTGCTTCACCAACTGTAACTACTGAATATACAATTTTTATTTCTAATACAATTTGCGAAGACACAATTACTCAATTTGTCGAAGTTTACGATTTAGATGTTGATGCCGGCAACGATACAACACTTTGCAAAGGAGACATTTTGTTGACAGCAAAATCTAATGATGATTCCCTATTTTATCAATGGTCGGATAATCCAAATTTTACTAATACTTTAAATTTATCACCAACTGATAGCACTGCATTGGTTTCTATTACAAGTCCAACAACTTTCTATGTTAAAATACATAATCAATATGGTTGTGAAGGAATGGATAGTGTTAATGTAGATTTTAGAATAAACTTTTCTTCTCCAACAATTATAAAGCCCAAATGTTTTGGAGATTCAAATGGTGAGGTTACAATTAATCCGATAGGAGGGAACCTGCCTTACACTTATTTATGGAGTAATGCACAGACTGCAAAAACTATTAATAATCTGTCTGCAGGAACATACACAGTTACAGTTTATGATGCCGACAGTTGTTATAGTGCTTCTACAGTTAATCTTTTAGAACCGTTGGAATTATCATCCAATTTGTCTTCAGTTTATGTTCCATGTCATGATGCTTGCGTTGGTAAAGCTGATGTAAATCCTATGGGAGGAACATCTCCTTATTCGTTTATTTGGAGTGACGGACAGATTACAAATCCTGCTGTTGATTTGTGTGATGGATTTTATTATATCACAATAACAGATATAAACCAATGTGTGAAACTCGATACTGTGGAAGTAATTGATTCAGCACAATTCATAACAATTTTTACAACATTAGATGGGAAATTGATTGATTTAGACACAATTTATGAAGGTCAAAGTGTTCAGATTGAAACTACTTATTTAGGAAAAGGATATAATTATTCATGGGAACCTCCGACTGGTTTGAATAATCCAAATATCTCAAATCCTATTGCTTCCCCTAAAATAACTACAACTTATGTTGTTACAATTGTTGACCAATATGGTTGCCTTTGGACTGATACTGTTACTCTAATTATTTTGGATGTTTTTTGTGATGAGCCATATATTTTTATTCCTAATGCTTTTACACCAAACGGTGATAATAAAAATGATTTCTTATTTCTCAGAAGTAATATGATTTATGATTTCAGCTTGAAAATATTTAATCGTTGGGGAGAATTGGTTTTTGAATCAAGCGATTTGGACAAAGGTTGGGATGGTACTTATAATGGAAAAAATTGTCCACCCGGAGTTTTTGTTTATTATCTTGATGTGGTTTGCCACAATAAGCAAATTTTTAAAAAGAAAGGAAATATTACATTAATAAGATGATAGAAAATTTGTGATGTAGTAGAATTGTAATGTTAAATCAAGGATGAATTTGGGTATGAAAAAAAGCAGAAATATTATTTTTAAATCTTCAATACTAATTTCTGTATTTGTGTTTTCTGCAATGTTTAAACTTTATGCTCAGGATATTCACTTTTCACAATATTATTCCTCGCCTTTAAATCTTAATCCTGCAAAAACAGGTTTTCTGAATGCTTCAAACAGACTGGTCATTAACAACAAAAATCAATGGGGAGCGATAACTGTACCTTATACAACGATTTCAGCATCTTTCGATATGCAATTGTTTAAAAGGAAATTCCGTGGCGATATGTTTGGATTAGGAGTTGTTTTTAATAGCGACAAAGCCGGCGATTCTGAATTTAGCACAACACAGGGAAATTTATCTTTATCCTACATAAAATCATTAAGTAACAGGAATAATCATTTTATTTCTTTCGGTATTCAAGCAGGAGTAGCACAGAGAACAATAAACTACAGCGAATTGGTTTTCGATAATCAATACAATGGAAATTCTTTTGACCCCAATTTATATACAGGTGAACATTTTACTAATAATAACTTTTTATTTTATGATTTATCAGCAGGAGTGCACTGGTATTATAAATTAAACCATTCTACAAGTTTTAATGGTGGTTTTAGTGCTTTTCATCTTAATAAACCAAAGCAATCATTATTCGATAATGAAGATGTTGTTCTTAATCAAAAATTTATTATTTATGGAGATTGTCAGTTTGAAGTTAGCAATAAAACTGACCTTGTTCCCGGAGTAATATTTACAAAACAGGGTCCCTATTCCGAAATTCTTTTTGGTTCGTTAATTAAATTTGAAAGAAATTCAAATCCTGATAATTATTCCGCTATAAACTTTGGAATCTATTCACGATTGGTTGATGCTGCTGTTGTTATTGTTGGAATTGAAAGAAAAAAACTAAGCTTCGGAATAAGCTATGATGTTAACTATTCAAAACTTCAACCTGCAAGTAATTCTCGCGGAGGATTAGAACTTTCTTTAACCTATGTTTTTAGCAAATCAAAGAGTAATAAAATTAAAGCAGTTCCTTGTCCGATATTTTAAAATGAACGAATATTATCAATAATTATAATTCAATAGGGATAATATGTGAATTGAGATTATGGACACTCGTCTGGAGATGAGCGGTAGCAGGGATTAAATTCATTAATTAGGGATATTCAGTAAATAGCTAATATTTTCAAAAATAACAATTGTTAATCTCAACATTTAATCTACCAACGCCAAAAATGTTGATAAAACACGAAAGATTATTAATAAATACTAA
>Ga0075123_10001805_pt1 | contig 10593 bp, 12 predicted proteins | sample AntAceMetag02UKX_FD_69808 | JGI IMG/M metagenome (GOLD analysis project Ga0075123, IMG submission 69808) | Saline lake microbial communities from Ace Lake, Antarctica - Antarctic Ace Lake Metagenome 02UKX | ecosystem: Environmental > Aquatic > Non-marine Saline and Alkaline > Saline | place... | reverse complement strand
GTCTATTTTAGTTGTCATTTTTTTCTTGAAATAACGAGGTAAATTATAAGAACTTATTCTCTTATAAGCCGCCGTTTTTTCGCTTTTACTTCTAATCGTTGTTGAAACTTGAATCCCGTCACCGCTCCAAGAAAGGCTTGTGTTCTCAACTATTGAAGCCGTTATCGTTTGCACACCTGCTACAACCGTTAGAAGTTCTGTGCCATGGTCGGTGCCGTGTGCGGGTATCGGCACTTTCGAAACAAGGCTAAAAGTATAAGCATAAGACTTCTCATCAGTGAACTGCATTTCTGCCAATCTTTCAAGTCCGTAATCTCCAACGGTTTTAGGCAACGTCATAGATTCGCCGCCGTAGAAATAATCTCTTGAATCGACGTGCCTTATATATCCAAGATCTTCTTCCTGATAAGGCGCCGAACCAATCTGAAGTTCTTCAGACTTTGGTGAAGCCGCAGAAGAATTAATATGTAAACTCATAATGTCAGGCAGTTCCTTTTTGAATTGCACAATTAAACTTGCACCTGTTTTTTCTTCACTTTCTGGAATAGTTGCAAAAGTATAGGACTTATGAATTAAAATGTTCGTAAAAATCGTACTTTCTTCTGGTTGAATAAGTGAGATATCCCCGAGTAATGTATAATCATAATCCGCTACTGTTGCCGTTTCTGATACGAAACTTGTTTCTGGTATTACTGAAAACGCCTGTTCTGTATCATCGAAATATAGTGCGTTATAAGGGTAAGTATCTGCTGAACTAACTGCTATTTTAGAATGTTGTATCGTTGTCTGATATATAATATGTATTGTGTAAGTATCATCATCTTCTTCTATACTCCACGCAATCGGAACCCACCATTGCTGACTTTTTGCCATGAAAATAGTTTTGATAATTTCGGCATCTGAGCCAGAGTTATTATTTTTTTTGTATGTAAGTGAAATGCCTTCACATTCCGGGACCGCTTCTGTCTCGCTCAAAATTGTTATATTATCTGAGTCTGAAAGGCTATCTAAATCTCCACAAGCACTTGATACATGCCCGTCCTGTTTTCTCAGTTCAGCAAATAATGCCATGGCATTACCAGTACATTTAAAATTCCTGATCAACCCAGTAAAAGTTCCACCGCAGGCCACAAAGTTCGGCGGCAATAAATTTGAAGCAGGCAACACATCACCGGCGCTTAAACCATTTTCACCAAACAAATCAATGTCATACTCATAAGCTTCCCAAGTCGCCATCACATCCTCACAGACAAACCGCCAACCGGTATGCGTCAGACTTTTAACATCCAGTATTTTTCGGCGTTCAATAATAAAACCTCTGAAAACTTCTTTTGTAGTCTCTGAACCATCCTCATTGCAATAAGCAGAAATAACAACGCCTTTACCGGCATAATCGCATTCAGTGCCATCATTTTTCAATTCAAATCTTGCAGTGTGAGGGGATAATCCCCGAGAAAAACTTACATCTGATGACGTTGCTTTTGTCAAAGTTTCGACAAAAGTAGAACCAGCCTCCCATGCTGGGGTGGAATAAATATCAACTTTCAGGTAACTGTGTGTTTGTGCCATTATTTATCCCTCCGAATTTGCCAATTTTCTTAGATCGAGTTCTTGTGTTGTTTTGATTTCAGGTTTTTTTATAGGTATTACTTCTTCCAAAACTACTTTCACATATCTCTCGTCAAGTGCATCTAGTTTAGCTTTTATTTCGTCAAGAGGTCCCATGATCATGCCTTCTCTTCGTGCACTTTAACGTATGTATGAACGGTTTTGCCGTCAAGCGCGTCAAGTTTGGTATTTATAACGCCTAATTTATCTATTGTGGCCTCCAAAATTCCGTTCATTGCCATGACTTGTCCAGTTAAGACAGTCAACATGGCAGCCGTCTCAACTGTTTTGTTGCTAAAATCATCAAGTCTTTCTTCTAAGGCCTCCAGAATATTTGCAAACTCACAGAAATTTTTTATGTTTTCTGACAAAGCAGTATCAATTGTACCGAAACTTTTTTTCCCGGTTGTTCCAAGCTTTAAAAACAAATCAGTAAGTGACACAATTGTTTCAGAAAGCTTTTCGATATTTGTTGATTCAGCAACTTTCGCTAACTTCTCAACCGCCACTGTTACTTTTTTTAATTCACTTTCTGTTTTTTTTAAATTGGTGACAGAGTTCTTGGCCGTAATACTGAGTTCTTCGCCGTTTAAACTTTCCATCTGGTTTTGAATAGCATCTAAAATTTTAATTTGCATTCACCTCCGTTACTCTAATAGTTACATTTGCTACCTTGCCGTCAAGTTCATTGACCTTGTCAATAACAGCTTGTATCTGCTGTTGCTGATGTTGCGTACTGAAAGAATCAGCCTCAGCCTGTAATCTGTCAAACTTATACTCATTCAACTTCTGAAATTCTGACAACGTTTGTTCTGCTGCTGATTTGAATTGATCTTTTACATTTCCGGCCGTTTTCTGACTTTCTTGTACGAGCCCATCAAGATCAATGTTATTCACTTTTTCAAGAGCCTCAGTTGAGGAATATCCAGCCTGTTCAAACGCTTTAATTAGTGCATTTTTTGTTTCTTCTGTTGTAGGTTTCAAGCCTGAAAAGTCAACGCTATTTATAATTTCCATAGCCAGAACGGAATTAACACCGGCATCTGTTAGAGTTTCCATTATTGACTGAGAAACATTTGTCACCTTTTCATCAAGTGTTGAAAAACTCAGATCATTAACAACGCCTAACCCTCGTGCTGCATCATTTCCAGCCACTACAAAATATTCTACTGTTTTCTTTGCTGTCTCAGAAAATGTTAATTCCAAAGTATCGAAGCCTAAAGTATTAATGCTTTCAAGGGCTTCGAGAGAATTATATCCGGCCGCCGAAAAAACATTAAAAAGCGAATCTGCTGTATCTTTTACTTTTGTTTCAAGCGGTGAAAAATCAATCAAAGCCATTTTTTCCATAATTGCATCTTTCGACAATTCGCCACCATCACCCATTATTTTAGTAATATTTTCAGCAAAAATTTTGGCTTTTTCACTTATGGGTTCAAAAGTAACGCCTGCCACGCCTTCTGTTATTTTTGTTGCTGCCTCGGCACCAACATTTCCAGTCTCAGTTAATTGCGTTGCCAATTGTGCAGCAAGTTCCATTGTTCTTTTTTCAGTTTCAACAAAAGCATCGAAGTTATCAATAACACCACCCCATTGAATCTTCAAATTTTCAACAGGTTTACCTTGTTTTTCAAGTTCAATTATTGTTGCAGCCAATGCTGTTTTAACCAGATCAACATTTGTGCCAAATTGTTGATACATTCCTCCAGCTTCTTTGGCTTTTGTTGCTATGTCTGTTAGATCATTTACATTTTGAGAAAAACTAACATTTTCAAAGTCTCTTGCTTTCAAAACTAAAGTAACAAAAGCAGCCGTATTTTCTCCAGTTATTTTTACAATTTCTGCTAAATCCCCTGAAATTCTTGAAGCGTGCATTGTGTCACCAACTTGTCCTATCAGAGGGATCATGGATAAAAAGCTTTCATACCATTTTTTAGAAGTATCAACTATTCCGCCCATTTTTTCATTCATATTATCAGCAACAGCAATAGTTTCAGCATTCATATCTCTTAATGCACCATTTATTTTATTAATAATAACCAACAAAGCTACAATTCCAGCCAGTTTTAATCCAGTTGCCAGTGAAGCTTGAAAACTTGAAAATGCCGTTTTCACTGATGCGATTGCAGTTCCGAGAAATGGAAGTTTTGTTGTTATCCCAGCCATTGCAACTCCAAACGACTGCCAAACTGCCACACCTTTCAATATAATCCCTATTAGAGCCGTTATACCACCGCCTACTAACAATACAGCACCAGACATAGCCGTAAACTGTACAATCCCTTTTTTTAGTGGTTCAGGTAAACGGTTCCAAGTTTCTATCATATTCGATACACCTGCAACAACTTTTTCTATAATTGGTACAATCGCTTCGCCTATACCTATCATAACGCCATCAATTTTAGATTTTAAGATCTTTATCATACCGCTAAATGTTTTAACCTGATCTTTTGCCATCTTCTCAGCAACACCGGAAGAACTTCTCAACCCGGCTTCGTAATCGTCAAGAGCGCCTGTTCCTTGCTTTAACAGTGATGCCATTCCGGGACCAGCTTCTTGACCGAAAACTGTCATAATTGTTGTAGTGTCTACCCCGGCTTTTTCCATTGCATTGAGCGCCAACCGCAAAGGATCTGAGGACTTTGCCAAATCTTCAAGGTTTATTCCAAGTCCTTCTAAAGCAGAACCAGCTTCATTTGAAGGTTTTATCAGGCTTGTCAAAGCACCCCGAATAACAGTTCCAGCCTGTTCTCCCTTATAACCTGCATCATATAATGACATAAGATAAGCTGTTGTATCTTCAAGTTCCATTCCGAGAGTGCTTGTAATTGTACCAGCATACCGCATAGACGCCGCTAATTTATCCATTGTCGCCATTGAACCACTTATTGCTCCGGCAAAAACATCAGCGACACGACCAGCGTCGTCGAATGCCAGCCCAAACTGATTAACTGTTGAGACGATTGTTTCTGAAGTAGATGCAAACTTTGAATTTGTTGCCGCTGCTAAATCTGTGACACTCTGAAGTGTTTTGACTTGTTGTTCAGCTGATAATCCTGCACTTGCCAAGGAATACAGCCCATCAGCCGCTTCCTTTGCTGAAAATTTCGTACTTTCTCCTATTTTCTTTGCGGCATTCGATAACAGTTCAAATTCAGCTTGTGTTGCGTTTGAAACAACCTGAACATCTTTCATTGACTGTTCAAAATCTCCAAATGCCTTTGCAGCCGCCACAAATGGAGCTGTAATTGCCCCACCCAGAATAGCCATCTGCTTTCCAGCATTGACTAAAGCATCTCCAATATTTGACAAACCGCTAAATTTCTTTTTAATAGCATCTATTTTGCCACTTATTTCGTCTGTTGCTTCCAGTTTAATGCCAACAACTGTTTCTGCCATTCTTTTCACCTCAATTAAAAAGAAGGAGACTTTTTAAGACTCCTTCTTTTGATATTCTATAAATGCCTGGAATGTTCGCATGGGCGTTTTCCACCACCCCCAAGGGCTTTCTTCAAGCAAAATCATGATAGCAAACATTCTGGGGATTATGCCTCTTTCTTTGTTAATCCGTATGAAACGTTGAATCTTCTTCTTTCAGGTTTAATTGTTCAACCAATTTGTTTACTACCTCAAAAAATATCTTAGGCTTCATAACATGAATCATATTCTTATCAAATTCTTTTTCATCAACTGTCTTGATTTTCGAAGCAGCAAATTTTCTAAACTTGTCTTGTTGATTAATACTCAGGTTTTCAAAGTGTGAAAATAAATTTGCATGCTCCATATATTCCTGAACCGTTATTGGAAGAAATTCAAACTTATGAGTATTGATTTCGGCTTCTATAACGTCATCTGGTGTTATGTACAGATCATTCATATTAGGTCACCTCCGCTACTGCAATTGAATCAGCATCAAAACTTTTTGTTACCGTCAATGAACTCTCAGGATCTACGGCACCATCAACCGCATTAAACTGACAATCAGTCAAAGTTATAAGCATTGTTTCATCTGTAATCGGATTTGTAAAACTCAAAAGAATAACAAATTCTGCTGCATCTGCTGCTATTGCACCTGTCATTGTTTCTGCAAATGACGCAGCCTCAATTTCAAGGCTTCCTGATATAACAGTTGTCCCAATATCAAGACTTGTTGGAGCCAAAGAAGTTCCATATACAAAATCCATACTTCTTGACACTGTAACTTCAAAGCTTTTTACGACAGCCGTTGTAGAACCGGCTATAGAAATTGCACCATCCGAATAAACAAAGAATGTATTAGCCAAAGTCACAGTTGGGACGGTTGCTGAAGCACTTGCCAAAAATTTACCCTCAAAAGAATATCCAAGGGCTTCGCCTTCTGAACCTGTTATCGTCATTGTTTCGACACGGGCACCTGTTAATTTTTCTGCATGCATCTGAATTTCAAGTGTTGGTGGTAAATTTGTTGCGGCATAATCAAGTCCTGCTGTTAAAATAGCTTTGTCTGTAATTAATCCTTCCCAACCAAAATTGAATTCCTGTGAAGATAATCTCTTTTTTGATATGCCACCAAGTCCAGTTTCCACTACCGCCGCTGTTGATGTTGAAGGTGTTAAACTCTTTACTACTCCAACCTCAACGATAACCGATGTATCACTTGGATCAACTGTAATTTGCGGTTTTATCGTTGCACCAGCTAATGCTGCCATTTATATCACCTCGTTATTTTTGTTTGTACTGTAATTGCACAAGCGGTGACATAGAACCCGCCGCCCTCTTCTTTGCTCATCAAAAGTCTTGAAGCATCATAATTTGTTACGTCAAATCTTACCGGATAAGTTATCGCTGTTTCGCCAGTTCCTACTACAACGGCCGCCGCTTTGTTTTTGAAAAGATCCACAACCGTCATCATGTTTTCAAGGTTTACAATTTCCATTTCTTCAGATTTAAAAGCCAGATCTTTTCTTGCAACGTTGATCTGCACATCCCATCTTTCCGTTCCGACTCCCGTCATACCTTCAGGGCTTCTTGTACCGGCAGAAGGTAAAATTTCCACAATATCCTTGCCGATTTTCATAACTTCTTTCCAGTCCTGTTCTCCTACATATACATTTGTGAATTTCGTTTCGAGTTGCGTCTTAACATAAGCTATAACTGCCTTATACACCTTTCATCACCGCCTCTTGTAGTTTTTGTGTGATATAATCCATTCCGAGTTTATCGAAAGGCGGCATTTCAGGCAATTTTTTAGACGGCATGAAAGGCCTTGCAGGCATTTTTCCTGTACCAGTCTGATGATATACGCCATATTTCACACCCGTAAAATTTTCTGCTGACTTTGCATTTGATCGAGTTGAAATAGATTGTTTGAGCTTTCCGTGAAATTCAAGAATTTTGGAAGCACCTTTGACTTGAAGTTTATATTCAAGATACTTTTTTGATAATGGTTTCCATCTCGGATTTCCTTCAACTTCAAAATTTTCCAATACTTTTTTCTTCATGTAAATTGAAATGTTTGACATGGTGCTTTTAAGGCGTTTAGGATTCTCAGATAGCTTCTTTAATTTCCTTTTTAATTCCTTATCATCAATCGTAACTGTTATCTTCATCGTTTACCACAGATCCGTTTCATCATCATCGAATGTCGAAAACTCATAATCAGTCTTGGCCGGTGTTGACATTTCTTCTGTTGCCTGAGATGCAATCCCGGAAGTTCTTCGGAGTCCATCAACCATTTTCTTGCGATAAAAGTCTGCTTTTTCTGCAAGTCCAAAACGGTTGTAAATCTCCATCAGAACGTAATTAATGCAGTGAATCCTCAACAGATCAGCATCAACTATAAGAGAATTGATTCCCTGCACATAAGGCAGGGAATCATCAACATATTGCTGTATAACTGTATCATCTGCTGAACCGTCATTATCGTTGTCTGTCAGGCTGTTCAGGATGTCAGGCGGGATATAAGTCTTAACATCTAAGACGGTGAGGTATGCGTTTGCCATACCATCACGACCCTAAAATGTCCGCTTGACTGTTGCTATGTAGTTTGATTCGTCGTAATAGTCATATGACGCTGTTATTGTTGATGCTGAACTTGCAAGTTCCAGAGCTCCCGTTGAATACGTTATAGTTCCAACTCCCGAAATAACACCAGTTGCACCGTCATCAGTTGTGTACCCCGTCGAGGCATCCACCGTCAAATCAAAAGTTCCTGGTTCGATTGGCGTATTCGCAAAAGTCCAAGCAGTTGTGGCGCCAGTTCCACTTTCGTCCGTCGCTGAAGAAGACGTCTGAGGCATTACCAGATATATTCGGTACACCTGCCCAGTGTTAAAATCATAGCTGAAATCAACGTCAATGGCTATAGAAGTTGTGTCAATCTCATTGAAATAAAGCGTTATATCCGAGACATTTGAAGCGTCATAATCAATTATAAGATTCGCATCTGTCAGCTCCGTGAATGTAAGAACTGTCGTGGCTGCATCAGTTTCGGACACAACTTCATACGCCATCGCCACACTCGAGGGCGTGGCAGACGTAAAGGTCAGGTTATCATCGTAGACATAATGATCGAACGTAATTGTGTCTGCATCAGCAATCAATCTACCCTCGATAAGAATATCTGCGCCTGAACTGTTCGTGTAAAGAATTTCAACTGAAAAAGCCGCTATTGTGAGAAAAACCAGCATTACAAATATTAAAAATTTATTCATCTTCATCACCTTATCCTAACGTTATGTTGAGAATTTTAACGGCGTCCCCGTTCTCGATTATAGGCAACGGATAGCTTGTCAACATCAAGTCTTTGCTTTTGCCATCTGAAGCAACTTTTTCTTTCACAACAATTTCACCTGGAATTGGCGTTCCACTTGGGTCAAGATCATAATCAACCTGCGCCGCAAAAGCCGTTTCCCACATTGTTGTATTCGTCACTGCCAATTGGCCTGATGGTACATATCCTACAGCAGTTCCAGCGTTATTCGCATATGAACCAGAATAAGCATATATTTCAGGGATGGCAAATTCTCCAAACGCACCCATAAATCTCGTAGTAGGATCTTTGAACTGAGATTTGAGGTTCCCGAAATTAAATGTATTCTTGCTTATCCATTTCTCAGTTTTTGAATGTCCGAGAATTGCTTTTGCAATTGCAGATGTTGTAACAATCAGATTAGGATACACCCCATTCGCTATCGCATATGCTTCGCAAACTGCCCCAATGTCTTGCAGAGGATCTGCTGAAGAATCGAGTGTGTAATTTGCCGGTGTAGCAACTTCGAAGTCATGTGTAAAACTTCTCTTATCTGTTGATACAGCAATTTCTCCGGTAAACAAAATCTGTGAAAACATCCATTCAAGCCTTCTTCTATATCTGAGAAGCATTTCATCTGCTTTCTTACCATAAAGGTAATTAAATGATCTCATAATAGCACTTGATTTATCCAAAATCGCCATTGTTGCAGGATCATAATTATAAGACAAATGACCAGTTGCCACAGAATCAACCTCGTATATCTGAGGAGGCTCTCTGTCAGTTTCGGTAATTGTGACGTTACTGTTGATATGATTTGCTGGGTCTCCTCTGAGCCCTATGTCAGCCATCCCACCGCCATGCGTTACACTCCTGATAGTTACTTTATCTGTAGGGCTGAAATTCTTCATTGCTCCCAAAACTTTTGACAAGAAGAATGGTTCGCTTTTTCTTGTCTCAAAAACTTTTGTCAATAGTTGCCATGCTAAAGTCGCTGCTGTAGCCATTAAGTATCAGTCCTTTCAATTACAAATATACCAGCATCTCTAAGTTCTGCCAACTGGTCCAGTTCTGTATCTGCGTCATCTGAAAATGTAACTTCTCCGTCTTCGTATTCACCAGCGAAGCCGACCAAAGCCATTGCTGTATCTTGGTTCAGATCGACATCTTCAAGCAAAATTCCTGCAGCCACGCCAGCGCTCCACGGTACATATTCATGATTTGTTGTCGAGTCAAATTCTAAAATTTGCCCTGAAACCAAAGCCCCTGTCACTATGATAGGAACTATTTCTTCTGTTCGTACGTTCATCTACATCACGCCCCCTGCATTTCTGCCAATGTCTCAGCTATCTTATCATAGTTATCAGTCAATTTCACGTCTAAAGGTTCTTCTGTGCCTTCTTTTGTAATACTTGGAATTTCTTTGAGAACGGTATCCGCAAATTCTTTCTTAATTTCACCGCTCAGCACCTTGTCTTTGAACTGATTTACAATCGCCGGTGCCTTGCCCTTTGTCCCCCATGCTATCGCCCATGCTTCGATTTCACCAACAAACTTTGCTTTTTCGATAGCTCCAACCTTGTCTGTCAATGTTTTTATAGCATCGTCTTTCGTTTTTGCTTCATCTGTCAAGGTCTTCACCTGATCTTCGAATGTTTTATTCTGCACACCAACCTCATCCGACAGCTTTGTAAGGGCCGCGATCTTGTCTTCGTACATCTTAATTACTTTGTTTTCGTCCATTTTATTGCTCCTTTCGTAGTTTTTTATGATAATTTCCTCTGCGCTTTCATCATTAAATTTTATCCGCTCCATGTTAGGCTGTCCGGGTTTGTTTGTTACGGACACCTCAAGAAGCGTAGCTCCAACATCTTCACCGGTCTTTTTGTCTTTATATTTTTCAGCATACGCCGGGCTTACAAAATCGAACTGTGAGCTCCCTAAAATCTTTTCACCTTTTTCATTTATTTCTATATCCGCCCATAATCCATCCTCTTCAACTGTTGCGCCTGTAATTTCTCCAAGTTTGCCTTGGGCTTCTGAATGCGAAACCTGAAAAGGAATCGGATAACCTGTAACTTTTTTCTGGAAGTTTTTAACAATACTGTCTGCGATCTTTTTATCGTGAGTAATTTTTCCGTAGGTATTCGTGTGAAACGTCTGAAATGGCATGATGTTAATTCTCATAATACGAACGCCTTCATCTCGTCAATACTTTCTGCCCCTGCATCAAGTGCTGAATATTTTGTATCCCA
>Ga0075123_10001802_pt1 | contig 10604 bp, 13 predicted proteins | sample AntAceMetag02UKX_FD_69808 | JGI IMG/M metagenome (GOLD analysis project Ga0075123, IMG submission 69808) | Saline lake microbial communities from Ace Lake, Antarctica - Antarctic Ace Lake Metagenome 02UKX | ecosystem: Environmental > Aquatic > Non-marine Saline and Alkaline > Saline | place... | reverse complement strand
TTGTTCGGAGAAAGAGTCCGCCTTCGGGCAGCCGAAAAAGAAGATATCACCCTGTTTCTGCGCTGGATCAATGATCCCGACATCACCGAGAACCTTATGCTGATTTCACCCATGTCTCGCTTTGAAGAAGAACACTGGTATGAGAACATGATGAAGAGACCTTCGCACGAGCATGTTTTCGTGATTGAAATCAAAGGACAGGACTCTGATAAGGATTACCGCCCGATCGGAACCTGCCAGTTCATCAATATTGATTGGCGTAACCGTTCTGCTGAAGTCGGGATCATGATCGGTGAAAAAACCTTTTGGAATCAGGGTTACGGCACAGAGACCATGCACCTATTGCTCAGGCATGGTTTTGCGACCCTTAATCTGCACCGAGTTTGGCTGCGGGTTTATGCTAAGAACACACGCGGCATCCGCGCGTATGAAAAGGCTGTCTTCCAGAAAGAAGGGAGTTTTCGCCAAGCACACTTCCAACACAACCGTTATTATGATATCCACCTGATGAGTGTTCTTAAGCACGAATGGCAGGAAAACCAATCACCGGAAAAACAATAGACAAGGACCGGTTAAAATGTCAACTCCTAATATGCAGCATGATTTACTTTACGGGAATATTAAACTCTATGCAGGCACAGCTTCACCTGACCTTTCACAGGAAATCGCTGATTTCCTGGAACTGAAGCTTTGCGGGCGGGATATCATCGAATTTCCAAACGAGAACTTATTCGTCCGCCTGCATAAAAGCGTACGCGGGCAGGATTGCTATGTCATCCAGAGCACAGCGTCCCCCGTCCATCACAACTTGATGGAACTCCTCATCCTGATCCAGACCCTCAAACTCGACTCTGCAGGCCGGATTACTGCAGTAGTGCCCTACCTCTGCTACGGGCGTTCTGATAAAAAAGATAAACCCCGTGTCCCCATCACCGCCAGACTGGTCGCAGATATGGTCCAGATCGCTGGAGCAGACCGCTACATGACGTTTGACCTGCATGCTGGTCAGATCCAGGGATTCTTCTCAATCCCTGGAGATGTCTTGCGCGGTTTTCAGATCTTGAAGGATTACCTGCTCGAGATCGCTCCTTCCCTCAATCAACCAGTGGTCGTTACTGCAGACCTCGGCTTTGCGAAAAAGGGACGGGTTTATGCAGACCTAATGCACACCGGACTGGCGTTCATCGAAAAGAAACGCACAGCTGATATCCGCAATCCCCAATCCATGACGATCATAGGCGACGTCAAGGGGCGCGATGTCATCCTGGTGGATGACGAGGTCAATACCGGTGGGTCTATGGTGCATGGCGTCGAGATCCTTAAAGAGCATGGCGCACGTGATATCTATATGGTGTTTGTTCATCCCGTCCTCTCAGGCGACGCTGCCGAGCGGTTGTCAGCTTTACCAGTAAAACAATACATCACCACGAACACGATCCAGATTCCCAAAGAAAAGAAAAATCTGTTCGGCGACCGTCTGAAAATCCTCTCTATTGGCACCCTGCTTGCCAGAGTTATCCGGCGGGCGAATGAGGGGCGCAGCGTCGGTGAAATGTTCAACGAATGATTATAAATGACCATTTGAGGTGATATGGCTGAGGAAAAGACACTGCACAGACAGTTTGCTGTTGACCTATTCAACCAAACTTGGGACTTGATAGACAAGGAGGATAGAGATCAGGCTGAGATTGACCGGATGATCCATGCCGCCCACGCTTCTCGCTATCATTGGGAGATCGCCGGTGACGCAGTGAACATCGCCCGAGGAGAGTGGCAGATCAGCCGTGTTTATGCCGTTCTCCAGCGGATCGAACCCTGCCTCTATCATGCCCAACGCTGTTTGGCGATAACCAAGGAGAACAACCTGAAGGATTTCGATCTCGCCTTCGCTTACGAAACAATGGCAAGAGCCTGCCATCTCGCAGGTGAAGATTCTCGGGTAGATGAATTTATATCCCTTGCAGAGAAAGCAGGAATGGAAATCCAGGATAAAGACGACCGGGATTACTTTTTCAGCGAATTGCGGACAATTCATACGGAGGAAGAAAACTGAGATTGACAATTATCTCCTGATCAGGCATTGACCAGGAGGTTGTGTAGCGATTAAAATACTTGGCAAACCATACTAAAGGAGAGATTAATGCCAATATTCCCCTCTAAAAGAGCGCCGATTTTTATCGATGTTCCTAATGAGAAATGGAACGACTGGCGCTGGCAGCTCAGCCACCGCCTGAATTCGATTGAGGATTTTGAACAAATCCTTAAGCTGACCGATTCGGAACGGAAAGCCCTGAGCCAGCATGGTTTATTTAGAGTCGATATCACCCCCTATTTTGCCTCATTGATTGACCCCCAGAATCCGCTGGACCCCATCCGCAGGCAGACCCTGCCGACCGCGAGTGAGATCCTGCCGTTCACCGGTGAAATGGCGGATTCTCTCGCTGAGGATGCGCATTCTCCCGTGCCAGGGCTTGTTCACCGCTACCCCGACCGGGTTCTCATGCTGGTTACTACCCAATGTGCCAGTTACTGCCGCTACTGCACACGCTCACGGATCGTTGGCGACCCATCACAAACCTTTTCCTCAAAGGACTATGAAGCGCAGTTGGATTACATCCGCAGGACTCCCCAGGTACGGGATGTCCTCCTTTCCGGCGGCGATCCCCTCACGCTGGCGCCCCGAATCCTTGAGCGGTTGTTGACCTCCCTGCGTGAGATTCCCCACGTTGAGATCATCCGAATAGGTTCCCGGGTTCCAGTTTTCATCCCACAACGGATTACAGATGACCTTTGTGAGATGCTGCAGCAATTCCATCCGCTTTGGCTTAACATCCATGTCAACCATCCCAATGAAATCAGCGCTGAATTGGCAGAAGCATGCGATAAACTATCCCGGGCTGGGATTCCTCTTGGCAACCAGTCCGTGCTCCTGGCAGGCGTAAACGACGATCCCTATATCCAGCGTAAGCTGGTGCACGATCTGGTGCAAATCCGGGTAAGACCTTATTACCTTTACCAGTGCGACCTGGTCGCCGGAGCTGGACATTTCCGGACGCCAATCGGCAAAGGGATTGAGATCATCGAAGCCCTGCGCGGACATACTTCCGGTTTCGCCGTCCCCACATACGTGGTTGATGCCCCTGGCGGCGGCGGGAAGATCCCCCTCAATCCGAATTACATTGTCAGCTACTCTGACCATAAAGTCGTCCTGCGAAATTACGAAGGATATATCACCTCGTACGAAGAGCCTTTGGAATACACACCCATCCAACCCTCTCTTGTGGCACCATTCAAGAATGAAATCCTTGAACCTGGGCAAAGCGGCGTTTTCGGGCTGCTGGAAGGGAAGGATATGTTCCTCAAACCAGAAGGTTTTGACCAGCTGCACCAACGCGGCACTGGCATCCACCGCCTGCGGGAGGATCCTGGAAAATGGGTTCCACGCGGCATTGGGGATAGGTCTTCAGATGAGGAAGGCTCCTGAAACCTTTCACAAATATCGATCATAAAAGATCCCGAAGGTCAGATGACTTCGGGATCTTATTTTTTAATATTGTCGCATTCGTGTTTTAACTAGTGGGTGGGATGGGATCATCCTTAGAAACGCCGGTGGGTTCCAGCTTTTCCAGGTCCTGATCTTTACTCCGGATCAACACTGCAATAATCACCAACACGAAGGGAACCAGAACCAATATACCGCCCAAAAAAAGCATCCATCCACCCTGTAAGAAACCTTCTCCCAGATCGGCAAGCAGGTCTTCAAAGGATTCAATACTGTTGACTGCTGCCATGAAGCTGTTAATCCCAGGCAGGATCAAGAAACACCCTGGGCAGCCGCAGATCAATATGGATACAAGAGCGAGTATCATAATCGTCTTTTTCTTGTCTTTTTTCATACCTGCCATCCTTGATCATCCTGTAAAGCAACTCTATTTTACCATGCTCAAGATTGCGCACATCAAAGCCACGTTTCGATGTACAATGAGACCAAATTAAGCCAAAGCAAAGGGTCCCTTATGCCTGAACTTGATATTGATCTACTGGTCCTGATCATGGTGTCTGAATCGCAGTCAAAGAAGTTGATGGCGAAGTTGAACAAGCAGCTCTTTTTCTTTACGATCATTGACAGTACGAACAGCTTGTTTCACGAACCTACGGTATGCCTCCTCCTGGGTTTAAACCATACTCGGATGGAATCGCTGAGCAGCCTTGTTGAGACATACTGCCAACCTTACCGCAGCTATATCCCGGTGCAAATGAGAACCACGGCAGAACTCAGCCAATTAGCTGTCATGGAATCTAAGGAAGGCGGCGCAACGCTTTTTTCGCTGCCTGTTGATTACTTTGAACAGTTTTAAGATCACTCTATGAAAAATACAAAAATCCAATTTCAATGGAAGCGATTCCGCCGTCATATCATCCGCTTCACCTGGGGAGGTGCCTGGGCTTCTGTACTGCCTTTAGAAAAACGCCGGAACCTGACATTATTCTTTATTAACGGCTTATTCACAGCCGCCAGCAACAAAATCGTTCTGACATATATCACGATCTACCTGCTTTCCCTGGGTGCGACCCGGCAGCAGATAGGATTGCTCAGTTCACTCAGCAACCTGAGCGCAGCCCTCCTCTTGCTGCCAGCAGCAATCCTGGTCGAACGCTCTGGGGAGCGGAAGCGGATCACGCTTACTATGGTTACCAGCAGCCGACTGGTACTCCTCCTTATAGCGCTGCTGCCTTTGTTCTTCGTTGATTCAGACGCGCTGATCTGGGTCGTGCTGGGTTTGGCTTTGCTGCGTGAAACCTTTGCGAATATGGGATATCCTGGCTGGATGGCACTCACCGGTGATATCGTCCCTTTGGAAGGACGCGGCCGTTATTTCGGGACACGGAACTTTATGATGGGCGCGGTAGGTATCCTCACAGTCCTGGTCGTTGGTGAAGGGATTACACGGATTGGTGAGCCTTTAGGGTATCAGCTTGCTTTTATCTTCGCTGTGCTCCTTGGCTTAATCTCCCTGTCCTTCTTCGCAAGGGTCAAAGACCCTGAGACAAAGTCACAAACCAACAGTCAGGAAAAAACGGGTTTTAAGGACATCCTGACCTCACTTAAGGGACAACGCCAATTCATCCTCTTTTGTGTATACACAGTCGTCTGGAATTTCTCAATCTATATTGCTGCGCCTTTTTTCAATGTCTTCATGGTGGACACCCTCAATTTTACGGCTGCCATGATTGGCGTCATCTCAGTTGCGAACACAATTGCCATCCTCATCGTCCAACGCCGGATTGGCGTCTTATCTGAAAAATTTGGAAACCGGAAGGTCGCAATCATCTTCATGCTGCTGATCCCTCTCGTTCCACTCTTCTGGGGTTTATGGGTGCGTCAATATTGGCAGGCAGTCTTAATTGAGACAATGAGCGGAATCCTTTGGGGGTCGTATAGCCTGGTGAGTTTTAACATCCTGCTCCTTCAGACGCCAGAAAAACAACGGACTCGGTTCTCAGCTTTTTACCAGATTGTTGTCACCCTGGGTCTGGCAGGCGGGGCTGCGTTGGGGGTGTACCTTATCCCCAAAATTGATTTCAAAGGTGTCACTCTGCTTTCGGCTGCTGGACGCTGGCTGGCTGGTATCCTTTTCATCTTGATGGTTCGGGAAAGTAAAAATAACTCCCAACAAGAAAACGCCCAATAAGGGCGTTTTTCAAACTTCAACCAGAAAGATCCAATCAACTCATCTTCGCCAGCCATCCATGGATCTCTTCACGATCTGGGATCCGTCCAGATGAGAGGACTTTTTCATCGACAACAAGGGCTGGCGTGGACATGACATCATAGGACATGATCTCTGGCATCGTGGTCACTTTAGTTATTTTCGCTTCAATGCCCATTTCTTCAACAACTTCCCGCGTGACCGCTTCCAACCGCTTGCATTTTGCACATCCACCGCCCAAGATTTTCATTTCCATGTTTTTCTCCTTATTATTAATTAAACAAACCATCCGAATATCAATCCGGATAATGTACTAAATATAATGACCAGGGCAACATATACTGCCGTCTTTTTCCTGCCGATCACGGTATTGGTGATCAGGATCGATTGCAGACTTAATTCAGGATCCGCCAGTAAATAAGCCAGCAGGGGTCCCCGATGCATCCCTAAGGAAAGGAACGTCTGCGCTATGGGAACCTCTACCAATGTGGGGAAATACATGAATACACCAAAAAGGACACCGGTCAGGTTTGCCCAAACCGTATTGCGTCCTGCAAGCGTCTGGATCCAGACTGACGGGATCAACGCGCGAGCGATTGAAGCCAGGAAAACACCCACCACTAACAGTGGAATGATCTGTTTTATGAACCGCCAGGTCTCCCACAACCACTCCTGCAGTTCGCTTTGAGAGAAGGTCTTTGCAGCCAACCACCAGATTGCACCTAACAGCAGGATTTCAGCGATGAACCTGCCGTTCAGGCTAACCATTATTCCTTTTGCTGTGCCGCTGATCGATAAGGAAGCAAAGGCCAATGTCAATATGATCAACCCCAGGGTGAGATAGGTCCAGGCATTGAATCCCTCATAGACTTTATTGAAGCCTTTGATTGCAGTCAATGCAATCACAAGCAATAAACCAATCAAGAACAGACCATGAACGGTCACACCTTCAATACCCAATGCCGGGTCAGGCGGAATGATCGTATCCAACCAGACCTGCAAGGCACCTGCCCATGATCCGGGGAAAATAATCTCAAAGAAGGTATTCCTGAAAAGGCCGACCTGTAGAGTCCCGGCGATTAGGGTTCCTAACAGCAAGAAGAAAAAGACCACCTTTTTTAGAGTAACTTTCTCCTCACCAGTAAAAAGTTGGTTGTTCCCTGTCTCATTTGCATGAGCTGTATCATCTTTCCTGAATATCCAGGACATCAATAAGCCAATCAGGATCCCAAAGACCATTGACAGGAGAATCCGTGCCAGCGCGATATCAAGCCCTATTTGGACGCCTGTAAAGGATATTGCCAGGATATTGACAGCCGGTCCCACGAAAAGAAAGGTGATCGCTGGGCCAAGCCCCGCGCCTTTCTTATGGATTCCGGCGAACAACGGCATGATTGTGCAGGAACATACTGCCAGGAAGAATCCACCGAGTGCCGCAGCCGGATAAGAAATCCATTTCGGCGCGTCACGTCCGAGGTACCGGGTGATGACCTCCTTGGGCATCAGCGCTGAAAGCGCTCCAGCGATGAAGAATGCTGGCAGTAAGCAAAGTAAAACATGCGCTGCAAGGTAAGCCGCCAAACCGCCCAGACCAGATTGGACCAATTCAACGATCACACCAATAATTTTCATGCATACTCCTAATTATTCGTCATCTGCATTTTTTTATGGAAATATTTTTCAATCGCGGTCGCCGAGACAAAATGGACAGGTGCAATCAACCGGCTTGCTCGGTTTCCCAGGGCTTCCCAGGACTTCCTTTAATACCAATCTGACCTTCTCGTCTGCAAGCCGGTAATAGACGTTCTGACCTTCTTTAATGTCTTCCACAAGGCCAGCATCCCTGAGAAAACGCAATTGCTGGGAGACATAAGCCTGTGGACGCCCAGTGACCGCCTGCAAGTGACATACACAAGCTTCCCGCGTGCGAAGCTCATCCAGTATCTGCAAACGTACCGGGTGGGACAACATTTGGAAAATGACAGCGTTTGATTCGTAATTTATCATATCTAATTTTTTATATATATAATCCTTTGCATATATTATGCTTTTAATGACGATCTGTCAATGTGACAAATGTAACCAATAAGGATGAATGTCAATTAATAACTTTTTATGCCAGGTCTGATCTTCGGAAGCACGCAGCTTGGCGGTTATAATTTCTACAGGTGCTCAACACTGATTGATCTGATGACTGGCTGCCCCATCGGGGTGGTGAAAGAGAAAGGAAAGTGAGGGAAGTTGACGTTAATTTTCAAAGCTAAAGAGACCATTGAGTTCATTGGGGACAGCATCACGGACTGCGGTCGGATGGATCCTGCGTTTGCGCCCCTTGGGAATGGGTATGTCCGCCACATCCATCACCTCCTCCAAGCTGGATATCCAGAACTACAGTTGGAGATCATCAATAAGGGTATCAGCGGCGACCGGGTGACAAGCCTGAGAAATCGCTGGGACTCTGATGTCCTGGATGTCAGTCCTGATTGGCTGTTTGTCTTTATCGGTGTGAATGATGTCTGGCGTTTCTTTGAAGGGAGTCGGGATGAGGCAGTGGATCTCCCTGAGTTTGAAACGGTTTATCGTCAGTTGATCATCAGCGCACGAAATAACAACATCCCCAAAATGCGTTTGATCTCTCCATATCTTGGTGAGGCAAATCCCTCAGATCCATTCAAAACCAAATTAACTGGGTACCAGGATGTCATTGATAAATTAGGTGAGGAATTTAATTTACCTGTGATCCATCTGCAGCCAGCGTTCGATTGGGCGATGCTTTCAAAGTCCCCCGCCTATTGGACCGTTGACCGTGTGCACCCCACTGACGTGGGTCATTTGCTGCTCGCACTCACCATCCTGAAAGCCTGCGGCTTCAGCCTTTGAAAATATCTGTTTGCCTGGATTGTACAATCTTCATATTCTTGTTACAGCATGATGGGGAAAGCAGTCGACAACTCAATGATAAAGCAAACATAGATCATTAGTTGAATCGGTTGAGTTGTAAAATATTCGCATTTTATATAATTCTACCATTTTATATCATATTTATCATATTTATGGTAATATCATGCATCAAGAGAATTTTTGGAGTTAACCATGATAAATAAGATCCAAAAAACAGATGCAGAATGGCGTCAGCAACTGACAGCCGAACAATACGAGATCACCCGCCGGAAAGGGACCGAATCGCCGTTTTGTGGTGCTTTCTTTGATCACAAACAGGACGGAACCTATTACTGCGTCTGCTGTGATCTACCGCTTTTTTCATCCAACCATAAATTCGTCTCGGGTACCGGCTGGCCGAGTTTCTTCAAACCGGTTGCTGAGGATCATATCACCTACCATCCGGATAACAGCTATGGCATGAGGCGGACTGAAATCGCCTGCACTCGGTGCGACGCACATCTGGGTCATGTATTCAACGATGGTCCCAAACCAACAAGGCTGCGGTTCTGTGTCAACTCTGTTTCATTACGGTTCGAACCCCAAGACGAACAGGAGTAAACGTTATGGATGAGAAAATTGCAACGCTTGCAGCAGGATGCTTCTGGGGAGTGGAAGCAAGCCTGCGATGCTGTTTACTTAAACGAACCCATTCTAACGGACAGTTGAAAGATTTCTCTCATTTAATGCAAAATGACGATACAATAAAGGAGTGGTATCACCACGGAAGGAAATCCACCTGTGGGCATTAGATTAGGTATAATTCCATTATGGCAAAAACAAGTCAAATACAACAAGGGAATACTGAAGACAACGAACATCGAATTTGTATCCTGATAGATGGCGACAACGCCCAGGCATCATTGATTGAACAAACCCTGGTTGAAGCCGGGAAATTCGGAAATGCCACCATCCGCCGCGTTTACGGCGACTGGACGACGCCGAACATGAACTCGTGGAAAGACATCCTAAACATTCATGCCTTCCAACCTATCCAGCAGTTCCGCTATTCTGTTGGCAAGAATGCAACGGACAGTGCAATGATCATTGATGCGATGGATATTCTCCACTCTGACCAGGTGGACGGATTTTGCCTGGTTTCAAGCGACAGCGATTACACACGCCTGGCTACACGAATCCGCGAGAGCGGTTTGCTGGTGGTCGGGATCGGTAGGAAGAACACTCCTCGTGCATTCGTAAGCGCTTGCAATGTGTTCACTTACACAGAGAACCTGAGCCGCAGGAACGGTACCTCTGAGGACGGCAGGCGGCATAAGACAAACCACATGAGCGACCAGGAACGTGAGTTGGTCGAAATGGTCAGCCAGGCAATGGATATGGTCGGTACTGATGACGATGGATGGACACGCCTCTCAGAGGTCGGCACTGCCCTACGACGGATTGACCCCGGTTTTGACCCCCGCAGCTTTGGTCACCGGCAGCTCAGCTACCTGATCAAGGGACGCAATCGGGATTTTGAAATGCGCAAGATCGCCAACGGCGCCATCATTGAGCTTCGACTAAGAGATTAGCGTTCAACCAAGATAAAGACAAAACAGGTGCAGTGAGAGCTGCACCTCTTTCTATACCCATTCAGATAAGACGGAACATGGTGAGAAATGGCTTCCAAGATAGACCTTGACAGACTCTTAGAAGCGATTGACTTCGCAGCTCGCAAACATCAAAACCAGGTCCGTAAAGACCAATGCAGCTCCCCCTATATTACCCACCCGCTATCAGTCGCCCAGGTCATCTGGCAGACAGGCGGTGTGGAAGCGATGCACATCCTGATCGCTGCAATCCTCCATGATACGCTTGAGGATACAGATACCACAGAAGGGGAGATTCGAGAACAATTTGGGGAAGAGATCCTGACACTCATTCTGGAAGTTACTGATGATAAATCCCTCGAAAAGATGGAGCGTAAACGCCTGCAAGTCGCACACGCCAGTG
>Ga0075123_10001798_pt1 | contig 10610 bp, 9 predicted proteins | sample AntAceMetag02UKX_FD_69808 | JGI IMG/M metagenome (GOLD analysis project Ga0075123, IMG submission 69808) | Saline lake microbial communities from Ace Lake, Antarctica - Antarctic Ace Lake Metagenome 02UKX | ecosystem: Environmental > Aquatic > Non-marine Saline and Alkaline > Saline | place... | reverse complement strand
GACTATTTGCAGTTGATGAACCTTGGATCGGGCAGGAGTGAATCTCGTCAGCAGGAGATAACAACGATATCGCGATATCTTAAGGCACTTGCCCGTGAGCTGGAAGTTCCTGTTGTAGTTTTGAGTCAGCTTAACCGAGCAGCGGAAAACAGGGAAGACCACCGACCGAGGATGAGCGACCTGCGTGAAAGTGGAAGTATCGAGCAGGATGCGGATGTTGTTATGTTGTTACACCGAGATGATTATTACCATCGCGGCGAAGTTGGATATGAAAATACAAATATGGCGGAGGTTATTATAGCAAAGCAGCGTAATGGTCCTACCGGGATGGTCAGGCTGACGTTTGTTGAGAAGCTGACCCGCTTTGAAAACCTTGCTACTCATGTAGAGGATCCATTTTAAGGATGAAAAAATGAGAAAATCATGGAAGATAGTTGTTTTGCTAACTGTATTTTTGTGCGGCGGAGTTTTGTTTTCAGCTGATGCGGATAGCAGTGGTGTTATCAGTGTATTGAAAGTTGCGGGCAATGCGAGCTTGAGCAGCAACAGGGTTCTTACTAAGGTCAGGACCCGTGTTGGTGACACATTTGAGCAGGGCAGGGCGAATGAGGACTGCAAGAGGATAGCAGAGCTTAAAGGTGTGGAATACTGTTATTATAATACTAAGGTTGTTGAAGGGGAAATTGAACTTACTTATGTTGTTGTTGAGCAGAATATCGCAAGGGGGCTGACTTTTGTTGGTAATGACAATATCAAGGAGAAGACTTTAAAGAGAAAGCTTGATTTTAAGGTAGGCGATTATGTCGATTCGGTGATAGCAGAGAAGGGCTCTGACGACATTGCTGAATATTATCATAAGAAAGGTTATTCTTTTGCTGAGGTGACTTTTGACAAGGACAAGCTTTCTGTCGGCAAAGTTATTTATACAGTTAGTGAAGGACCCAGGGCGAGGATTGTTTCGGTTAAGATCGCAGGCAATGAGTCAATTAAGACTTCCAGGCTGAAAAGGTCGCTTAAGACTAAGACAAAGAAATTTCTTGTTTTGAATAAATATTATGATGAAGAAGAGATTGCCGGGGATGTTACCAAGCTTGAGAAAGTATATTCCAAGCGTGGTTTTCTTGACACCAAAATAGAGAGCGATATTAGTTTTAATGAGACTAAGACTAAAGTTTACGTTGCTTTTAATATTGTAGAAGGTAAGATATATAACGTTGAGAGTATAAAGTTTTCGGGTAATAAATATTTCGATGAAGAGATTCTTCAAGAAGGTTTCAGGCTTGAAGAAGGTCAGATGTACAGCGAGTACAAATCCCGGTTTGATGTCAGGAGTATTCTTACGCATTATAAGGCGATAGGTTTTGTTGATGCAGCTGTTGAGGAGAAGCGGAGTTTTTTACCCGGCAATCGAGTTGATGTTGAATTTGAAATAACTGAGGGCGAGCGATATAAGATCGGTCTGGTTCATATAAGCGGTAACGAGGATACGCAGGATAAGGTTGTCAGGCAGATATTGGATGAGTATGATTTTGTGCCGGGCAACTGGTATGATGCAGATAAGGCCCCAGGCAGCGGTAGGGGGTTTCTTGAAAAGAGGATACGGCATATGGCGGTGGCGGAATCTGTTGTTATTATCCCGGTTGACGGGGGGCAGGGTCGTAAGAATGCTAAGGTTGATATTACCGAAGGGCAGACGGGGTCTATTCTTCTCGGCGCGGGTGTTTCGAGTAATAGCGGCGCTATAGGGCAGTTGGTTTATCAGCAAAGGAATTTTGATTCATCAGATAAGCCTGAGAACTGGGGAGAATTTCTTACGGGTAAAGCTTATAAGGGCGCGGGGCAGAATTTACGGATTGCTTTAGAGCCCGGAACTGAGGTTAGTCAGTATTCTGTTAGTTTCACTGAGCCTTATTTTCTTGATAAGCCAATTTCTCTTCATATGGTTGGTTCAAGCTGGGAAAGGGAGCAGGAGTGTTATGACGAGGGTAGGATTAAAGGGTATCTGGGTTTTGAGAAGCGTTATAAAAATAACTGGCGAAGAAGTATAAGCTTCAGAGTTGAACAGATAGATATTTCGAATATTGAAAATGATGCACCTAAGGAAGTTTTCGACGATGAGGGCAAAAGTTTTCTCGGCGGGGTAAGGTTCGGGTTTGGTAAGGATACCACTGACGATAACTTGAATCCTTCTAAGGGGTATATGTTTAACTTAAGTTATGAGCAGGTCGGTGGAGATTATACTTTTGGTGTAGTAAGAGGTATTTACAGACGTTACAAAACTATCTTTGAGGATTTGGATGAACGTAAGACGATATGGGGTATTAAGCTCGAGGCAGGTTCGATAGTTGGTAATGCTCCGGTGTTTGAGAAGTTTTATGCGGGCGGCCAGGGCAGTATCAGAGGTTTTGACTATCGCGGAGTTAGCCCGAGAGGTTTGCGGACTGCTAATGGAGCGCCTTTGGCGGGTGCCAAGCGTGACGATCCGATAGGAAGTGACTGGATAATACTTGCTAATACGGAGGTAACGATCCCGATCTTTAATGAGAATTTTGCGCTTATGTTGTTTATTGACAGTGGTATGGTTGAGACCGGCGGCTATCGTGTTGCGGTTGGTACGGGATTGCAGATAATGCTGCCTCAGTGGTTTGGTCCTGTGCCGATGAGATTTTCAATCGCAACGCCTATGATGAAGTCCGGTGACGATGATACACAATTGTTCAGTTTTTCAGTTGGAAGGCTGTTTTAGTTAAAAAGATTTGTTCATAAAAACAAGATGTTTGAAAGGGTTGAAATTATGAAAGCAAAGAGTGTTATATTTTTCGGTTTATTGGGTTTTGCAGTTTTGTTTGCGAGCTATGGCCATAGCTGGGCACAATCAAATGATAAGCCAAGTGATTCAAAATATGGTGTGGTAAGTATCCGAACGATATTTGAGAGTAGTCAGAAGAATGAAAAGTATCGTAAAGATGCAGAAGCTCAGCAGGGCAGGATAATTGCAGACCTTGAGAAGCTTTCTAAAGAGACCGATGCTGATCAGGCGGGCTTGAAGACTCTTGTTGTTGGCAGCGGTGACTATATGGCACTTAGCAAATCAATTTTTGAGAAGCAGTCAAAGCTCGAAGCATTGAAAGAATTCTATAAACAGCAGATGATAATGCAGGATAAGCAGTGGACGGAGAAGATATATCAGGATATTCTTCGCATTACAGGTGAAGTTGCCGCCCAGCGTGGGTTGGTTATGGTTCTTACAAAAGACGAAGTTGAGTTTCCAACACCTACTGCAAACGAGCTGATGCTTGTTATTCGTACGAACAAACTTCTTTACAGCGGTGGTTGCGTTGATATTACAGGCGATGTTATGGCTGTGTTTGATGCAGAGAAGTAGCAGTTATCAGAATATCAGGATTTTATTTATACCCTTAAGGGTAGTAAATGCCCGCGAATAAATCCGTAACTTGTTATTTTTAAGTTATTTACCCGCGGATAAACGGTAAAATTTAATTGGGATCAGTATATATGGAATTAACAACTGGTCAATTAGCGGAAAAGATAGGCGCTAAAATATTTGGCGACGATTCGGTGGTGGTTAGTTCGGTTGGAACGATAGATGCTGCCGGCGCAGATCAGATAACCTTTGTTACTGATAAGAAGCTTTTATCTAAAGTTGCCGATAGTGGCGCTGGTGCAGTGATAGTTTCTGCACAGATTGAAGGTTTGGATAAGCCCCAGCTTGTAGTTGATGATATTAATAAATCATTGATCGATGTTTTAGGGATTTTTGCACCGCAGCTGAAAGGATTTCGACCTTCGATAAGTCCCGGTGCTGAGATTGCCGATAGTGCCAAGATTGGTCATGATGTTTATATCGGCCCAGGGGTTGTTATTGCTGATGGCGCTGAGATCGGTGATAATGTAGTTCTTAAAGCTGGGTGTAAGATTGGTGAAAATTCCAAGATTGGCAACGGCAGCAGAATGGACTATAATGTGGTTGTGTATCATAACTGTTTTATAGGCAATAATGTTATAATCCAAGCCAACAGCACTATTGGAGCGACAGGTTTTGGTTATTATTTTATTGACGGTGCGCACGAGCTGGTTCCTCACAACGGCGGTGTTATTATTGAGGATTTTGTTGAAATCGGTTCTAATACCTGTATTGACCGAGCTAAATTTGGTAATACGATTATTGGTGCTGGTAGTAAGATCGATAATCTCGTGATGATCGCTCATAATGTTGTATTGGGTAAATGCTGTTTGATAATATCCCAGGTGGGCATAGCAGGCAACAGTAACTTAGGCGATGGTGTTGTTCTGGCGGGACAGGTTGGTGTAGCAGATAATGTCGATATAGGCGCCGGTGTTATGGCAGGGGCGCAGGCAGGTATTCATAGTAATATTGCCCCTGGCATGAAGATACTCGGAGCTCCGGCAGATGATGCGAAGAAGACTATTCAGAGAGTACTGGCGATCAAAAGGTTACCTGAAATGGTTAAGCAAGTGAAGAAATTAAGCAAGAGGGTTGACTGTCTTGAAGCTTCAAAAGACGATTAATTCTGAGGTTAGAATATCAGGCAAGGGTCTGTTTAGTGGCAAAGAAGCAAAGATGGTTTTTCGTCCAGCGGAGGTGAACCATGGTGTTGTATTTGTTCGTACTGACCTTGCGGAGCCTGTTCGCATTGAGGCAGTGGTTGGTAATGTCACTCAGATGGCCAGGCGAACGGCTTTGGTGAAGGGGCCTGTTAGTATTGAGACGACGGAACACTGTCTTGCGGCTGTCAGTGCTTTGGGGATTGATAATCTTATAATTGAAGTTGACGGGGTGGAGTTGCCTTGCAATGATTGCAGCAGTATTGATTATTATAAGGCATTGACTAAAGCGGGAGTAGTTGAGCAGCAGGGGGCTAAAAAGGAATTTGTAATTCGTGAGCCTATAACGATATCTTCGGGCGATTCTTATATTTATGCTTTACCCTACGATGATGATGTTTTGAATATTACTTTTGATCTGGATTATGGCGGGCACACCGGGATCGGCAGACAGATATTCAGTTGCAGGATTGTGCCGGAGAGTTTTGAGAATAATCTTATGTCTGCTCGTACGTTTTTGCTTGAGGCGGAAGCTAAGCAATTTCAGGCTCGCGGGTTGGGTGCTCATTTGAGTCCGAAGGATATTTTGGTTATCAGTTCTGATGGACCAATAAAGAACAGCTATCGTTATGAGAATGAATGTGTAAGGCATAAGATACTGGATCTTATAGGTGATTTGGCACTATCGGGCAGGAGTATTTGCGGCAGGGTTGTTGCTTATAAGAGCGGTCATTCTTTGAATCAGCAGCTTGCAGGCAAGATATTCGAAGCGGCGAAACAGCAGGACAGGATCGACAGGTTTGGTACTGACGCGATCCTTGATATCCGAAGGATCCAGAAGATATTGCCTCACAGGTATCCTTTTTTGCTAGTGGATAAGGTCATTGAGATAGAAGGTGACAGGAAGATCAAGGGTGTTAAGAATGTCAGTTTTAATGAGCAGTTTTTTCAGGGGCATTTTCCTGGTACGCCGATCATGCCTGGTGTTTTGATAATTGAGGCAATGGCGCAGGTTTCGGGTTTGCTTTTTGCACAGAGGCTTGAAAATACCGGTAAGCTTGCGGTTTTGCTTAGCATGGATAAAGTAAAATTACGGAAAGCGGTTACACCTGGCGACCAGTTGATCCTTACGTCTGAGACGATCAGGCTTCGTAAAAGGACAGCACAGTGTAAATGTCAGGCGCTGGTTGGTGATATTATTGCGGCGGAGGCGCAAATAAAGTTTATGCTTTTGGATGATGATAAATTGTAGTTTTTAACTTTGTTGGAGGTTTTTGAGATATAAAATGAGTCAGATACACAGCAGTGCGGTTATCAGTGCAGATGTTAAGTTAGCAGATGACGTTAAAGTTGGGCCTAATTGTGTTATTGCCAGCGGTGTTGAGGTCGGCAGCGGCAGCGTTTTTGAAGCCAATGTTGTAGTTGGTAAGGATGTGAAGATTGGAAAGGACAATCACTTTTTTCCCAATTGCAGTATAGGCGGTTGGCCTCAGATACTTGGGATGACCGATGACAGTGGAATTGGTAAGCTTGAGATCGGTGACGGTAATTCAATTCGTGAGCAGGTGACAATACATCCGAGTATGCACAAAGGTGGTTTAACTAAGATTGGCAATAATAACCTTTTTATGATAGGTGTTCATATTGGTCATGACTGTATTCTTGAGGATATGATAGTTATGAGCAATTATGCCCAGATAAGCGGGCATTGCCATATAGGTACGGGTGTCTGGCTTAGCGGTATGGTGTTGCTGCACCAGTTTATTATTCTCGGTAGTTGGTGTTATGCTGCGGGTATGGCAGGTATCAATCATGATGTGCCACCTTTTGTTATTATAAGCGGCCATTATCCGCCGAAAGTCCGCGGTGTTAATAAGCGTGGTCTTTCGAGGGCTGGTCTTGATGAGCAGGCGCAGAAAAACGTGATGCATGCTTATAAGATGCTTTATCGCAAAGGTGGCAATTTGCTGGGAAATGCGAACGCATTGACTAAGGAAGATTGGATCGATGATAATGTCAGGAAGATGATAGAGATTATTGTTAACAGCAATAAGCACAGATTCGGCAGATATCTTGAGACATTCAGGGATTAATTTTAACCAAGTCCCTGGTGGTGGTTTAAGCGGTTAGCAGGGCAACGGAGATATATCTTGATGAGTAAATTACGGACAGCAGTTGTCGGTGCGGGCAAGATGGGGGCGATTCACGCTAAGGTTTATGACAGCCTTGACGGTAGTGAGTTGGTTGCGATTGTTGACAATGATTTAAAAAAAGCGGAGAAGCTCGCCAAAAAATATAAATGCCGGGCTTATTGTGATTGTAAGGAGTTGGTTGGTAAGGTTGATGCGGTAACGATATCTACGCCGACGATATATCATAAGGAGATTGCGGAGTTTTTGATAAGAAATAAGATTGCGGTAATGATCGAAAAGCCTTTGGCAGCGTCAGTTGAGCAGGGCAAAAAGATTGTCGAGCTTTCCAGGGAGTATGGTGTTGTTGCGGCGGTTGGACATTCGGAGAGGTGTAACCCGGTAGTGCAGGCGATGAAGAGGCTTGATATTGAGCCTAAGTTTATCGAGGCGAACCGCATTAGTCCGTATCCGTTTCGGTCGATGGATGTTGGTGTTGTTCTTGATGTGATGATCCACGATATCGATATTATTTTGTCCATGGCTAATAGTAAGATCAAACGGGTTGAGGCGATTGGTGTTAATGTTATCGAAGAGCAGGAAGATATTTGTAATGCGAGGATAATTTTTGAGAACGGCTGTATCGCTAATATCACTGCTTCAAGGCTTGCGCTTAAGACGGAGAGGAAAGTTCGTGTTTTCAGCAAGCAGGCGTATCTTAGTGTGGACTATTTTAAGAAATACGGAATTGTTATAAAAGCAGGCGAGAATGTTAATGTTGTTGAGTGGATTCGAGAGAAGAAGAGAGAAAAGAATTTTAATTTCATGTCGGTTAACTGGCCTGAACTTTTGCATATTGAGGAACTTAAGATAGATGATCGTGAGCCTTTGCGTGTTGAGCAGGAGTCATTTTTGCAGGCGGTTGCGGATGGCTCTTCGAAGCCTGAGGTTAGTGTTGAGGAAGGGTTGGCAGCTATGGAATGTGCAGAGATGATCTTGCAGTCACTTAAAGAGCATAGCTGGGATTAGTGAATTTGGAAAAATAATTTTAGGAGAACAGGTGTTATGATTCGTAAAATTAGTTTAGTTTTAATGTTGGTTGTGTTTTTAGGTGCTGGGGCAGTTTTGGCGGCGGATAATGATAAGAAAGCAGATGGGGCTGAGGATGAGAAAAAAGCTGAGAGTAAGCTGGTTAAGGTGAAGCTTGAAACTAATATGGGTGAGATAGTTCTTGAACTTGATGCGGAGAAGGCACCTGTGACGGTTAAAAATTTCCTGCGTTATGTTAATGAGAAATTTTATGACGGGGCTATTTTTCATCGTGTTATAAAAGGTTTTATGGTTCAGGGAGGTGGTTTTGCTGCGGATATGAAACGTAAGGAGACTCATAAGCCTATAAAAAATGAGGCATCTAACGGGTTGAAAAACAACCTTGGTACGATTGCAATGGCCAGGACGAATAATCCCAATAGTGCTACATCTCAGTTTTTTATTAATCATAAAAATAATAGTTTCCTTAATTATGTTAAGGACAAAAGTGCGGGTTATGCGGTATTCGGCAAGGTTATAAAGGGTATGGATATTGTTGATAAGATCGCAGCGGTTAAGACAAGGAAATACAAGGGCAAAGCTGATGTTCCTGTCGAGCCTGTGATAATAAAGACAGCGAGAGTTATTAAAGAGAAATGTACCACTGACAATTGAGTTTTCGCTATCGCGGCTCTTCGTATTTCGTTTGTTCGCGGGTATCGGGATTTACCCGAAGGGTATAATTTGTTTTAAGAAAGATATATTTTATGGCAGTAAAAAAAGTAGAATTGAAAACTAATTTCGGTGACATTGTTATTGAGCTTAATGGGAAAAAGGCTCCTGTTACAGTTAAGAACTTCCTTGGTTATGTTGAAAATAAGTTTTTTGACGAAGTGATCTTTCACCGTGTTATACCTGATTTTATGATCCAGGTCGGCGGGTTTGATGTTGATATGAAAGAGAAGAAAACTAAGTCGCCGATAGTCAATGAGGGTTCAAATGGTTTGAAGAATGACAGGGGAACTCTTGCGATGGCCAGGACCAACGATCCTGATAGTGCGACGGCTCAGTTTTTTATTAATCTGAAAGATAACGATTTTTTGAATGCAGCGTCTGGTAATCCGGGTTATGCGGTATTTGGCAAGGTTGTTGAGGGGATGGATACGGTTGATTCTATTGCTGGTGTTGAGACCGGCAGGTGTGGATTTCATGAAGATGTGCCCACAGAGCCTGTTATTATTGACAGTGCTAAGGTTATTAGCGAATAGTTTTAGCTGATTATTGATTTTATAAATGGGCTGGCGGATATGATGTCGGCCTGTTTTGCTTTTTTTCCGGACAGCGTAGTTGGCTGATGTAGGTGGAAAAAAGTTTTGCATTTGTATTTCTGGTGGTTATACTTGTTGTGAAATGGATTTTTGGGTATAATTATGACAGGAAAGAGTCCTAAGATAATTGTTGTGGGCGGTTGCTATGTTGACATGGCAGTTAAGTGCGACCGTGTCCCTTTGCCTGGGGAGTCGTTGGTTGGGTCAGCACTTTCTTATTCGATTTCCGGACCTGGGCCTGCTCAGGCGGTTCAGGCAGCACTTTGCGGGTGTGAGGTTTATCTGATCGGTAAAGTCGGCAACGGTAGTGCTGCGGAGATGTTGAGGAAGAATCTTGAGGAATACGGTATTAACATTGGTTATCTAAATACTGTATCTGCTAAAAATACGGGTTGTATAATGACAATAGTGGATGCGGAGGGTGACAATACCGCATTGACATATTTTGGAGCTAACAGTTCTCTGTTGGTATCGGATATTAAACAGGCTGACGAGGTTATCTCACAAGCGGATATATGTTTGATACATGGGCAATTGCCTGATGAGGCAGTCAGGGAGGCTTTGCTTTGTGCTTCGGCGCATGGTACCAAAGTGATATTGAATCCTGCACATCCCTTGGGGCAAGTTGATAAAGAAGATCAGCAGTTGCCTGCGGAGTATTTTTCCGCGGATATTGTGATACCAAATCTTTATGAGGCGGCAGATATTACTGAAAGTGCGGATGCTAATATTAGGGTCGCAAAGTTAATCGGCTCTGATCTTATTGCAAGAGGAGTAAATACTGCGATAATTACCATGGGCAGAAGAGGGTGTATGGTAGTCGACAGGAATGACAGCAGTCATGTAGAGGCGTTTGATGTTGAACTTGTAGACCAGAGCGGCGCAGGAGATGCTTTTGCAGGAGCGTTGGCGGCGTTTTGCGCAGTAGATGGTGATATTGTCAGCGGGGTTAAGTTCGCATCGGCTGCCGGGGCGCTGGCTTGTACTAAATTTGGCTCTGTGGAAGCATTGCCAAGTAAGACGGAAATTATAGAATTGCTGCAACGTCAGGACTTTGGGTCTGTACAATAAGATATGGTATTTGAAAGAGAAAAACAAAATGTGTCGGCTACTCATTTGCTTCAGGCGATAGCTTCTAATGAGGATATCAAGCTTAGTCAGTGTGTTGTGACGGGGGGGCTTGATGTTAATCGACTTTTCGTGGCTGAGGAAAAATTTGCTATTGATTCGCTTGAGTTTTCAGAGATCGATGGTGTAAAGAAAATTGTTTTGGTTCAGTCTATTGTGTTTGATAAGTGTGTTTTTGAGGACAATGTGGTTTTTAGTTCGCCATGGTCGGATCCTGAAAGTATTTCTGTAGAATTCAAATCGGATGTCGTATTTAACAGCTCACATTTTAAGGCTCAGGGTAGGTTTCGAAATGCTGTTTTTGATGGTATGGCAGGTTTTGACGGCTGTGTTTTTGAGGGAGTAGCAACGTTTAAAAAATCTGTTTTTCATAAAGATGCTAAATTCCGTACGACCATTTTTGATGGTT
>Ga0075123_10001796_pt1 | contig 10611 bp, 7 predicted proteins | sample AntAceMetag02UKX_FD_69808 | JGI IMG/M metagenome (GOLD analysis project Ga0075123, IMG submission 69808) | Saline lake microbial communities from Ace Lake, Antarctica - Antarctic Ace Lake Metagenome 02UKX | ecosystem: Environmental > Aquatic > Non-marine Saline and Alkaline > Saline | place... | reverse complement strand
GCCCTCCTTACTTTTCGCGATCGCAGAGGTGCTACTTCCTTGAACACCCTAGCGAAACCCTCATCTTCACTCACTTCTTCGTAACGGTTATACATCATCACGTAGCGTTCTCTCGGGAAGCCACCTACGACGATCTCGGGGTTGTCCGCGGCAAGTACCTCAAGCTGGTGCAATTTCCGCTCGTAGAGACAATCCAGCGGTGCGGGAGGCATGACATAGGCGATTGGCTGTCGGCCAGAGGCACGCGCCACTTCAATCAGCTCTTGCCGCTCGGCGCGGGTGAGGTTCGTATTGTCAACACAGACAACTTCTGCTGGTGATTCAACGGCCTCCACCAACATAGCCGCAAAGATGTTCGTCACAGCACTCTCGTATTTCAGATCGAAGTCACGGTGGAAAATGCTGCGGCGGATATCATCCTTGGAGACGACCGCCCATTCAGGACGATGATCACGAAATGTCGTTTTACCCGACCCGGCCAGGCCAACAAGCACAGCCAACTGCCTCATCTTTCTCACCCCGCAAATCAGTATCGCGAAACACATGCCCGTCGTCAACCGCTCGTTTGCGTTGGCCCCCTTTGCAAGAAGCGTACGCTAACCCGCTATTGATCGCTTGTTCCTGTCGAGCCCGATCGAGACGGCAATCTATCCGGAACTGCAAACGACCTACAGCTGCGAGCGCTAGCCAACGGCAAAACACCAGACCACTTCGTCCGCTAATTCTCTGTGACATTTGTCACGTATCCCGCGGACTTCCCGTTACCGCAACGTCTCGCAAGAATATCTTCAAATCAAGTTCAACAGTTCTGCACGCCAAAGTGCTTATCTATCCCCGGGCATAGAGAAGCCCCAGCCGATAATCAGTCGGCCAGGGCTCCTGCGCCTTCCCATGAAACCCAATTAAGGAAGCACTTCAATCGGCACTAGTACCGTCTTGTCTCCTCCATACACAAACCCATACGTTGTATCGACCAGGCAAGAGCTTCGCTGTGTCGATCCCCAACCAGTAGACACCGTTCGTGTAACGACCGGAGAATGTAAACCCAGCCCCTTGTGTAACCGCTCCACCGCCGCCGGCAGATGCGATAAGCTCAGGTTGCGTCACCTCTAGACCAACGTCAACAGGAATCTATTCCTTTTCCCCAACACTCACGCTCTTGAAGCACTCAGAGTATCCAGTAACCAGCGGATTTAGCCGTTCGCTAGTGTTCAGCCTCGTCAACAGTGATCAGTTTCTTTGCGGCGCCCTTAAGTCCGTTGGAATCGGTGACTATCAATTGGATCTCCCACGAACCCGCGTACGCAAATATGACACTTACTCTTTCCCCGCTTCGCGTGATACTGGTGTCATTGTGTGTGAATTTCCAATTGTAAGAGACGATATCAGCGTTCACTGCCTGGCTCGATGCACCAGTGAAGAGTACATCCTCGCTTACAACGGGCGCTTCCGGAGAGGACTCAAATGAAGCCGTCGGAGGGCCAAAGGTGATTACGACCGGCCGAGGCCGTTGGTATACGCCAAATTCAATATCAATGGTACCGTACTCAGGCACGGTCACAAACACAGTTTTTGGACTCGTCGCCTCCGCACGCTCGGGCAATGATTCAACATCCAAAGTGATCGTATACGTTCCCGGAGAAACCTCGATGCTGAACCTGCCATTAGCGTCTGTGGACATCTTCTTCTCGAAGCCCTCGCCCTTGACAGATGCGGCTATACCGCCAACTCCCCTTTCAGTGGTTTCCCTCGCAGCATTTTGATTAACGTCATTGAACACACGCACTCGAAGCCAAGACTGTGGTCTAAGCGGAATAAGAATCTGTGGCTCGTCTCCAGCTGACACGGAAACCTCCATCGGGAAGACCGCCTCGGGAGCCAACCCGACCGGAAGATCCTTTATCTCAAGCTCGTAGGTCCCGGGGTAGGAGGGCGAGAAGACGAATTGTCCATCGCTTCCAGTAATTGCTTCCTTGTCATCGGCAAGGAGCAGCACATCTTTCACCCCTTTTTCGCCAGAATCCCAAACGCCGTTCCCATTTTCGTCTACGATAACATGACCAGAAATGCGTCCTTTCGTTGGACCGCAAAACGGAAATGCCGCTGGAAAACGTACGGATATATCGGTGGAGAAGGTTGCTTCCCCGCAGTAGGACATGTCCCAGGTCCAATCGACCTCAGTATCCGGTCCTGGTGCCCACGTTAACTTCATCTTCGCTGCTGCACTCCCTCCTCCCACAGTGAAGGTGACCTCCGGCGATCCGGGCAGATTCTCGTCGCTTAGCGTGATTGACAAACCAGATGATGTCGCACTTCCCGTTGCACCCTGGAGTGCTTGTATCGAAAGGCTTGCTGCTGTACCGATTTCGCCAAGTTCAAAGTTTCCCCCGACAGTGAACTGTTGGGAAGCACTAGTCGTTCCCGTAACGTTGTCATGCAACCACTGTGCGCTAGTGGACATCGACCAGGGGACAGGGGTATCCCCTGACAATGAGCATCCCAACGAATAACTGTAGGAGTCTACACTTCTTGGCACGTCGTCGCTTTGCTGCATGCCGAACTGAGCCGACAGCGCACAGGAAAAGATATCAAGTGACACGACTGGCGCAGACACACGAAAACTATTCGCCGTGAGAGTGTACTCATTCGGCGAAAGACCGGCTTCTCTGCTAACCGAGGACCAAGAGGAGTCAACAGGGAATGGACAGCCGTCGTACGATACGTACACTTTCTTCTCAGCCCGCGGTGACTGGTTCGGGTAATTGGGGCCAACATTCAGGAAAGATCCACCAAACTCCCACTCTTCCAGCTCGACATCGCCCCCAAGGCTCCAGACTATCCCCGATGCGGTCTGTACTGATCCACGGCCAATCTGGAACCGTCCGGAGGTTGGACCCACAAAATCGTGGCGCACATCGATCTCCTGAAACCCAAGCTCGCGAGCAGTGTCGCTCCCCAACGAAAAACGCAACGCGGAAGTGTCATTGCGCAGTACCCCATAGAACCCCTTGCTCTCTTCCGTGAATAGCAGGCGCCACAGCCCCAACTCCCCGATGTGGCCACCGAAGAGAGGCATGCCCGAGACTCCCAAGAACGGGCCAACGATTGTCCCGCCATTCAAGTAGATACTCCAGTCTCCCGTGTCAAACCAGGCGCGGGCGCCTTCAATGCCTGCAATCGTCAGGCTGGCCCCTGCATCTATCTGCCCGAACCCTTCAATATCCCCCCAACCTCGTACACTCAGCCGAGGGTCGCCTTCTTGGTCGATATCAAAGGCCACGGACATCATCCACTCCGGGAAGAGGCTTCCACCCACAAACTCCGGCAGAGGCGGGCCGAGTTGACCTGTGGTGCTTAGCGTACGCGTAAGTGATGGATCGTGAATCGACGTCACAGTGAGCGTGATCGCGTATTGCGTCTTTGTGGCAGCCGTGCTAGGCACGAGCACGTAGAACTCCACCAATCGGGATTCTCCCGGCAAGAGACCAAAGTCTTCGAATGTCACCCCTGCTTCCCATCCGCCACTCGCGGTTACGCCCACTTGATATTCATCCGGCGTGTTGCCCGTATTGGTCACCTTGAAGCTCCCCTGAAGCCGTTCACCCGGCTGTCCGCGCGGAGGGATACGTACCCACTTCAGCTCGAAATCCAACGATGAACGTACCTGTACAAAACCAGTCGCCTGTGCATCAACGGACGATGAGACCGCCTTGAGGACTATCTCGTAAGTGCCTGCCTCGGCTGTACCAGGAACCGATGAATTCACAAATATAATCCTGGTTTCCCCTGCTGGTATAGAGATAGTAGCGGGAACGGGCAGAGCGACCCAACCCTGTGGAAGGGTGAGAGCCAATGCGTACGTGTCAGGGTCAGTGCCGTCGTTCCTAATCGTGAACACGTGCGTCACAAGATCTCCCACACCAACAAACTTGGTGGCAGTTGCCGAGATGGAGACCTCGTAACTAGCTGCGTTGCACAGAGGAGAAGCTGCCAGGAACAGGCCCATAAAAATGAAAGAAACCACTATTACGAGCCACAGAGTTCTACCAAGAACGGTCTCGCGCGCTACACTCATCGACTCTCGACACACGACTTCATACAAAGCTAGCATAGAGGTGCTACTAGACCGTGCGTCGTCCTCCCTTATGCTGCCAGCATAAGAGTGATAGATAAGTGGAATAAGAGCAGATGAGAGCGCTATCGCAAGACATGATCACAGTCACGCGGCCCACTGGTCTAGAGAGAGGGTGCTTGATGTCCTTGCGACCGAAATCGCCTAAGATCCTTCGGTCTCATCGGCTGCCGCCACCTCGAAGGGCAGCCCGCCTTGGATGAGGTATTCGCCGCCAAAGTCCAGTAGTGCGATGGCGTAGTAGGTTCCCGCGGCCAGAGGTTCACCAGACGAGTCTTGGATGCGCAGTGGCCGCTCTTCTCCGGGAAGGGTGGGAAAGGGATCGACGACGAAACTTCGGACCGTTTCCCCAAAAATGTCACGGATTTCGATTGTGCCCTCCGTAGTAATGTGGGCATTGCCGGTATTCGCAAAGTGTATGAGCAGTTCAAAGGGATCATGCTCGACAAGCTCGATTCCCTGGATCTCGGCATCCGGGGTGTCATTCACCGGGTCGGTCTGTAGGACCTTCACTGCGTAGGTGACGACAATACGGGTGGTGTTCGTCAACCCTTCGTCAGCCTGTTCTTCCTCCACCGGCTGAGGCTGTTCCTCAACCAGGAGCAACGCCCAGTGATCCCCTGTTACATCCTCGGGAACGGAGAGTTGCACAGAAACCCGCGTCTCCTCACCAGGCGCAAGGTTCACCGTGGTGGCAGAGTAGACCATCCATGGGGCGCAGGATCGATCCAAGGTTTCCGCTAGTAGAATCTGAAAGTCCCCCTCTGGCGTGCGCCACCAATCATGCAGCGAGAGGTTGACAATGATGGGATCTGGGCCGGTATTGCGAACAAGGATGGCACCCGCGCCGTCTTCGCCAGGTGTAATGTCAAGTTTCAGAGACAGCGGTGCTACCGACATACTCCCCCAGCCAGAAACAACTACCAATAAAAGCAAAGAAAGAACGATGAATCCGCAATATACCCGCCTAAAGCCGTTCATGCACAACACCTCCTTTGCCGATGTCCTTATAACGGAACATCGCCCTATAATACTAGAGCATTTGCCGCACACAAGACGTATCGCTTGTCCGTTAGATACGTCTTATCCATCACTAATGTATTGCCTAGAGCGTCCCATCTGCAACATTTACATGCAGCATGAACGTGATGGAGTCACCTGCGGTAAGGTCCCCAATCTCAAGTAGAGCCAAGTCAATGCGTATGGGGTAAGTATGACTAATGTTAGTTCCTATTCCACTGGGCTTGGGTAAGCTCACCGGCGCTCCTTCGCAAGGGATTGGTATCCATGTGCCGTTGCCCGTTGGGTACTCGAACGAGAGCGGCATGTCTCCTGAGGAGACCGAAAGATCGCTTGTCATGGGGGCAACTGTATACGTATAGCAAATGTTAAGAGCATAGCAGGCCGTCGCGTCCACGTCGACCTTAAGGTTACCGAATGACTGCGTGAACTGTATTGGATCTGCTGCCCATTCAGCAATCATTGGCTGATCGACGTTGAGTGTGGCGTCCCAGTCGGCGCTGACTTCAACGTGGGGAGGGGGAGGGACGAAAGGATTACATGAAGGGCCAAGGATGTAGATCCGCGGGTCCTTTCCGTACACATTGGTCGCTGCTTTGATCCCAACCTGGACATCATCCACTTCCCAATTACCTTTCAGGGTGACCCAGCAGAGCTTAGTTTCTCCATCGCCGAATTCGGAATCCCACTTAATGCCGTAGATGTAAGTGTGCGGATCAATACCCACGACAATGACTCCCGGGCCAGCGGCCACAACCTCATGACCGGCGGGGGAGGGGGGGGGGCACAACCCCAGATCCCAGTGGCTAAGCGCGTGTTTACTGCTTGATGTAACAGAGTAGTACCAGGTGGACTCGTCATTCGCCGCATCATAGGTGCGTCCGCAGAACCTAACTGTTTGGAGCTCTGTATCGGGACCAACCTGCACCGTATCGTACGGGCTACTGCAATCTCCGGCATAGTAATAGTCAGCCAGCCCTACTGCCGCCATGACAAAGACCAAACCAATCGCCAGAACCGCCGCGCGCCGCAAGCTCCATCCTTGATCGCTCACGGCGTCATCCCTCCTTCACTCACTGTGGCCACTATCAAGTCGTCCTCCAGCCACCGCATGTCCCAGTCCTCAGACCAGTTTAGTTGTACCAACAGCGGAAGATATCCTTTATCACAAAATTCCCGATTGAACCCATCGCACGATAAGAGTTCGCCAGTGTCGGCTGCCGGCACGCGACCATAGAGCGGCATACCATACTTGGTCCATATAAACAACGGCTCTTCGGCGAGGAAATTCTCAACGTACGGTTCTTCACGTTGTGCTAACCTGAAGCCAATGCTTTCGTCTTTTGCTGACTCGAAAGGAACTTCCACCAACCCGACGAGCGCCCACTCCGACCAGCGGGGTGGGCGTACCGACAGGTGATTGGAGAGATCTCCGAAGAAGTCGCCTCCGTACAACACCCATCGCAGGTGCTGCGATTCATCCTTCTCCTGCATCACAAGCGGCAACAGGCCAGTGGGAGCTTGGGAGACAACATCTAGCCAATCCTCCCACGTCCTAGCTTCATCCCCCAAGCACTGGTACGGGAACAGCACGGCTGTTGGGTCGTTGTGCAGTTGAGTTATCGGATCGTCCGATAATTGAGTGATCCCGTTATGGCTCGATACAGTAGCTCGCGAGGCGGTATACGCTATGTCCGGGGGAACGTGTCTGTGTACGACCGTATGATACCCAAGCACGGCCGTCTCGCCCGGTTCGAGCTGGTCTATATCGGCGATTACAACCTGGAGCGAGCCAAACGACCATACACGGGCCGATGCGGGAGTAAGCGATCCTGACTGCACACTCATATGCGGCCCCACAAGATCCACCAGACGCACGCCCGTCAACGGTTGCGCCGTGGTGTTCACGAAGCCCACCCCGTACTCAATGACTTCCTCGGGGGCAGCGACAACGCGTATGATGTCTGGATCTGGAGCTACCTTAGCGCCTTTAATTGCGTCAGAGGTTGGCTCTTGTGCGGCAAGCTCCTCGACGGAAGCTCCTCCACCCGCCGCGAGGATAATGGGCGCCACCCCCCCGATCGCCGTTCGCGTGGCATCTTGGAGGAACATCGTATCCGGATTGTCGGTAACAATCGGGGATGTCGTGTCAGCGTATACCATACCCTGTCCCACAAGCTCTTTTACGCCAGAATCCAGGTTATCCGCTATGCGGACCTCAAACGAGAAGATCACCGACTCACTCGCATTAAGCGACCCCAAGAGGTATCCGAACACTTCTGTCCCATCAAAATCGCGAGTCGTTACGTATCCTTTGGTCACTTGCCACGAACCCGTGATGAGGCGCACGTGCGGATCGATAATCTCCACATAGTCGACCCCAAACATCGGGACCGGCGCGAAATTGGTGACAAGCATGGTATAACGCAGGCTGTCGCCCGGATCGATCAGACCATCACCATTGAGATCCTCCGCAAGATCGGCGCGCTTAGTGGCGTACAGAGCAGGAATAGGAGGGGGGCAGGGCGGCTCACAATCGACCGCTCCACCACCGCCTCCAGCAACTTCGCTGCTTGTCTGTTCTTCTTCCTCTTCCGGCACTCCGATGATGATCAGGCTCGCCGATGCCGAACCACCGGTATCGGCGAGCACGGGCAACACAAGTGCTACCGCGCCGATCAGGAACACCAGAAGAGCTCTAACCACAACGTCGTTGATGTTAGTCCTCCTCGAGATTTACGTAGAAGGATCAGTGACAACGAAGTAGACGGTAACAGCCATACTGTCTCCCGCTTCTAGGCTGGCGAGGGATAGCTGGGTTGGATCCCATTGGACATTGTAGCTCTTTGTCACCCCTGGCGAAGCGCTGAACATGTTAGCACTGCCCGGGGTTCCCCAATCCGTTAGATGAGTGAGCGTTGACACTGCGGGGGCAGTGTAGTTGAAACCTCCCGCCGTACTTACCGTGCCAACAGTCACCTGTGCCCACTTCAGAGCAACACTCCCAAGGTACAGGAAAGCGTCTTTGTTACCAAGGGCAGTAGGTAAACTCGTCGACAAGCTACCCCCTCCCACTGCAAAGTATGAGCTGTAGACGTTGAAGCACGTCATGGACTGCACTGTCACAGATATGTCAGGAGTCGGATCGTCCCAGTCCATCGGTCCTGCGAATCCGCCGCCCCCAACTGCGGCAGCGGCAGCGATATCTGGCTGGGTGATCTCAAGGGGGGTCCAGGCAGTTCCATCTACAATCATGTTTATCACGGCGGTAAAGGTCAGGGTAGCCTTCGCAAATCCACCTGTATCTGCCCATGCCGCGAACGGCAGGAGCGCCACTACTGCGATTATGCTCATTACTATGTACTTCTTCATTAAGAAACACCTCCTAGAGTGTTTGCTTCTTGTCTAGAAAGGTATTTCGGCAACTCGGCCGCCTCCTTGAACGAGGCCCGAAGTTTTGCGTGTCTGAGTCACCCCAGAGTTGCCTTTTCGTTCACCCCAAACTTCATACTTCAGCGCTTGCTTAAGACTTCACCTCCTTGTCCTAAGTCTTACTGCCCTCACCAGAACCATCATCCCATAATCTCATTTCGAGCTTTGTCACTAAGCAGTCCTCGGGATAGCGTACAACTAATACCTATCATACCACAAGACTTGCATAGCACAAAACGTCCTCGCATGTCGCCTTTTTTTCTGGCAGCCCAGCTACCTTCTGGAGGTCTGTGGCTTTGCGTCCCGGGATTGCTCCCTGTTTGCCTTTGCAGCCCGCTTCCATTTGGAAGCGAAATTCTATGGCTCTTTATGCCGTCCTTGAATGATAAGTGCACGATCTACAGCTTCTTTTCCAACTAATTCCTGCTCCAAGAGCACGTCGCCCAACAGCTTCTCGGCGAATTCACTCTTCTGAAGATCAAGCCCCTTAGCTAGATCGCCATGAGAGAGAGCACCAAGATCAAGCAAGATCTCTCCAAGCCTCTTCTCTCGCTCCAAGTGTTCTTCAAGAATAGAAAGAAGCACAGCACTGCGGCTCCTGCGCTCCCGCCTACCCTTTGCGTCCACTTGCTCCATCAGGTATGCATCGTTTTCGCTGTAGTAGATCGTTGTCTGCATTGCACATCTCCTTCCCCATCTTCTCCAAAAAATGACAAGCCGGGTTGCCAGTCTCTTCTGGCAACCCGGCTACCTTGATGTACCTAATTCTTAAGGCCCGTGGCTTTGCGTAATTGCTTTATAGCAATCTTGCCTTTTTCAGAACCATCTCATAAGTGTGACCATTATAGCAACGTACTATGTACTTGTCAAGGCTTATAGATATCTCGCAACTAGTCTCGTTTCCCAAGCTTCCAGCTTAGTACTCACGGGGTACTGAGTCTACGATAAGCATCACATTCGTCCGAAGCCGTCAGCTATCAGCAGTCAGCGTCGACTTCGTTCACTGTCTCATCGCTCGTGACTGATCACTCCATTCTCCGGTTCCCTGCGACTCTGCGTCTCTGCGCGAGAACGCCTCTGCTCTTGCTCAGAATCCGCTCTCGTCTCTACGCCAGACACAAGAATTTCCTCACGCCCGTTCGCTTTGCTCACTCAAGCCGCAAAGGACGCGAAGAAAGCCACTGCATTCTTGTTCTGTTAGTTCCTTTACGCATAGCATTGCTTCCCTCTGCGTCCTGTCTGTCAAAGCCCGAGAACAGACAGGCCTTTGCGTCTCTGCGCGAGAACGCTTCTGCTCTTACTCAGAATCCGTTCTCATCTTTGCGGAGACATGAGCATTCCATCACGCCCGTTCGCTTTGCTCACTCAAGCCGCAAAGAACGCGAAGGAAACACCTCTTGTCCCTGGTTCATTTGCTTGCGCCGCAGTTCCTTCTTCTCCTGGCGTTCTCTGCGGCCCTGCGTGAGAAAGGCTCTTTCCATTCCGCGTTCCGCGTTCGTCCGGCATTCCGAGTTCCGCCCTCTTTCCTTCTCGTCACAAGTCACACATCACGCGTCACTGCTTCTAGTGCTTCAGGATGTCGTGTGAGCCTGTGTCCCTAAGGAGAACAACGTTCCCTTCTTGCTGAAAGGTAATCCGGTACTCTTTGGTAACGCTTATCTCCCAGATATCAGGAGCTCCTTCCATCTTCTTTACCCTCAGAGAGGGGTGGCGACGATCGTTCTCGTAAAGACCAAGCTTATCGAGCGCACGTTTCTGGATCTTTGCAGGCAATGCAGAGAATGACTTGTCGAATGTCCTCGTTGTTCTGAACTCCACGGGTCTCCTATTCAAGGTGCTCCCGCAACTCTTCTACTCCCTTCAGGGGCGCCGAGACATGCCCGACTTTGACATCATCATCAGCTTGATGTTCTTTCTCTTGCCACTCCTTGGACCAGAACCACGATTGCGTCGGGTCGATAAGCTTGCGCGGCTGGATCAGGATTCCATCTTCTCTGCTTTCAACTACTACTATGTCTCCTTTCTTC
>Ga0075123_10001795_pt1 | contig 10615 bp, 21 predicted proteins | sample AntAceMetag02UKX_FD_69808 | JGI IMG/M metagenome (GOLD analysis project Ga0075123, IMG submission 69808) | Saline lake microbial communities from Ace Lake, Antarctica - Antarctic Ace Lake Metagenome 02UKX | ecosystem: Environmental > Aquatic > Non-marine Saline and Alkaline > Saline | place... | reverse complement strand
GTCTCCCAGCCAATCCTTTGGCTACTTCGCGACGCCACTAGCGCTCCACAACACCGACCGGCCATCGACCATCACCTCAAAATAATTTTAATGCCGTCACCGCCCTTTTCGCATAACGCCTCAGAACGCAATACAGCGCCACGACACACCATCACAGGATCAGGCGTTTTTGCGATTGACCTGATCATGAGAAATATTATTTCAGAAATATCACCTAATAGTGTTGACGGCTATTAAATGGCGTGTATGCTGAGGGCATGGGAAAAAAGGAAACAGCAAAATGGGATCACTTCGGTGACATGCTCGCTACAGGCAATTCAATTCACCCTGCTTGGTTTGGGCGTAAGCTCCTTGGCAAATGGGTGAAAGAGGGTTTGGTGCGGTATGTCCATATTTGCGAAGACTTCCAATCATGGGGCGGCAAGGGTCTGTATGGCTGGAACGTGGGTGAAGTGGTCGCAACTGAAAAAGGGCTGGAAACATTATGAACGAAATAAGATGCTGGAAATGCGGCGCGCAAATAGACGATTCAACCCTGCTGAGCAAGAAATGCTGGAGGTGCAGACGATGAAGGGCGGCTCACAGCCTGGCCGAGAGTTCCCAACAAAAGAAGAGACGGATCGAATACTGGAGTTTTATCAAATCGACACAACCGACCTTATTCAAAAATGCTTCGATCTCATCTGCGAGAAGACGGGACATAAATGGGAGTTGTCATGGCCGTTAGACCCCGAAGAATACACCTGCTCAAGATGCGGGAAAAAAACATTAAAATGAATCCAATCACAAAATCAAACCCAAGGGGCGCAGGACGTCCAAAAGTAGCCGACAAGCGAGGTCCGCTTCCATACCGGCTCCGAGCGTCCGTCATCGAAAAGGCAAAGCGACTTGGGCGGGACCGGGTTGAAGCGATAATCGAGAGGGAGAAAGAATCATGATAAACCACCTTAGCAGGCTGATCCCACTGGCCGACGACTTAGTGCAAAGCGAGCCTGTTGGGTGGCTGGTGTATGAGTCTGATTACTGCACCGATTGCATGCTATTCGCGAACAGGTCCGGCGCAATAGCTTACGCTGAGGATGTTGCTAACGATCAAGAAACGGACTACTGGCCGATTTACCCGCTTTGGGCAGGGAATGCAGCAAGAGAGACGAAAGAATCATGAAAACAAAATCAAATCTACCGCCGTTTACAGGCCGATACTTCGCGCTCATTGATCGCGAGCCGGTCATATTAATTATCGAGGAAACTCACAGTGAGGTTATTTATTACAACGGCGAGAAAGACCTGTTGAATGGCGATGAGCCAATTGATGTATGGATACCCGTTGAGAGCATTATCGAGGAGGCAAAAGAATAATGAAAACAGGAGAACGGAGAAGTTGAGCCATGAGGGAAACGAAATTGGACTCCAACGCATTGTTCGCTGAAGGCGCTGCCGTCATGCTGGAGTTTAGCGGCGGACCTTTCGACGGCCAGAAAATCCTAAAGCAAGACTGGCCAAAGGGGTGTGCATGGCCCGCCACCGAGGTGTTGGATAAGCCGACCGGATCACTCTACCGCTACAATCTGCCGGACTCAGTGAACCATGCGGTCTACACTTACCGACCCAAGGAATCAGCGAGCGCAATAGCGATGGCATCCCCACCAACACCCCAAATCTATGAATAAAAACAAACCGAAATCGAAACCAAAACGCCCCGCCAAAAAGAAAGCTGGTGGGGATTGTCCATCCGCGACTTGTTCGCCGATTCCCGCGCCGAAGCTGCTGCGGGCTGAATCAGCCAGACTGGACGTGCTGAAACACGCCATGCCTGACGCGGCTCAAGATTGGTTAGAAGCGCAGGTATGGGCATACGAACTGGCTGCTGCATTCTTAGAATCCCTCGGAGCCCCCGAAAAAGTTCAGGGATACATTCCGGCGAACGATTGAGGTCTCACATCCGAGGAACGAGGATTGTGAGCAACGTCTTGTTCGCAAATTACGATTATGAAAATGGAAATTGAACTACTGCCAATGCGGGTGCCGAACTTCGTCATCCAGAAAACCGAAGCGCGACCACGACAAGAGGGAATGGTCGAAGCTCCAAAATACGCACTCAAGGACATCGACCCCGAGACGCTGGCGCGACTCTGCGACCAGTTCCGAGCCGATGTCTTCGCTAAGGCTGAGAAGCCAGATCCTCTTGCGAACAACCCAGCTGAGGCATCGCCCCGGCAAGAAAACATCAACGAAACCGAAAAATGAACGAACCGAATACCACTATCGAAAACACCCAAACGGAGGGCGATTGTTCTCCAGCGTCCTGTTCGCTGGGTGAAGCGTTGCCAGCGGAGATTGAGAAATGCACGGAGATCATGCTAGCGGCGAAGGAGTGCGGTCCTGGCGGGATCTTTCTCGTCCCGACGATAAAGGCAGACATCGCTGCGGCAAACAAGGCCATGATTGAGGGCGACCTCCCTGGGATGCTCGCGGCTTATACGTCACTAAAAGAATACGAATATTGAAAGCGAACGACTAGCTCTGGCGCCGCCGGAGACGGCGATGAGTTTGAGTTAAGCGACAATCAACGCGGAGAGGCTATCGAAGCGCTTTGGGAGGCATTAGAAGATCAATAATTATGAAAGACAAAAACAAAACCTACACCCTTGAAACCCATTTCCACAACTGGAGGCAAACCCCAGAGGGGCGAATGTGCAACAAGCCGGAGTCCTTTACCGCTGGCGAGGCATCGCTTCGGACTAGGCTGTGGTTTGCATTTAGAGCAGGGGCGGAAGCGCAAAAGGAAATCGAGCAGCAAGAGGAATCCCGCCCGCCATCAGTCGCCGACGGGCATTGGCAAGCGATAGCAGCATCAATCACGGCTTGCCAAAAAATGATTGAGATAAACGATAGCTACTGCGCGGAAGGGTATGATCTAAAGGAGGCATGGGAGAATAGAATTGTCGAATTACTCAAAATCGTCACGACCAAGCAATAATGGGCCTACAAATCGAAGAGTTAAAGGGTAAGCGCGCATCCGAAAGCGTGCTTGCCCTCATATCCGGGCAGGACCGCCGCACGGTAAAAAAGCAACTCGAAGAGAGTGATATGCAATTCACCGAGGGGCCGAAAAATGGTAAGGAATATGACATCCTTACCGCTATTCACGCGTTGATACGTGCGAGTAAAGGGCAGAACTCAGCGGATCGACGCAACGACGCCCAGGCTCGAAAGCTAGAGTTGGAATGCGGGATCTTAGAGGGAATTTATATCCTCATCTCTAGGGTAGTAGCACCAATCAGGGCTTACCTCGGCGCTACTAGCCGCGAGATTCAGGATTCCAATTTAGAGGAAGAGGCAAAGCAGAGGCTAATCGAGAAGCTTAAAGATACGCTGAAGGAGATAAGTGACTTATCAGGAGAAGAAATAGAGGAATTATGAGCGAAGAAAAGAAAGGCGCGATTGATGTTAATCCACCTGCCGTATTGTGGCTCCAGTGGCTCGGCGAGGGCGAGGCGGACGAATTCGCAACTGAAGCGCCCTCAGAGGTTACTTGGTGTAAGGATAAGATATTTAAGAATGACGTTCAATACGTGATTGCTGACACTGAGTTGAGATCCGCCCAGCTTAGAGCAGCCTTCCAAGCGGGGAGAGGGTCAAGAAGAAGCGGCGGCGTCGTGCTCTATCGCTCAAGTCTGGGATACGAACGAGAATCAAGAAGCGTAAAAACAATCGCGCCGTCAAGTGCGATAAAGGGCGTGGGTTAGCCCGAATAATCCCAAATCCACTCAAATAACCTAAAAAAGCGGCGACATTACGCCAAATCACGCCTAAACTGGCGACGGGTTTTGACATGACGGGAGAAACACAATCGTTTTTTCCATGGCCATTACCGTACAATCCGCCGCCCCGATCCGCCTTGTTGCCGGTGATGTTCTTCACTGGAAGGACACACCGGCCAACATAGCCGACGTATCAGCTTACTCAGTCCTGTTCCGATCCGTAGAGGATTCCGATGTAACTTTTACGGTTACCGGCAGCGACGAGACAGAGCATTTCCTTTTTGTGCTAGCCGGAAGCGTTACGACCGCACTCGCTGGCGGTGATTTTACCGTCTCCGCTCTGATTACATATTCCTACGGACGGGAAACGGACGAGCTGCCCGGTTGTTACATTTCTGACAACCCGACAGCGACACCGACAAAAAGCCACTTCCGGAAAATGGTAGATTTCCTAAAGGCTCACATCGAAGGGAGAATGCCGGAAGGTATCGAGAGCCACACAATCGGAGGCGTGCCGGTAAATAAAATTCCCATTCCGGAGGCTGAAATATTGCTCTCGAAATATGAAACGAAACTACGCCTGGAGATTCTAAAAGAGCAGCAGCTTAAAGATCCATCACGAGCATCCGGCAACACGGTTCACGTTCACTTCTAATTATGGCGACCGTGACAATCAAATCATTCAGGGGCGCGGCGAACTATTTAGCGTCAAAAATCAGGCCCAAAGCTAAAACTAAAGGCCGGTTTCGTAACTCAGGATATGACGGTGCGCGAGTTGATCGATTCACAAATGACTGGATTACATCCAACTCAAATGCCGACACATTACTCGAGCGCAACCTGATCAAGCTACGGGATCGCTCGCGGGATCTGGTGCGAAATGACGGCTACAGCGAAAGCGCACTAAGGCAAACCGTGACCAACGTCGTAGGCGATGCGGGTTATAAGGCCAAGATTAACGCGAGGAATCAAAGGGGCGGGAAGGACGTCAAGGCCAGTAAAGCGGTTCTTGCGGCGTGGAAGGAATTTTGCCAAGCCAAGAATTACACCGTTACCGGAAAATGCACCGAGCAGGCGTTTGATTGCCTTATGGTTAAATCCATTTTCACGGGTGGGGGCGGATTAGCCAGAATCGCACGGGGTTATAGCGGCAATGATTGGAAGTATTCCTTACAAGGGATTCCAATCGAGCGACTAGATCCGGAGTATTACGATGACCGCCGGAATGTCTCGATGAGCGTCCAGCGTGACAGCTTTGATCGGGATACATTTTTCCATATCCTTAAAACGCACCCCGGACACCGGACCCACTTTGGGCAAACGGCAACGGCGCGTGAGGTATTCCCCGCGAATCAAATTATCCACGCTTTCATCCAAAACGAATTCGGGCAATCGCAGGGTGAGCCTTGGTTAACTTCCGTAATTACGCGACTCCGGCAGCTCGGGGAATACGAGCAAGCGGAATTGATCTCAGCGCGAACACAAGCTTCGAAGCTGGGATTTTTCGAGGAATCTTTTGAAAGCGGTGGTTACGGCGGTGAGGGATCTGACGAAATCGGCAATATCATCATGGATGGTAAGCCCGGATCATTTGAGCGATTACCACCAGGCGTTACGGCTAACATGCTCGACCCTACATCGCCTAACGCCAATTACCCGTCATTCCGCAAGGGGATTTTACGCGGAATAGCCGCCGGACTCGTGACGAATTACAATCTTTTAGCCGAGGATCTTGAGGGCGTTTCTTATTCCTCGATTCGACAGGGAACACTTTCGGAGCGTGATTCGTGGATGATGATTCAGCGCTGGTATGTTGATACGGTCAAAAAGCCAATCTTTTCCGACTGGCTGGAATGGTCGCTCATGTCAGGTAAGATACCGGGCTACGGTTTGGGCGACTACGAGCGACTTAATCACCCTGAATTTCAAGGGCGTCGTTGGTCATGGGTCGATCCCCTTAAGGATGGCAAGGCCGATGAGTTACGCCTTCAGCTCGGACTGACTTCCGCCCAGCGACTCGCCAGAAATGCGGGTGATGACATCGAGGAGATCCACGAGGAGATTGAGGAGGACCAACAATTAGACTTTTACGCCAGAATGAATGAGGAGCCAGATACCGGCGCGAGTGATGAGGATAAGGAGCACGATCGCAGAGCAAAAGACTTCGAAACGCTCAAGGCCAAATATGACGCTTACGGTGTCGGTGTCCGAGCTGGTGTAATTACCCCGCAAACGGATGATGAGGATAGTTTTCGTAAGGAATCCAGCCTGCCGCCAATGTCAGCCGACGCAAAACGCGAATGGACTGACGAGAAGGGCGTTAGACGTCCAATCACAATCACGCCAAAGGGTGAGATCAATTTAGCGTTAGACGGAGAGCCGGAAAAACCACCCGCTGAAGATGACGAGGAATCAGAGGATTAAAAAATCTAATTGCGGAAATAATAAGATGAATTAACCTATTGATAAGTAATACTTATGCATGGGGGCCGAAAACCTGACGGATTCAAGGCCCATGACTCAACAAACTTGGTATAATTTCAAGAACGCAGGACCGGATAAACCCCTGCAAATCTCAATTCACGATGAGATCGGCTACTATGGCATTTCCGCCAAAGCCTTTCTTGATGAGCTGTCTAATTCCGGCGACGCGACAGAAATCCACTTGAGCATCAACTCTAACGGTGGTGACGTAATGGACGGATGGGCGATTTATAACGCCATCCAAAGTCACCCCGCCAAGGTGACCGCTAAAATCGAAGGACTGGCCGCAAGCATGGCTAGTGTTATCGCTATGGCCGCTGACGTAATTGAGATGCCGGAAAACGTTTTCATGATGATCCATAACGCGACGTCATTTGCTTACGGTGATGCTGATGATGTTCGCGACATGGCCGATACGCTGCAAAAAGTGCAGGACGGGATTGTAATGGCTTACTCGAAGCGAACCGGACTTGGCACCGAAGAGATTTCCGACCTTATGAGCCACACGACCTATTTGACAGCTCAAGAGGCAGTTGATAAAGGTTTCGCTGATACTGTCCTACCCGCGTTTAAGGCAGCTGCCTGTAAATCGCGATGGAGTGATAGCCTTCCTGACGGACTCAATAATAAACTCTCATTTGAGGAGCCTAAAAAGCCCGATAAAAAAGAAGTAACTGTAAATCTAAAGCTAGAAGCAACCATACCAGAACCCGCTATGAGCGAACCAATCAAAACCATCGAGCCCAAGCCGGAGCTCTCAATTAAAGACGCTCTTGCCGGTGATAAGCCGCGCCGAGAGGAAATTAAGGCAATTGGGGCGAGGTTCTCAATTTCCGAAAAGGAGACAAACGATGCCATCGAAAACGGCGTTGAACTTGGAGACTTTAGAGATTTTGTAATGGATAATTACAAGCCGGAGAACAATGGAATTAGTGCTTCCAAACTCGAAGACACTAAAAACCTAGGGCATAAATCAGCAGAGGGCTATTCCGCTCTAAAGGCTATTCGTGAAATGCAAAACGGTGGAAGTCTTACCGGACTTGAGGCCGAGGTGCAGAAAGAACTTTCTGGACGCTATCACGCCGCAACCGGAAACCCTTCCAGCGGAATTCTCATTCCTGGCGAGTGGATTAACGCCCATCAGCCGGGCATCAGAAACGCGGCCACTGTAGGCACCGGAACGTCCGGCGGAAATACTGTCGCCACTGAAATGCAGGGTCTTACCGGCTATCTGAAGGATTATTCAATTCTCCCAACCGTCGGAGCCTCTATCTTTAGCGACTCCGAGGGCAACCTTGCATTCCCACGCGCTACCGCTGGTTATTCCGGAACCTGGGATGATGAGGACGACGCGATCTCAAACGCTGATGCGACTGTTGCGGCAAACCTCACCCTTACGCCTAAGCGAATCGGTGCCGGAACCGCAATTACGAAGCAGCTCGCAGCGCAAAACAGCGTTGATTTTGAAGCGTGGATGCGCAATGAATTGCTTTACGCGATTGGAACCGGTGTGGATCGCGGTGCGATTAATGGCACCGGCTCCAGCGATCAGCCAACTGGACTTCTTGCGACTTCGGGCATGGGTGCCTATTCATGGGTCGGCGGAACGAGTCTTCGCGGAAACGTAGTCGCGCAGTGGAAAGTCCTTCGCGCCGCCAACTGCCCGATGCAAAATGTTAACTGGTTGTTCGATGAAAATATTCGCGCTAACTGGTCCGTTACTCCGCAGGTGAGCAATTCCGCTTCGTTCATGTATGAGCAAAATGGCCCAGCCGCCAGCGGTTCCGTTTACGGCTACCCTGCCTATGACCACACCGACATGGCAGCTAATAAGGTTGTCGTTGGTGATTTCAGCCAGCTCATGGTAGCGATGTGGGGCGGAATGGAACTCATTGTTGATCCTTACACCAAGAAGAAGGAGGGAACCATTGAACTCTACGTTCAAACCTTCGCTGACGTTGGAGTACGTCAACCTGGCTGCTTCGTAATCGGCGATAATGGAACTAGCCACGCAGGAGCTATCTAAAAACAATCACTCTTCAGGGGTCGGCAATCCGGCCCCTGTTGAAATCCTTTTTTATCAACATGACGGAAGAACTCAACATCACAATTTCAACGCAAGGAGACACTGGAACGGCGTCTCAAATCACTGTTGAGTTTGGCGCAACGGAAACAGATTTCACGGACGCAAATATTAACCTCACACACACGGCCTAATGCTACTTTACGTAACACGAAACTCAATCTCTCACCGAGGCGAAACCGTCAACAAGGGTGGGATTATCGAGGAAAACGACCGGAACCATATCGGCGGCTTACAGTCCGTGGGTTGTCAAAAATATGACGAAGGAATCCACGGATCGCGTAAAGTGGAACCAGAACCCGCTGAAGTCGAAAAGGTCGATGCTGTAGAGCCTACGCCCGAGCCCGTTAAGGTCGATGAGCCAGTTAAAGCACCGGAGCCAAAAACAAATCCACCAGCGCGCAAACGTAAAAGCAAAAGGTAATGTCAATTCAATATCTCAATCCCACGGCAATGCCTCACAAGGCATCAAAAGCCGCCCAGCAGCTCCACTATATTAAGCAGTCTGTAATTGCCGCTAATAGCTTCATCGCTAAAAGTGAGGTGCGCATCTCGAACTTTGAGGCTTTCCCGCAAGCCGAGAGAGAGGCTGCCATCAAACTACTTGATGCAGAGGGATTGATAGCGATTTCAAAAGCGTTGATCGCGGCCACTAAGCCCCCTAAACTTTCCAAATAATCTACTACCCCGTCAGGTTGTACCCCAAGCGACCGGCGGGAGGTTTAATGCCTCTCGTCGGTTTTTTTACACATGGCAAACACCGTTACAGCAGACCACGCTAAAGCATTTGACGAGGCGTTTGCCCTTGCCGGTGCGGTTGCGGACATTGACGGCACATCGGTAAATGTGATCGTCTCGCGCGAGTTCGAGACGGAACAATCGTTTAATACTGAAGGCACGCTAGACACCGTTAGCGAGGGTGAGATTACAGCAAAAACCGCTGACATTCCGGCTATCACGATATCCTCAGTGGTAACCCTCGAAACAATTGCATATAGAATCACAAGTAACAATTCGGAGGGTAAAATATTTCGCACGCTTGAGCTGGAATCGCCGTAATGAGTAAGCCGTTACACGCCAGAATTGAGGATGCGGTCAAGACCGTAATTAGCGCCGAACTAGCATCGGAACAAGTGCTCGTGTTCGCATCCGAAACGCCGGCAAACAAATCATATACCAGCGTGAGAGCCATCAGCGCAGGAGAAGACCCACCCGGAACCGGTATATTCAATTTCGAAGGAACTATCATCATGCACGGCGATCATAGCGACGCTGATATGCTGACACTTGAAACCATTTTTAACAATTCTTTTGCACTTGCTGCTCTACTCAGGACGGCGGGAGCAACTACTTTTGTCCTACCTGCGGGTGAGGCTGTCGAGGTTGAGCCTAGCACGCGCGCGGGCGTAGGTCTGGACACGGAAGTAACTTTTACCTTTAGCTGCTGGGCACAAACGAAAGAAGTGTCCGACGCAGCGTAACACCACACCACATTATATTATGCCAACACCAACTTATGTATCCGGGGGGAGCACCGTTAAAGGAGTAGTTCAAGCCGAGTCAGGTATCAACATCGGTTCTTTTAACGAGGAATTTATCAACGAGAAAGAATATGTCCTTGACCGATTCGGGGCTAGAACCGGATTCGCTCAGGATTTCGAAATCTCATCTACTTGCACCATCGAGGGTGAAATTACAACCGCCCTAGCATCAGTCGCGGGCGTTGCATGGGCGACCGCCGAAACCGTAGCCGGTGCCACAACTGGATACGGAATCTCGTCCGGTGACTACCTTCTAGATTCGATCTCTATCGCTCAAGATCGAGGCTCGTTTATCACGGCGTCGATTAACCTCACTATCATCAACGGCCTTACCGTTGCTTAAATAAGACAACCTGACGGACATGAAAAGCGAAATCGGAACATCATTTTCCCCCATAAACTCGGACACGGACGAGCGTAATTTCTTTTGCGCCGCCCTGTTCGCAGTGGGGTTTTCCCTGGCCGACGGACTGCCGGGCATCACCCATCAATATAGCTCAGATCACAAGTATGAGCGGGGTGAGCCAGGTGACGTCCGTTACTTATTCGGCGGCACCTATCGCGGCATCCCAATTAATGCGTTTGTCGAAACGTGGAAAGATCCCAATCAAGCGCTGAGGGATGCAGAAGGATTACCGGCACGCATCCGGATGGCTCACACGGGTAAAGATATGCTCGATGTGTCTCAACGTTTTGAGCTCAACTACCTACGCGCGGCAGTCGCTCATATGCGACTGGCATCA
>Ga0075123_10001794_pt1 | contig 10619 bp, 13 predicted proteins | sample AntAceMetag02UKX_FD_69808 | JGI IMG/M metagenome (GOLD analysis project Ga0075123, IMG submission 69808) | Saline lake microbial communities from Ace Lake, Antarctica - Antarctic Ace Lake Metagenome 02UKX | ecosystem: Environmental > Aquatic > Non-marine Saline and Alkaline > Saline | place... | reverse complement strand
ATTTTTCAGGATCTTTTGAAATTAATTTTTTGCTGTACTCAAAATTTTCTTGAGTCACACTATAAGATTTTAGTACACTATCCACCATCGCTTTACGTAATTTTTTATCAATAATATCAGAATAGCACGTCACATCACAATAAATTTGAACAAACTTTTTGTCACTAATTTTCTGTGGTCCTGGTTTTTTTTTGCAATGATTTAATCCACTAAATAGGAGAAGTCCAATAATGACGAATAGAGAAATTCTTGTATTTCTTTTCATATTATTTTCTATCTTATATTTTTAGTTTGTAATTCTCCTAAAATATATAACAATCCAATATAAAAAACAAGGATTTTTTAATTGCTTTTCTTTAAAACTTTTCTATATTTACAAGTATGAATATAAAAGAAAAACTCAAATTTCTTGACCAGATCAATAAACCAGAAAAACGAAATTTTCAGCCGCCTGAACTTACTCACCCAATTGATCAGGTTATTGATGGTGAGGTATTTTTATCATCTTATGGAGAGTCGTTTGTTCGTACAATTAAATTCAATATTAAAGAAAATCACGGTTCTGTCAAATTAAATAAAATTGATGAAATTGCTCCTTATTTTTTAAAATTAGCCGGCAAAGATGATAATTTGCTTGATATTGATTTACGCAAATCTCTTTTTTTCGATACAGAAACAACAGGATTAGCAGGTGGCAGCGGTACTTATATTTTTCTTGCCGGGTTCGGATTTTTTGAAAAAGAACACTTCATTCTTAAACAATTTTTTCTCAGAGATTTTCCCGAAGAATTAACAATGCTGCAAAAAATCAATGAACTATTAGCTAAATTCGACAGCCTTGTTTCATTTAACGGAAAAAGTTATGATCTGCCCCTGTTAAAAAGCAGGTTTACTTTAAATCGAATCAAACATAATTTTTCCGGGACGCCTCATCTTGACTTATTACACGCCTCCAGAAGAATATGGAAAAACAGGTTGCCAGACTGTACTCTTAATACATTAGAACGGACTATTTTGGGCGTTTTTAGAGACGGTGATGTACCATCCTATCTCATCCCTGCAATGTATTTTGAATATTTGCGAACAAAAGATGCACGTCCTCTGAAAAAAATCTTTTACCACAATGAAATTGATATCCTTTCTCTTGTTTCATTGACAATCGTGTTGCACCAAATCCATAAATCCCCCATTGAGCAGCTTTCGCACAAAGCTGATTTGTTAACTCTGGCGAAACATTATGAAAATATGAATCATTGGGAACAGAGCATCCCAATATATCAGCGATTAATTAATACAGAAAATAATCTATCTCAAAAAAAAGAAATAGGAATTCAATTGGGATATTGCTACAAGCGAACCGGGAACGTAGAAAAAGCAGTACAACTCTGGTCTGAATTAATTAAAGAAGGCAATTTCCGCATTGAACCTTATGAAGAGTTGGCAAAATATTATGAGCATAAAATCAGTAATTTAAAAAAAGCAGAGCAAGTAGTTATTGAAGCATTAAAAAATTTAGAATTAATTGAGGAACTTCGCGGCACTAATTTTACAACTCAATACAAAGATAGTATGACTTATCGCTTTGAAAGAATTAAAAGGAACTTAAACAGGTAAATCATTTTATTCTTTTATTTCCCTGCTTTTGAAATAATATTATTTGAATTAACCAGCATGAATAATATTCATTGCTTTTTCTTTGTTTTTTTATTATATTTTATAAACAATTTCAATCAAATAAATATTCATTCTGATTAAAATCCTCTCTTTCTTATGACCAAAAAAAAAACTGAAGACAATTTTAACCCCAGCAATAAACGAAGAAGATTAACACGTAAAATTCAAATCGGTAAGATTAGTATTGGCGGTGGCTCCCCTGTTACTGTCCAATCTATGACTAACACAAAAACTACTGATATTGAAGCTACCGTAGCTCAAATTTTAGAATTAGAAAAAGCCGGCTGTGATATTATCCGCGTTGCTGTTCCTGATAAAAATTCAGCAGTTGCTCTCTCCTCAATAATCCAACAAATTAACATTCCTATCGTTGCCGATATTCACTTCAATTTTAAATTGGCGTTGATGGCGATCGATGCTGGTGTAAATAAAATCCGAATTAACCCTGGTAATATTGGCGATAGAAAAAAAATCAAACAAGTATTATTCAAAGCAAAAGATAGAAATATACCGATCAGAATTGGGGTGAATACCGGCTCACTTGAAAAGGATTTGCTGAAAAAATATGATCAACCTTGTGCCGAAGCAATGGTTGAAAGTGCTATGCGACATGTTCGTCTCTGCGAAGAATATTCCTTTACAAACTTAATTATTGCCTTGAAATCATCCGATGTACAAATGATGATTGACGCTAATCGACAAATTTCTAAAATAATTGATTACCCTCTTCATCTCGGCGTGACAGAAGCAGGCACGATACAGACAGGCTTGATTCGATCTGCAATCGGAATAGGCACACTTCTTGAACATGGAATAGGCGATACCATCCGGGTTTCTTTGACCGCGAATCCAGTGGAAGAAGTAAAAGCTGGAATCAACATTTTAAAAACTTTGAAATTGAAACATCACGGTGTTACTATAATCTCCTGCCCTACTTGCGGAAGACTTGAATATAATATGTTCGATATTGTTGAAGAAGTAGAAAAACGTGTTGCTAATTTTAAAAAGCCGTTAACCATTGCTATTATGGGATGTGTGGTAAATGGACCCGGGGAAGCAAGAGAAGCTGATATTGGCATTGCCGGGGGCAAAGGTAAAGTCGTTTTGTTTAAAAAAGGTGAAATTTTAAAAACCCTCAATGAAAATGAAGTGATTGATTTTTTAATGTCTGAGATTGAAAAATTTTGATTTCATTAAACAATTCATTTTAAGGAGAATTCTATTGTGATTTCACAATACATTAGCCATTCGATGAAAGAGAGCTCATGGATTCGAAAAATGTTTGAAACTGGAAATGAATTGAAACGATTGTATGGTGCAGAAAACGTCTTCGATTTGAGCCTTGGTAATCCAATAATTGAACCTCCAGATGAATTTTTTGAAAAATTAGAAAAATTATCTCGGGACAAAAAATCTGGCAATCACCGATATATGGCTAATGCTGGTTTTGCTGAGGTCAGAGAAAAAATCGCCTATTATTTAACTGAGACAAATCTTCTTAAAACAGATATGAACCATGTCATCATGAGTGTTGGCGCTGGTGGTGGTATTAATGTAATTTTAAAGACCTTATTAGATCAAGGGGATGAAGTTATAGTTTTTGCTCCTTTTTTTGCAGAGTACGAATTTTATGTCAGAAATCACCACGGAAAAGTTGTCATCGCAGAAACTGATAATAAATTTAATCTTGACCTTGAAGACCTTGAGAAAAAAATTACTCCAAAAACAAAAGCTCTAATTATCAATTCACCAAACAATCCCAGTGGTAAGGCTTATGACGAACAGGTTTTAAAAGAATTAGTTAAATTTTTAAAAAATCATCAGAAGAAATATAACAAGGATATTTACCTGATTTCAGATGAACCCTACCGCGAAATTGTTTTTAAAAATATAAAAGTACCCTCTATTGTGTCAATGTACGAAAACAGCTTTATGGCTTACTCGTGGTCAAAGTCACTGGCTGTGCCTGGGGACAGGATTGGTTATATTGCTTTGAATCCTGAAATGCCTAACGCTAACCAGGTTATCGGGGGGTTAGTTTTTTCAACCAGAATTCTTGGTTTTGTAAATGCTCCAGCAATCATGCAACTTGTTGTTAGTGAACTTCTTTACACTACTGTGGATATTAATTATTATGAAAAGAAAAAAAATTATATTTACAATAGACTTTCAAATGCCGGTTATGATATTGTTGAACCGGAGGGTACCTTCTACATATTCCCTAAAACACCCGGAGGTGACGATTTAAAATTCATTGAAAAAGCAAAAAATAGAAAAGTACTTGTGGTTCCTGGTTTTGGTTTTCGTCGCGCTGGACATTTTCGTATTTCGTATTGCACTGATGATCATATAATAGAAAAAGCTTGTGATCAACTGGTAGAGCTTGTTTAAAATGATTAAGGTACACTACTTGAAAAAATAAAGTTATTGGAATTGACTTTGATTGTACTAAAATTAAATTTGCAATCGTTTGCGAAAGTAGAAAAATCCATGGTCTTCGAACTCTATTTTGAAGATGAAATCAAAAAAGCGGGGCGGGATATTCTAAAATACTTGACTAACCTTACGCCCATCACCGATAACTTGTCCGCCTACGACCGGCGGAAAATGTCTGACGAACAGAAAATGCAGGTCATCACCCAAACCTTTAACGAACTGTATGACCAGCTCCACCCTGTGCGACATAATCTGTATTTTGTGGATACGATTGAAGAAATCCGAATTATTAAGGGACTCCACCAATGAAGAAAGAAATAATTAAATCTCTGACTAAAAATTTTGAAGCACACTCAAATAAAACAACAAACGGCATTGAATTCTGGTTTGCTAGAGATTTGCAGCATTTATTGGGATATGCCGAATGGCGTAACTTTACAAAAGTTATTAATAAAGCAAAAACATCCTGCGAAACAGCGGGTCATGCAATATCAGACCATTTTGTTGACGTCAACAAAACGATAGCCATGCCAAAAGGGGCTTCAAAAAAAATCCCTGATTTTATGCTCACCCGCTTTGCCTGTTACCTTATTGCCCAGAACGGTGACCCGCAAAAGGAAGAAATTGCATTTTCTCAAAACTATTTTGCTGTGCAAACCAGAAAATTTGAAATCATTGAACAACGCATCAAAGATTGGGAACCCCTGCATGCCCGTCAAAAACTCACCCTTTCAGAAAAGGAACTTTCCGAACTTATATTTGAACAAACCGGCACTGATAAAAATTTTGGTATGATCCGTAGTAAAGGTGATCAGGCGCTATTTGGATTTACAACCGGGCAAATGAAACAAAAACTGGGTATAATGCCAAACCGTCCTTTGGCTGATTTTTTGCCAACAATTACCATTAAAGCCAAAGATTTTGCTACGGAAATAACCATATTTAACGTAAAGGACAAAGATATTCATCAGGGCGATCAAATTGCGTGGGAACACATCACCAACAATAAAAGCGTAAGAAAGTTATTGCTGGAACGCGGAATACGTCCTGAAGAACTACCGCCCGAAGAAAACGTTAAAAAACTGGAACGCAGGGTTAAGTCAGAAGATAAAAAGTTTGTCAAAAATCCGGACAAGTTGATGAGTGAAAAAGGATTATGAAAGAAAAAAAAGTTATTGGAATTGATTTTGGCGGTACTAAAATTAAATTTGCCGTTGTTAGCGAAAGTGGACAAATTTTAGGTGAAGAAATTTTATTACCAACCGAAAGCAATCGCCCAGCAAAACAAATCGTTGAAACGATGAAAGATGGTATTAAAAAAGCAACCGTTTCTGCAGGTTTAAGAATAAATTATCTTGATGGAATCGGAATTGGCTCCCCTGGGCCGTTGGACCTGAAAAATGGAATTATTCTTGAAACACCTAACCTTCCCACAATGAGAAATTTCCCGCTTAAAAAAGAAATCTCAGACCACTTCCGTTTGCCAGTAGAATTAAATAATGACGGTAATTGTTTTGTTCTGGGGGAAGCATTCTTTGGCGCTGCTAAAAATGCTTCAATTGTTTGTGGAGTAACTCTCGGTACTGGATTTGGCTGCGGCATTGTTTTTGATCGAAAAATATTTGCTGGTTCAACAGGTACAGCAGCCGAAGTCTGGTGTTGCCCTTATGCCGATTCAAATTTCGAAGAATACGGTTCTGGCAGAACAGTAGTCCGCATTTTTGAAAAGAAGACAGGCGAAAAACTGAACGCAAAAGATATATTTCAATTAGCCCAAAAAAATGACCAAAATGCTATTGATACTTTTGCCGAGTTCGGTTATAATTTAGGAAGAATAATAGCTATCATGGTAAACCTGCTTGATCCGGATGTATTTGTCATCGGTGGTTCCATTAGTAACGCCTGGGAGTTTTTTGAAGCGGATTTGATTAAAAATTTACATCAAAATATCAATGATGCACCTCGGGAACATGTTCAAGTCCACCAGGCATCTTTAGGAGATAATGCAGGATTGTTGGGGGCGGCTGCGTTGTTATTTAAATAAAATATCAAATCTCAAAAAATAAATCACAAATAAATTACAATACTCAAAATGGTGCTATATTTTTTTTTAAGGAGTAAACCTATGGAAGAAAAATTATATTTTTACAAAGCACATGTAACAAAGGTTTATGATGGCGATACCTGCCATGTGGATATTGATCTGGGACTGCATACCTGGATTCATGTTGAAAAAATCCGATTAGCCCGCATTAACACTTCTGAACTCCGCGGAGATGAACGGGAACAGGGTCTTAAATCTAGAGATTATCTGCGAGAACTTATTCTTGATAAAGATATATTTTTGGAAACTATTAAAGACAAAAAAGGAAAATACGGCAGATATCTTGGTGATATTTGGTTACTCAATGAGCAAAACGAATACATTAATGTTAACGATAAAATGATTACAGAAGGTTATGCTGAACCGTATGGTAAAAATTAATATTTGCGGAGGTTATTTCAACCATGAAACTGGGTAAAGAAATAATTGTTATCGGAGATATAGTATTGATTTCTCCTGATACGGATAAAAGCCGTACTGAAACTGGTTTATATCTTCCTCAAGGTTTAGCCGAAAAAGAGAGAGTTCAGAGTGGATATGTTGTAAAAATAGGACCTGGATACATAATCCCAGAAAGTGATTCATCAGAACCATGGCGCAAAAAAAAAAAAGTAGCAATGCTAAATATGTGCCATTGCAAGTTAGACCCGGAGATTATGCAATATTTTTAAGAAAAGAAGCTGTTGAAATTGAATACGAGGAGAAAAAATACATTATTGTGCAATCAGCGGTTCTGGCTGTTGTAAGAGAAGAGTTAAAAACTGAAATTGATGATTAGATTTAATTTATTGGGGGTATTCACTTTAGTTACGTAACCACAATATATAGTGTCTTAACAAAAACAAAAAAAACGTAATGTAGCATCTTTGTTTGCGGTGAAATTACTTAGAAAACAAAGAGTTAAGCCAGGTACTACGCGCAAGCCAGAGGCTTATGCTACATTTTTGTTCAGACATCATATAGTAGGTACATCATTAAAGTGCATACCCCCATTAATTTATATCAAAATATCCAATCCTCTTAAATAACTTTTCAATCCCAGTCCGCTAACTTGTTCGATACAAACATCTTTGATCACTGATATTTGCCTGAATGCTTCTCTTTCAGTGATATCCGAGAGATGAACTTCCACTGTTGGTAAACTCACTCCGCTAATTGCATCTCTTAGAGAATAACTGTAATGCGTTAGAGCAGCAGGGTTTATCAATATTCCATCTGCCCATTTTCGATATTTATGGATGAAATCAATTATTTTGCCTTCATGATTTGACTGGAAGTGTTTTAATTCAACACCCTTATTCATAACGAATTTATCCATTTCTCTAACAATATCTTCAAGAGTCAAATTACCATAAATTTCCGGTTCTCTTTCACCCAAAAGATTCAAATTTGGACCATTAATTACTAATATCTTTTTCAACTGATACCTCAATTTCGATTTTTTAATAAATAATCTATAGCACGAAGCAGTTGCTTCTCATCAAAATTATTTTGAATTATTGTTTCACCTATCTTTTTCAGCAGGACTACACACAACTTGTTTTGGATGATTTTTTTATCAAAATAAACTTTTCCTAAAATCTCTTTTGAAGATATTTCTGCCGGAATATTTATGTTTGGAAGCCTATCCCAAAAATTATTAATTTGATCAAATTCCTCTTTTGTCAATAAATGTAATTCATTAGACAACCAACTCATCGCCATCATTCCTAAAATAACAGCTTCGCCGTGACGATAATATTCATAATTTGTAGCAGCCTCAAGAGCATGACCGATTGTGTGCCCAAAGTTTAATATTCTTCTTAAGCCTGCTTCCTTTTCATCCTTTGCCACGACTTCTGCTTTAATACGGCAGCATTTTTCAATTACTTCCTCAAAATAATTTGTATCAATTTTATTAGTCAATTTTTCAAAATTATTGAATACTTTTTTAAACAAATTCTCATCCCAGATCAACCCATACTTAATCACTTCTCCCAAACCGGATATTATGTCCCGACTATCAAGCGTTTTTAAAACTAAAGGATCAATAACCACAAATTGCGGCTGGTAAAACGCACCGATCAAATTTTTACCCAGCCGATGATTTATTCCAACTTTGCCGCCAACACTGCTATCAGTTTGAGCAAGCAAAGTTGTGGGAATCTGGATATACGAAATGCCCCTCATGTATGTCGCTGCCACAAATCCAGCCAAATCACCAACAACTCCGCCGCCAAGTGCAATTATCGAAGCCTGACGATCAATCCTACCGGTTATCATTTTTTCAAATACATTATCAGCTATTTTTAAGCTTTTTGACAGTTCCCCTACTGGAACTGTTATTGTCAAAACACTATAATTTGAATTTTCAAGTTTGCATATTACTTCATCAGCATAAAGATTTTTTACTGTTTTATCTGTAATCAAAACTACTTTTTTAGCGACGTTATGCTGCTCGCACAATGCACCAATTTTCTTGATAATGCCTGCTTCAATATAGATGTGGTAACTTCTTTTTCCTAAATCAACAATTATTTTTCTCAAATGTACTCCTCAAGATGTTGAAAAAGCCGTCCAGCAAAAAACTTGACTGACTCACCAGGGACAACTTCGATAATGATATCTGCATAGTCATAATATGGAGCTCTTAGCAAAAGTAAATTTTTAATTTTGTTAAACCTTTCTTCTTCTTTTCCCGCCAATAATGGACGCGTTTCATCAGCCTTTGTCCTTTCCAATAAAAGCTCTGGTGTGCATCGAATATAAACAGTTAAACCAGACTTTTTCATATTGAGCCAATTTTTTAAGTACAATACAGCGCCGCCACCTGCCGCTACAACCAATTGACGCATTTGTGAAACTATTTCAAAACATTTCATCTCCTGTTGGCGAAAACCATCCTCTCCTTCCTCAGCAAAAATTTGGGAAATGGATTTTCTCGTTTCATTTTCAATCCACTGATCAGTATCAAGAAAAGAACGCTTCAATTTTTTAGCCAAAATGGGTGCAACAGTACTTTTACCCGATCCCATGAATCCGAGTAGATATATATTTCCTTCAAACTGATGCTTCATTTTAATTCATCTATTTGATTTGAAAAATTAGTCAGCATTTCTTCAATCGAATCACCACCAAATTTTTCACAAAACGCATCTGCTAGTACCAGGCTTAAAACTCCTTCACCAACAATAGAAGCAGCAGGCACTGCACAAACGTCAGATCGTTCCTTAAAAGCGTTTTCTCGCTTTAATGTATTCATATCGACTGAAGCTAATGGTTTCATCAAAGTAGGGATTGGTTTCATGGTGCAGTGAGCAATTAACGGTTCTCCATTGGTCATGCCGCCTTCCAAACCGCCAGCATTATTTGAAGTCCGATAGAAACCTTGCTTTTTTGAAAAATAAATTTCATCGTGAACTTTTGAACCATCCAAAGCCGCATTGTCACGACCGATCCCGATCTCAACCGATTTGATAGCTGGAATGCTCATCATCGCCCCGGCAATTCTACCATCCAAACGCCTATCCCAATGAACATGGCTCCCCAATCCAACTGGCAAATTAAAGGCAGCTATTTCAAAAATACCTCCGACTGTCTCGTTATTATTAATAGTGTTTTTGATTTTTTTTTCCATTCTTTTTGTAGAATCAGAATTCAAACATCTTACCGAAGACTCATCAATTGATTTGGATAATTTAGACAGATCTTCAGTAATTGCATTAGTATCTTTTTTTTTCAATACCAAAAATGAACTTTTGCTTTTTTCCTTTCCGATCTGAATAACATGACTAATAATTTCTACATTAAAAACTGACAATAATTTACGAGCAATCGCCCCGAGCGCTACACGCATGGCAGTTTCTCGAGCACTGGCGCGCTCTAACACATTTCGTATATCACTGTGCCCATATTTGATGCTGCCGGCAAAATCTGCATGTCCTGGTCTTGGCACAGTTAATTCTTCAATTTCTGTATTCGTTTTTTCGATAGCCATTCTTTCGCGCCAGTTTTCCCAATCACGATTTTTTATTAACAAGGCAATCGGACTTCCCAAAGTTTTTCCAAAGCGAATTCCTGAAAGAATTTGTACGCGGTCATTTTCAATTTTCATTCGCTCTCCCCTGCCTAAACCCAGTTGCCGTCGTGCAAGCTGTCGATTAATTTCTTGTGCACTGATTTCCAGACCTGCGGGAATTCCTTCAATAATACCTGTTAAAGCCTGTCCATGAGATTCACCAGCAGTTAAATATCTAATTTTGCCCATTTTTCTCGATCTTTTTTATCAAAAAATTCCGTAATTCCGGTAAAATATCTTTCGTATTAATATTTTCGCCTGTCCAAATTTGTAAGGATTCAAGCCCTTGAAATATGAGCATATCCAGACCATTTTTTATTGGCGCGCCGGCTTGTTTTGCATTTATTA
>Ga0075123_10001793_pt1 | contig 10621 bp, 4 predicted proteins | sample AntAceMetag02UKX_FD_69808 | JGI IMG/M metagenome (GOLD analysis project Ga0075123, IMG submission 69808) | Saline lake microbial communities from Ace Lake, Antarctica - Antarctic Ace Lake Metagenome 02UKX | ecosystem: Environmental > Aquatic > Non-marine Saline and Alkaline > Saline | place... | reverse complement strand
TTATTTTCACAAATTTATCTTTAAACTTAAAAATCAGTTTCTCTCCCAATGTTGCCATTTTTGCAATTTCTGGATAAGTCAGAATCATTTCGGTATATGCCTGGCTTCCAAATTTTATGTCAATTGTTTTTTCCTCATTGAATTCAGTATCAACCCAGAATTCTTCTTTCCAGTAAAACGATCTGTTGCCTGCTCTTTTAATGAGCGAGTTGTCGGACAACGCTTCTGCTTCTTTCATTGAGCGAACTTTTTGGCTCATTTTTACTTGATTAACGCCAGCCATTCCTTTCGGCGCGGCGCTAAAATTCACTCCACTCAAAGCATCCATTGCCTCTGTAGAAATTCCACGACCTTTTTCCCCTGACGACATGGGCAGTGCAGGTCTAAAATGATCCGCCATCTGGTTTTCTTCTTCCTGAACCAAAAAAGAAGTATAAGGAGACATCACGCCATACTTTTTTGAAAGCGAAATTATTTCATCTTTTAATTCATCGTTCTCACCATGCAGTCTGATTTCGTCCATTAAATAACCAATTTTGCGCGTTGCCCAGAGATGTGATAGAAAATCATTGTTTTCTGAAGCAGCAAATTCAGCATCGTAGTTGAATTTTTTTTGCTCGCCTGAGACATTCCCCCTCAAAGTCATTTTCGCTTTTTTGTCTTTTTGGTACCTTCCCAAAATAGTGAGCTGCGAACCTTTAAATAAATCAGGCAATCTTTTAGGAAAAACATCCATTAATTTGACATCTCCAAAATCAATTTTCAAATCGGTTAAAACCGGATATCTGACTTTATCGTAAAAGGAAGATATTTTTTCTTCAATGTTTTCTTCTGGCTCGATATAATCGGATACAGCCTGGTTTTCATCTGCTATTTTGTCCAGCAAATATGTATTAACATCGTAGCCAACACCAAAGGTGAAAATCTTAATTTTGTCCTTATTCTGTTGGGATACATTTTTAATAATATTGCCAACATCTCTTTCCCCGACTGTGGGCAAACCATCGGTTAAAAAAACGATGCTTAATGGACGAGTTTTTTTATGTTTCATTTTTAGGGCATCTATTAACGCCTCATTTATGTTTGTACCACCTTTGGCTTCAATATTTTTAATATACGATATTGCATCTTTTCGATATTCCGAGGCAGCAACCAAATTTTCTTTAAATAATCTCGACTCGGTGCTGAATGCAATTAAATTAAAGCGATCATTTTCGTGCAGGCTGTTGATACAATATTTAAGCGCATCTTTTACCTGGCTTATTTTTTCGCCTTTCATGCTGCCCGAAGTATCAAGTATAAAAATGATGTCCTTTTCAATTATTTCTTGTTTTTTAAGGTCAACCTTTGGAGACACCAACAACATAAAAAATCCGTAATCTTTTTTCATCGGATGGTAACTCAACAAGCTCATTCCAAGGTCACTTTCTGAAAACGAATAATAGAGAACAAATTTTTCTTCTGTTTGCTTTCTTTTACCCTCAAAGCTAACCTTTGCCCGATTATCACCTTTTCTTGAAATGTCCACATCGTGACTCGGTGAATAAATATTTTTGATTGCTATTTTTGATTGAATGTCTATATTAATCGTCTGCTCAACTTTTTTTTCTTTTGGAAGCTTTCCTCCCCAATTTCCATCACGAATTATTGGTGGAGCAAATCTTCCTACGCCAATTTTTCCGTGCAACGGATAGTAAAATTTCACCAGTCCGCCATCCTGTCCCAACAATGAAGAATATTTCAAAACAATTTTGCGCTCCTTGTTAGGCGGGATGGGAAAAATCTTTGCGCTGAAAAGATTGTGATCAACGTATTCTAATAGAGCAGGATCAATATTTCTGCGGACGATGTCCTCGTAAATTTTTCGTGCTTTATCTTTTTCTAATAATTCGCCTGACAACACCTTGCCATCAGCGTACATTTTAAAATCGGAAATACTGGCGCCTTTGGGCAGGGGAAAATAATAGGTTCCTTCAATCTGCCGTCTCGAGCCGTTGTAAAACAGCTGTTCGACTTCAACCTGTGCGACCTGGTTATCAATGTTTACATTTACTTCGTGTGCAGTGAGTTCTGGCAAAGGTGGGTGAAAATCTGGTATCGGGCGCGGGATGATGAAGCCCTGGGCAAATAACTGGCTACTCAAGCTAATTATAAAAAGCAGCACAAAGAGTTTTAAGGTTTGGGTGGTTTTCTTTTCTCGTTTCATGGCTCTTCCTTCATCTTTTTAGTTGTGAGTAATTATCTTCTTTCACTAATACATACAGATAGAAAAAAGCAATATTCCATGTTTTTTTATTTTTATTGTAACTATATATCCTCAAACCGACAGGTGATTATCAATCTAATTTCCAATCCGTTGCGAGAAACAACTGTTATTGTGAATAGCTACTTTTTTAATTTATCTTCCAACTCCTTTATATCGGTTTTTAACTTTTGATAATTTTCAAAAAATTTTATTTCATTCTTGTTTTTATGAAAAAATTCTATCGCTTCTTTTAATGTACTCTCAGTATTCTTTTCGTTTGCTAATTCAATGAGTTTTTTTGCCAATAAGAACGTTGCTTGCTCTTTAAAATTGGAGTCAGGGAACTGGAGTAAATAAGATTTCAACTGTTTAACTTTTTCTTCTGCTTTTTCTTTCGTATTTATCGTATTTATTAAATTCAAAAAAGAATCCTCTTTTACGTTTGAGCGTGTTGCCTTAATTGCTGTGGGTTGATACTCAAACTCTCCATTTTTTAAACATTTTTCTCTGCTCGCATAATTAATTTTTTCATTTTGAAAATCGGGATGTTGTTTCGCTGGAATAACTTGCTGCGAGTCTCCCCTGTTGACTGAAATCCCTGAAATAGAATACACAGTCTTTCTTTGTTGAGATTTATCTGCTATTGCCAATCCTTTATTAGACGCAGCAACATCTTGATTCACCATCGCATCTGTTGTTTTTGCAGGTGGGCTTTCTGGTACAGTTACGGTTAGAATCTCCTTCGTTTCTGCTTTCCCTTCAGTTCGTTCTGAAAGTTTTTTCATTTGAGATTCGTTCTTTAATTGAGTAGTTCCCTTATCTCCTCTTTTTTTCTGTGTACCCAATTTGCCCTTCTGTTTCGCCAGCTTGTTCACGCCCCCTACTACCATCGATTTTTTTTGTTGCTGATTTTTTCTGCCTGCAATTTTTCCAATTTGAGTTTCTTCTTGAATTACCTTTTTTAATAAAACTTTTTGTCCTTTTTTAAATTCATCTAATGTCTCTTCATCTTTTTCTACATCAGGCTCTGAAACAGTTGATTCAATTTCCTCCATTTCCATGGGCAAATTAAATTTCCCACTATCAAAAAAGGAAATTTTAATAAAAAAAATCAAAATCACTGTAGCCGCTGCCAGTCCAACAATACGGTAATTTAATTTTTCAGGCATAATTAGATTACCAATTTTTCCCAATAAAACACGCCAAGAAGATTGTTTTTCCCCTGCCTGCCCAATTTTTTCCATTATGTTATTAGTTAATTTCTTCCAGTATTCTGGTTCAAGTTCATTAAAAATTTTCGCTTTGGCGATTGAATTTATTGCTGCAAATTTTTCCAATTCTTTCTGACAAACTGGGCATTTTGATAGATGATTTTTGACGATTGCTTTTTCTTTTTCATTTAGCTCATCATCTATGAATAAATGCAGCTTATTTTTTATTTTTTTGCAGTCCATTTTTTTATCCTTAAATATTTAAACAATTATAACCACCAAGTAACGAAGAGATGATAAAAGAAATGCTATTATTTTATTATAATAATTTTTTGAATTTTTTTATAATATTTTTAATCATCATTTTATAATTTTGTGTCTTCGTGGCAATAAAATTATTTAAGTCAAATAACTCAGTAACAACTCCTTCAATTTTTCACGGGCACGGGAAAGTCGAGACATCACCGTACCGATACTAATATCCAGTCGCTCTCTAATTTCTTGATAGCTCAATTCTTCTGATGTTCGTAAGATAAAAACCATTCTTTGTTCAACAGGTAATTTTTCCAATAACAGGGCGATTTGCTCCTGATACTCATTATGAATAAGGTGTGTCAAAGGATTCACTTCTGTAGGAGAATCTTGTCCAACTTCATTTCCATGATTAAAGGTTTCTCGATAACGTCGATTCTTTTCAACAAAATTCAAAGTCGTATTAACCGCGATACGGTGCAGCCACGGATAAAAAGAATACTGCTCGTCAAACTGCTCCAGATTCGTATAAGCCTTGACAAACGTATCCTGAACAATATCATTAGTATCATCATGATCCAAAACCATCTTCCTAGTCAAACCATAAATCGCTCTTTGATATTTTACGACAAGTTTTTCAAACGCCTTGTGATTGCCTTTTTTAGTCTTTCGAATCCAGCGAATGTCATCTTTATTGCTGTTGTCTGATTTCTGATTTTTCATGCTTACACTTATTATACAGATGAAATAAAATTTTATTCCGATAATGTAAAATAGCAAAATTAACAAATGAAGTCAATACAAAAAAAACTAAATGATATTAAAACAAAACAGAAAAAAATATTTCTTATAATTTTTAAATAAGAAAAATAAATAAAACAATTGAAAATTGATTTATTATTTATTATATTTCAACATTAAATAATTTCATATATTAAAATTTTAGTCAAATTACCACCGCCAGAGGTGGTGGTTTTCGCTTCGCAATAAAGGGAGATATTTAATAATGACCACAAAAGGTGGCTCATCAACAATATCAGGAGTCGATTTTGAAGCTTGGTTCGTTGCTTTTAAGCTTGTGGACGTTTTTTTCGATGAAAACCTTACAGCGAAACCTCAAGCACAAACTTATTTTGATATTAAAAGTGAAGATTTAGTAATCGCTTCCATTGATGACTTATTTATATATTCTGATAAAAAGTATGAATTCTATAATATTAAATCTAAAGCACCTAATATTGATAAATGGAATTTCAGCGAGCTTAAAAATCAGAAAGTATTATCACAATTAAAAAACCAATTTTTAAAATCTCCCAATGCTATACTTTACTTCGTATCACAAAGCCCTTGCCCACTTTTTCAAGAGATATTATCTCTTGGATCATCGTGTAAATCAAGATATGAGTTAGAAAATAAACTACAATCAAAAACGAGAATCAAAGATTGGGATAAGCTTAAAGCAGAATTAGATTTTTCAGATGCTGAGCTTATTAACTTTGCGAATCAAGTAAAGTTTAAACATATCATAGACATTGAAGAACTACAAAAATTAATTCTTCGTCAATTTTCACAAACGGTAACCTATAAAGATTATGTTCCATACTCTCTTCATCAATTGGCGATTAATGCTGGTAAAATGAATAGAGAAATTACTAAATCTGATATACTATCCCATTTTGAGAAAGACAATATCCACCTAAAATCTCACACTAATCATCAGAAACTATTAAACAATATTATTACCGCATCTAGTACATTATCTTCTATACCGATAAATTTTATTGACGACGTACATTTAAATCGTAAAGAAGTTGATCTTATTTCTAATTGGATTCAAAAATCTTTAAGTCCTAAAGAAGATTCTATCGCAACTGTTACAGGAAATGCTGGTTGCGGTAAAACTGTAATCTTATATGATTTATTTTGTAAATTAAGAGAAATGAATATTCCAGTTTTAGGAATTAAAACAGATCTATTTGTTTTTAATACTATAAAAAGTATTTCTGACGAACTTAATCTAACAGATGGTTTAATAGAAACTGTTGCAACCATCGCTGAATCGCATAAAAAGGTCGTGGTATTGTTCGATCAAATTGATGCTCTTTCTCTTAGTTTGTCAGTAGATAGAAATATTCTTAACATGTACACAAGACTAATAAAACAACTAAGCTATATAAAAAATTTGAGAATCATTATTTCATGTAGAACGTTTGATATTAAATATGATCCATTACTTCAATCTTTAGAACAGAAAAATAATTTTGAAGTAAGAGAGCTTTCAGATGAAGAAGTAGGTAAAGTATTATCCCATTTTAATATTACACTTTCTCAAGTAACAAAGTCTCTGCTTAGTCTACTCAAAATTGCTTTACATCTGAAAATTTTCTGTGATATCTATCATAAGGATATTGATTTAAAATCAATAACTACAATCCAGGATTTATACGATAAATTATGGGAAAAACATATTCTTTCTATTAGCAAAAAGGATTTAAAAGATATTGTGTTAGAAGCAATTGTTATTGTTACTGACAGGATTGATATAACTAAATCCCTCACTATTCCTCTTGCCTTGCTTGATAGAGTAGATGAAGGAAAAAAGTACCTATTAAGTCATTCTATCTTAATTCATCATCAGAATAAAATCCAATTCTTTCACCAGTCATTTTTCGACTATTGCTATGCTAGAAATTTTTTAAATAAACACAATTCTTTATTAAAAGTTGTCTTAAATCAACACCAAGGTTTGTTTATTAGACCACAAATAAAAAACGTATTGGCATATTTACGTGGAAGTGACCATCATACTTATCTTCATGAATTATATGATTTTTTAACAAATGAAAAAGTAAGATTTCATGTCTGGTTACTTGTTGTTAACCAACTCGCATATATTGAAGATCCTACTGATGACGAATGGCAAGTCATATTACCAATGTTAAAATCGAATGATAATTTTAAAAAGCACTTCATTCAAAGCTTAAACAGTCTAAAATGGCTAAAAAAATTGATTTATAGTGGTTATTTTAAATCGATGTTGATTTCTGATGACGAAAATCTTGTAAATATAATTGTTTTGAAACTAAAGATGTTAATTAACAATTTTACAGATACGATTATTGATTTTTTATATAATTTTCCAGATATAAAGAAAAAGGATGATCATATCTCTTCCATATTATATAGGCTCGAACATTGGGAAAATGAAAAGTCCGTCCAACTGTTTAAAAATTACCTTCCTACATTTCGTAAATTGGATAAGATGTTTTATTATCACTTCCTAAATGACATTCTGAAAGATAATAAAGAAGTAATACTAAAAATATTTATTGAAGATTTTGACGCGAAGTTAGATGAAATCTACACTAATGAAGATTTCGACAGTCGAGAATTTCTAGAAAGAGAGGAAGTGGAAATAATTGAATCATTATTAAATTGTCAATTAGAAACTGTATTTCCTATAATTTTTGATAGATTTAAAAAGCTTATCTATAAAACTAAATGCTTAAGCTCCGAAAATTTTTTTCATGATCTTGCATTTTATAGCCAGGATAGTTTTGATGATGACTTATATAATCATTGGCGAGCATTTACTTTAATTTCTTCAAAACTTCAAGAAATCGCTAATATAAATAAACTTCTCTTTATCGAAACAACCAAGGAAATTAAAAATACTTATTCATTTACACTTTTAAAACTCCTACTTCGTGGGTATAGCGCTAATCCTGAGTTTTACATAGATGAAAGTTTTGAGTTCCTTTCAAAAAAAGATATTTTAGAAAATATGACAGGCATTAACTCAGGAGGTTATGAATTAAGAATATTACTTCAAAAAGTTTATCCTTCCTTATCAATTAAGCAAAAAGAAAAGATTCATAAACTCATTTTAACTATTGCACCTAAATGGGAAAAGAAAAAAGGTAGCCAAAGTTACCGTGGTAAAACACAATATAAACTATTATGTGCCATTCCTGAAAAAGAAAGGATAAGGAATAAAGAACTGCAAAAACGATTTCAAGAAAGTTTTAGAAAATTTGGTAAACATGAGGAGAATCCTCCTGAAACATCAGGGGTGTTTTGCGTAGGTCCTCCATTAACCGATTCAGCTTACAAAAAAATGACCCTTGATCAATGGTTACAATCGTTTCGAAAATATGATGAATCCACTGACTGGGATAGACCAAGAGAATCAGTTGATAAAGGTGGATTAGTCGAACACTATCGAATGTTTTCCGAACAGGTATCAAGACAGCCTGAAAAATACTTTAATTTTATTTTAAGATTAGGAGAACAGAAAGACATACCTTTACAATATTTAGGGGCTGGGATAGAAGGATTAACTAAAGCAAAATATGATCCTAATAAATTAAAGGTACTACTTTTGAAATACTATCGATTTGATCATAATATGCTCAGAAAAAGAATCATTTCTGCTATAGATTATTTAGACAGTGAAGATCATCTGGATCTACAATTAATAAGCATTCTTAGCTTTTACGCTTTGAATGACATCGATCCTGAAAAAGAATTATGGGATTCGAAGGTTACAGGAGGAACTGCATACTACGGTGGTGATCCTTTGGGTTATGGGATAAATACCGTCCGTGGAACAGCGACATATAGATTGGTTGCGCATGGTTTTAAAACTTCTTTTCCAGACAAAATTTTTGAAATTTTAGAAAAAATTGCTGATGACAAATCTATCACTGTAAGATGTTGTCTTATAGAAAATCTGAGAGGTATAATTAAATGGGATAAAAAGCGAACTTATTCATTATTTTTAAAAGTAACAAATGATCTTCATCCAAAGATTATTAAACATAGTTTGAATTGCTTGACTTATTTAATGAAACCTGTGAATTTTAAGGAGATTTTCCCACACATTAAAGTTGCAATGTCAATGGATGAAAAAATACAGAATTATAGTGTGAAATATTATGTGGGCCAAATTTTAATGTGGTTTTATATAAAAGATTTTCCTGAAAGTGGAGCTTTATTAGAAAAAGGTTTTGAGTTAAGCGATGAAATAAAAGCTGGTGCTATTGATTTCGCAGCAAGAAATCTCACAAGCTCAGATACTAATATTTCTAAAAAAGCAAAAAATATTTATATTCGCTTTTTATATGAAAATTCAGAAAAAATTGCAAACGTATATAGTTGGAGTTTTCAATATTTTAAGCCTGAAGATTTTTCTTCTATTTATTCAGTACTCGAAATGTATTGTACTTCAACGATATCAAAAACAAAATCAAATGATTTCTTTGATTATCTTATTAAATGTCTTAGCTATGAACCGCAAAAATGTTTAGACTTGATTAAACATTATAAAAAATTTGGTAGCTTCAATTTTCAAACATCATATATTCTTGATGAACCAATAAAGGTATTAATTGGTGCATATTGTAAACTATATGATAAAACTTACCAAGAACTAGCTATGGACATATTTGATAACATGCTCCAAGAAGAAGGATATAAAGAAGAAGCTTTAAAAGTTTTATCTAAACAAGACAGATATTGATAAATATATTTTTATAGATTGATATAATAGAGGAAATTATATCACTTGCAATATTTTTTTAGACATAAGAAATTCATCTTTCTTGATTTTTGTTTTACTACCTTTTATCCCCAAAAATTTGACAAAATTATGACATTTTATATTTTATATCTTTGTAAATTGTTTCAAAAATTGAATCTTTTTATTTTGATAATAGTAGAATGGCAAAATTAATCAACAAACCTGTCTCCAAATTAGCGATCTTGTTTTTATTTTTAATTCTCATTCCCGGATTTATTCTGGCATATTTTAGCATCCAGACCATTGCCAATCAAAAGGAGCTCACTGAAAAAAAATTGTTAGAAAATCAAAATCAATCCGCCAAAGAATTTGCCGAATACTTTGAACGGAGCCTGCAAAATTGTGCCGACGAATTTTTTCAAAATGCAGATAGTTTATATGACAATGCTTGTGAAACTTTTTCATCAACAAACACAATGGCTTTTGTTTCTCAGACGTTTATTATAGATAATAGAGGACAATTTATTTATCCAAACTATTCTTTAAGCACAACCTTAAAACCAAAACATGGCAAATCTTCAGAGTTTTCTCAAATAATTTCAAAGGCAGAAAAATTTGAATTTGCTGAATCCAATTTAAAAGCCGCGACACAACTCTATCAGGATGCCATAAAAATTTCAAGGAATAATACTGAAACGGCTACAGCAATCAACGGATTAGCACGAGTTTATGTCAAAAGAAATTTTAAAAATCAAGCGCTTAATTATTATAGAGTTCTTGCCACAAAATACAGCTCTATCATTGATAACACTGGCTTGCCATTTGCCTATTACTCAATGCATCAAATGATCCAAATGTCCTTTTCACGTAACACCAATCAACTCGCAACCGATATTGATAAAATTCTGTCTTTAATTATTATGGGACAAATTGTTCTTTCAGACAACACTGCTTTTTTGCTTCACGAAATTGAACAGTGGTTGAAAAACCAAAAAGAAATTTCAACAAACCTTTATAATGGGAAGTGCTGATTCCTGAAATAGAACAGAAATAATTCTGTAAAGGAAGTCCAGGATAGAAAGAATAAATACGGCTTTATTTTTATTATTCCAAATTTTTGCTCATACTGATTTTATTTTATGTTAAAATTCTGAGAAGTTCGCTTTTGATAAAAACAAAAAAAACTTCATGTGTCAATACAATTTTTCTTTCAATAGTAATAATTTTACGGATTAACAGAATCTTGAATTTCAAAAACAATCTTCCGCTATGTATGATTCTGTTGATTTATTATAAAAACACTCTTAATTTAATAAAAATCAATTAAATAAAGCTAATAAAAAGCTTGACATTTCCGGAATAATTTCTTATCTTAAGCTGTTGATAAAATTA
>Ga0075123_10001778_pt1 | contig 10657 bp, 8 predicted proteins | sample AntAceMetag02UKX_FD_69808 | JGI IMG/M metagenome (GOLD analysis project Ga0075123, IMG submission 69808) | Saline lake microbial communities from Ace Lake, Antarctica - Antarctic Ace Lake Metagenome 02UKX | ecosystem: Environmental > Aquatic > Non-marine Saline and Alkaline > Saline | place... | reverse complement strand
GATGGACAATTGAAAAAAAATGAAATTCTGGAAATCTTTCAAACGCTGACGCAACAACCCAGAAAAACCTGGATTTCAAGCGGCGCCATCACCGCCATGCACCAGGAATACAGGGCTGCAGATACCTATACTGCCGATTCAACTGTCACCATAAAGTACGATGGCCAGCGATTCCGCTGGGAGATCGATACCGATTCGTCCGACAGCCAGCCGGCGCCACCGACAAACATCCAGAACGAGGATATGTACAGGAACAAGAAACGCATATTCAGCTGGGATGGCCAAAGATATACCGTATATTTCAGACCCGGCAACCATGCCATCGTAAACGAAAGTCCCACTACCATCCCCGTGGCCGTTAACGGCCCCCTCACTGCCGGAATAGTGCCCTGGGGGTATGGGGTGTACACCTACGATAATCTCGCAAATACCGATTCTTCGGCCGAGGTTGACAGCCTGGGACTCGTAAACCTGACAATACAGATGCAGACGAATCGACTTGCGTTGCAGATGCTATTCGTGCTCGATCCGACAAAGGACTATGCCGTATTGTCTTACTCGCTCAGTGACGGTGGAATATCTTCTATCCAGAAAACCTACGAAGATTACACACTAATTGGCGGCAAATGGGTGCCGACTTCCATCACTATTGAATCTTACGATGAAAGAAAGGAGCCTTCTGAACTGGTATCCTACGATTACTGGAATCTGTCTTCCGTGAACGCAGGCCCTGCCTCTCCGAATTCCTTTACTGTTGATTACGAAAGCGGCGCATTGGTCACCTACAATTCGTCGGTCGATAATATATCCCTGCGATATCGTCATTCCACCGAAGTTGACACCAAACGGCTGCTTGAAGACAGGCTTGCGGCGGCGTCCGTTACTGGTGGGCCGAACCGCAATTGTGCCACCGTTGCCATGAAATACGTCGCTGAGCATTTGGGTAAGAATGTCCCTGACGCCAACCTTGCAGAGTTGATAACCGAGCCGGACAATGGAACGACACTCTACGGCTTGCGACAGTTTGCCAACGAATTGGGCTTTTACTGCCTGGCCGGCAAGACAAACATTGAGACACTCAGGAACTTACAGGACTGCAAGGTGATTCTTCATTTGCCGGGGCCAAAACATTACGTAGTTCTTGAGTATGTTGATGATGAGCACGTATGGATTACGGACCTGGACAGTAATAGATTCTTGTATCGTACCGCCTTTGATGATCTCCATCTCGACTGGAGTTCCGGCACCGCCTTGCTGATTTCAGATGCGCCCATCAATTTGCAGGGTGGTTTTACAGAGGTCAGCGATGATGAACTGGAAACAATAGTCGGCGGTTTCCCGAAGTATTCGTGCACAAATCTGTTGCAGGCGTTTGATATACAATTTTGCTCCGAGCCTATTGGTCTGCTTTGCGGTGGCCGTTACCAGGTTTGGTTCAATGTATTCGGCTGTGAAGAAGATGAGAACGGCGGCAGTTGCGTTGGTACCTCAATATTCGCAACGAAATCATCTCCTTGCATACTCGACCCTCAAACTCTGGACTCATGCGAAGTTACCGGTATATGGGATCCGGAGTATTTACGCGGATGCAGCAACACTCCTCAGTAATAACCCGGAAAAAAAGGCGGCCGGAAGGCAAGATCCCGACCGCCCACGAGGAGGAGGGGTTATAATTGGTTGCTCCCGCAGTTCAGCGGTTTCCGTAACATCAACAATTCCTTCGCCAACCATATGCTCATTTACTCTATTTAAGGGGGATCTATGATACCGGGCGAAACGCCCCCTCTATAATATATGCCGAAGCTGAGGGGCTTGATGTTGATGAAGAAAATGACATTTCTTTCAGTTTTTACTTTTTTTTTATTGGGGGCAGTTGCAAAAAAGGCCTTTTCCTTTCTTTGTTTTCATGTCAATTCTGGTAAAATGGAAAAGATATGAGACGCACCGGCTTTACCCTTATTGAATTGCTCGTTGTTATTTCCGTTATCGGGGTGCTCATCAGCATCCTGTTGCCGGTGTTGCACATGGCAAGGCAACAAGCGGCAGCAGTGGCTTGCGCGTCGAATCTAAAGCAGGTATCTTTGGCGCTGATGGCCTATGACCAGGAAAACAGAAGCTTTCCACATGGATGGGATGATGATTTCTACCATGGGGGCGAAAAACCGCCGGGTGACTATGTTGGAAAGGGCTCTCATGATGCGCGAGGGTGGTGGTGGTTCCATTTTTTAGCCGGCATGTTAGGAGAGGACTTTGGTAAAGGGACCGCTGTTTGGTGCCCGTCGCGATTGGTGGAAGATTCCGGAGCAGCACCAAACGTTCTTTGCGGTAATTACGGCGTAAACCGGGCGATTTGCAGGGATTCTGAAGGAGACTTGAGCAGCGGTTTCGCCGGAAGACCTCTGACTCTGACGCAAATTCGACTCGCGAGCGAAACACTACTTATAACTGACAGCGGCTACAGTCTCATAAGCTGGCGTGGGGTTACAGATGCAGTCAGCCCCGCTTTTGAGAACCCGAAAAGAGAAGGAGCTTTTTATGTCCCCGGTCTGGCGATAAATCAAGCGAGAAGCTTATCTCCCAGCCACGAGACGGATGCCGTGGCCGGACGTCACCCAAAAAGAACTGTTAACGTGGGATTCGCTGACGGTCATGTCGGCCGGCGAAAAGCGGATGATTTACTCGTAGAAGAAATTGACGGACAATACAGAAATCGCACCCCGCTTTGGTTACCCAAACAACACTCAACTCAATGAAGACCGCTGTCTTCAATGATGGTACTGATTTCTCCAGCAGTGGGATAACTGACCTCCATAACGGTTATCAGTTCGTACTCCTCTTGTCCAGTCTGCTTCTGCCACCTCTCGACTCTTTTCGGCAGTTCTGTCCGGGTATTCACATAACCCCGCCACCTGCAATGCAGCGTTGCCCCGCCAAGTCTCTGTTCAGTCCAAATCAGGTCATAGGCCTTTGCGCCAGCAATCGCAGTCTTATTGTTCTGGTCGGTTGCCTGTTCCCAAGTGGCGCCCGGAGGGATTTTGGATATATCATCAAATGGCAGCAGACCCCATGGCGCCGGCATCGTTTCAACCGCCCTTGCGATCTCACTCTCGGTTAGTTTCACCATCCTGACAGAGCCTGTAATCAGATCTTTGGTCTTTTTAGACTCATGCTTCAAATCCCACAAGACACATTCTGTCTCACTTCGTGAGATCACGGTGTTTAATGTTTGAGATATCCACATTTCCTGGGTCGGCTCTGCCTTTGCGTGATCAAAAGTTGCGATGTAGACGTTTTTCATCTGCTCGAGCGACTTGTAAATCCGACCAAGATCAACAGCCTTGGCAACGGGTACGTTCAGAATCAAAAGTGCAGCAAAAAACAGAACCGCTGCGATAGCCAGTGGCTTGATAAACGGTCTGATGTTAAGTCTATGCTTTTGCTCAGGTTGCATTATAAGAGCTGATTCCGGGGAGGCTATGGTCTCGATTTCCTTTGATTCGTCAAACACTTGTACTTCTATCGGCCAGCCCGCATACGGATTATCGGCATCGATTTCCACGGAATCCTGCTTCGACCCTGCCACTCTGAAGCATGTGACGATTCCGGATTCAGAGCGATCCAGAATCCCATACACGGTGCCGTGCAGGTCCTGCATCTTTTGAAGGCATCTCTGACAGCTGGTCAGATGTGATGTCAGTGACTGGCGGAACCTGGCGTACTGGTAGTTCTCCGGGTCAATTCCGTATGGAACAACGTAATCGAAGATATCCGCAGTTGCGACCCTGTCACATGGCGTCTCAGAACCTTCTGCATGATCAGACAGCCTCTCATACCTTCTCATTCGCTCTTCAAACAACTTACTTCTGCAAGCCTGACAAACACACAAATGCTGCAATGTGGTCGCGGAAATACCCTCGAAAGCTAATGCGCTTAAAGAAACTATACCATTTTGGGATTCTGCACAGGAATCAGCTTCGACAGAATGTTCTTCCGCAAATAGCCGGCCCAGTCGAGACAACTGGCTATTCTTGAGTTTCAACTGCACAATGGCTTCAAGGTCATCGGTGCACCGTTGACATTTGTCGACGTGTACAGTTATGGGCGTGGGCACACGAATGCTCAAAGTCGGGTGAGCCATGGTCGGCAGAAACGGTCGTACAGTATCGCAATTGACAACGGCGCCTGCATACGCAAAGTGAAGACTCAGAGTGGTAGTGACCGCAGATATCTTTTCTCTCGTGCCCTCCGTAGCGTGTTCTTTGGCTTCGGCCAGATGATCTTTTAGTCGAGCAATCTCGGTCTTACAGCGGCTGCACTGACTTATGTGGCCCAGGATTTCTTTTGGGACAGGTTCGTCGTGCTCGCTGCAAAGATAGTCATAATAATAAATCTCAGCTCTGCCACATATTGAGTTAGGCTCTGATACTATCATGATAACTCCCTCATTCTTCCATAAGAAAATCGCGTATTTTCTTCAGTCCCGTGGAAACATATCTGGTGACGGTCCTTTGCTTGACTTCCATTCTTTCTGCCACTTCACCTGTGTCGTAATTATTCCTATAACGCAACGTTACTGCAGATGCTTCTTTCGGAGGCAAGCGGTGCCGAATGGACTCGAACAACCTCTCGGTCTCCTCTGCTTCCATCACCGTGTTTTCGGGGCGATCATCGATAAAACCAATCTGACATCGAGAATAGCTGTACATCTTTGTCCGGTAATGTTCTATCCTACGGGTAGAATCTACGATTTTGTCGCATACCATCCTGTACAGAAAACCTCTAACATTTCGCACATCCTGAGGTATTGGCTTGGAAATCAGAAACAGAAAGAAATCCTGGAACAGGTCCTCGGCCTCTGCCTTATTCACGACTTTTGAGCAAATGACGGCATTAATATACCGCCCGTGTTTGACAAGGACTTCTGTTGCAAGCTCAACGTTGTTTGACGCTTCAGACTTTTGATTTGTTTTCACAGCAGACACTTAATCCCTACCGAATAGCGAATTCAAGGACCGCACGGAAAGCGTGTAACGGTTGTTTTGGAAACAATATTATCATACCAAGAATTCAGTCTCTTATCAAGGGCCTTTCTTGTCGTTTCACAGCCTGTGAGAATCCTCATGGTCTTAGATAAAAGGGCTATGATATTTCTCAGAAAGAAGAGCTGACATACTCCACCACTGGAACTTACATATCGCTTCGACATTTAGGGACCCCTGCATGTTGTTTGGTCATTTCTTCAGGTTATAATGAACTCTCCCGCTAAAAACCAGACTCGCCTATTTAGTATTTGTATGTGAGGATTCGTCATGTCTCTGCTTCGCCTTGAAATGCGGGCAACTGTCTTCAGCCCACCTGAATTCTCCCTTCCTGTTGCCATCCGCCTCCTCGACATTAGTCACGTGTTTCTGGCAATGACCCCAGCGATACAAGCCAAGATACATATTCTTTCGCACAAGGTATTCACAGTTTTTACAAGCTTTATTCATCGAATTCGGCCCTTTCTGCTTAAGCCATTACGCTCCCATCTGTCCTGTAGCAGCAAATGTCAAAAGCACAAGGTGCTTGATTCTGCTGTTGCAGCAGCAAACAGATTTCCTTCGTCATATTCTTGTTCTTGATCACACTGCTTTTAGTTCTTAACAACAGGGCTGATTGAAAAATGTCGCTTTGCTGACATTAGTAGCGGCGACATCTCATTCTCGCTAAATTCCGCAATATTCATTACATTCGAAAGTTCTTCGACTACTATCCCAAAATAGTAGCCGTAGTCCTCGTTGCACTCGAAAATCACTATACATGTTGTGGCTGTCATTTCAGTCGTACCGTTGCCATTGAGCACACGAAGGTCAATTACAGGTACTCCACATCCCCACGGATTGACGACTCCTTTGACGTAGGCCGGTCTGTCCAGTTGTGGCCTTAATTCTGTCCAGCCGACTACTTCCAAACCCATTCCGTGGTCTTTCTCGAAGAATGTAAAAGTCAGGTATTTGCTCTCTTTGCTCTTAGCCGTTTGCATTCGCCGGCAAATTTGCATCACCGATTCTTTTACCATAGTAGCTTGATGTAACGTCCTAATTTTCATAACTTCAGTCTCTCCCATGCTTTAGAACTAATCCTTTCGTTCCTTTGATTTTTCAGGCCCCGTCCAAATAAGACGGTTTTTCGCCCTTTTCAAATATATGCCGTATTTGAGGGGCCGAATGTTGATAGAAAAATTGCGAATTTGAAGTTTTTTTTTGACCGCAGATAAGATTTCGGCTTCGTATGGAGCTCCGGATGAGGAAGATTTTTGATATTCCGCCGCCTTTGAATTTGATATGCTATGATTGGAGCATCGATTGGGGCTTTAGCTGGCAGGATCTATCAAAATGGCTGATAAGGTTTACATTGGAATAGCCGGCTGGTCATACCCTGACTGGAACGGCATTGTTTATACCAATACCAGAATCGACCAGCTGAAATACGTCAGCAGGTTTGTTGACTGTATTGAAATCAACAGCACTTTCTACCGACCTCCAACGGAAAAGAACAGTAAATCGTGGCTGGACAGAACTGAAAACAAGCCAGATTTTTTCTTTACCGCAAAACTTCATCGGGACTTCACTCACGAAGGTAAAATAGACCAGGATATGGTCAGGCAATTCCATAAAGGTTTTGAACCTCTCGCCGCAGCGGGAAAATTGAAGCAGTTGCTTATTCAGTTCAAATACGACTATTGCGACAACAAGACAAATCGCCAACATTTGTCTGCGATAGTCGAGCATTTCCGTGAAGTATTCGATCTTGTTGTAGAAGTACGGCACAAATCGTGGGAACAACCTGATGCCCTGAATTTCCTGGACCAGCTTGGTGTTACAGTATGCAATCTGGATTATCCTACCGGCCGAAACTCATTTGACTTGCAGCAGTGCACCGTAGGCAAAACAGGGTACTTCAGGATGCACGGAAGGAACGAAGAGAAGTGGTTCAGCAAGGCTGGCAGGGATGAAACCTACGATTACTACTACAATGACAATGAGCTAAATCAGATAAAGCAGCGAGTTGACAAGTTAGCGGCCGCTTTTGAGTCGCTTACCGTTATTACCAATAATCACTATCGAGGGGCGGAACTTGCCAATGCCCTTGAGTTAAAGGCCCTGTTGACCGGCCGGAAACAGGCAGTTCCGGAAGGGCTTTTGAGGGCTTATCCAAAACTTTCGCAAATTGCGTTGGAACAATCTCTATACGATGGGTTATAATACAGCTATGGGGACAAAAGTTGAAATAATTTACAGGCCGGACCAATCGACGAAACGCAGCCAGCCGTTATTCGTAGCTAATGTCCCTGCCGGGTTTCCATCTCCGGCGGACGACTACAAAGAAGAAAAACTGGACCTGAACAAATACCTGATAAAGAACCGAGCGGCGACATATTTTGTAAGAGTTACAGGAGATTCGATGATTGGCGCCGGAATCCATTCAGGAGACCTTTTAGTAGTAGATAGATCAATTGAACCAGCGGATAAAAAAGTCGTAATCGCCAATATCAATGGCGAACTTACCGTTAAAAGAATGAGGATAAGAAAAAACAAAATCACTTTAGAACCGGAAAATACTGACTTCCCCACTCAACAGATAAGCTCTGAATCGGAATTTGAGGTTTGGGGCGTCGTTACCAACGTTATACACGCATTATGAAACAGATTTTCGCACTTGTTGATTGTAATAATTTCTATGCCTCATGTGAGAGGGCATTTAATCCCGGTTTGAAAGGCAAGCCGGTAGTTGTATTATCCAATAACGATGGCTGTATCGTGGCAAGGTCTAACGAAACTAAGGCACTTGGGATCGGGATGGGAGTGCCCGCTTTTAAGGTTAAAGAGGTTTTAGAAAAGAACGGCGTTGAAGTCTTCTCTTCAAATTATGCCCTCTATGCGGATATGTCCAACAGGGTAATGCGAACGCTATCTACTTTTACGCCGGAAATGGAAGTATATTCAATTGATGAAGCCTTTCTGAACCTTGCAGGCTTTACCTGTTCTTTGACCGACTATGGGCGTAAAATACAAAGAACGGTTAAACAATGGACCGGTATTCCGGTATCTATCGGTATTGCTCATACCAAAACACTTGCCAAAATAGCCGGCAGGATCGCCAAGAGGTCTGCTAAAGCCAATGGTGTTCTGGATCTGACTGATTCACCCCATATTGACAAAGCCCTGGAGCAGATCGAAGTTTATGATGTATGGGGTGTGGGCCGCAGGAATGGCAGGAAGTTAGAAAGAGCCGGTATAAATAACGCACTGTCTCTCAAGAACGCTGACACCGAATGGATAAGGAGAAAATTCGGGGTAATGGGACTGAAAACCGTTTATGAACTAAGGGGTATCTGCTGCTATCGTCTTGAGGAGAATCCGCCGGCCAAAAAGTCAATTGCTGTCTCACGATCATTTGGCAAAGCTGTAGAATCGGAAGATGAACTTAAGCAGGCAATTGCTGTTTATGCAACAAGGGCGGGAGAAAAGCTAAGACGGGGTAAACTTGTCGCTAACGTTTTGACTGTCTTTGCCAGAACAAGCTACTTTGACAAGCGAAAAAGATATATAAATTCAGAAACCATCCAGCTGCCCGCTCCGACAAGCTATACTCCTGAACTTATCGCGTTCGCAATAAAGGCTGTAGAACGATTATACCGCAAGGGGTGCAGTTTTAAAAAAGCGGGTGTGTTACTCGGTGGTCTTGAACTGCGAAATAAAACACAGCTTACACTTTTCGATGAAATTGACAGGCGAAAATCGCAGAAACTTATGCAGGCCGTAGATGCTATTAAAGTAAAACTTCCAGAAGCGAATTTAAGATGGGCCGCGGAGGGGTTGGAGCAGCCCTGGAGAACTCATTTCAAGAGACGTTCGCAAAGATATACAACAAGATGGAACGAACTGATCGAAGTAGCATAGAGCCTGCTTCAGCCTGTAAATATCCTCCCCACCATCGCCACACCCAGGCTGTGCAGTATGAGCGTGTGGCCGCAGGGTTTCTCCCAAGACAGCGATTTCAAGCCATAAGAGCCCAATGCCGAAGGAGGGAGTCGAACCCTCACCCTGTTGCCAGGACGGGATTTTGAATCCCGCGCGTCTGCCTGTTCCGCCACTTCGGCTCGGCTGATTGATTATTGATTATCAATCAGCTTTTGTCAACAGCAAATTCTCCGGCCTCCTTTGGCCCAAAAAACGAACAAGCGACAGCGAAATACGAAATGCGAGTACATCAAGCCATCTGTCACTGTTCCTCTTTCGGCCGATGCTTCCAGCGACGGTGCAGCCACCAGTACTGGCTCGGATCCTCTCGCACAAAGTCCTCGATCGCTTTCGTATATTCCGCCGTCACCCACTTCAGCGGATCCTCCTTGTCCCGCCACTGCTCCGGAAAAATTATTCGGCTGACCCCAATCTCGAAAAAGAAACGATTGCCCACACGCCTGCTGTAGGCAATCCCTATCGGCAGATTGTAAGTAAGCGCAAGCAGCCCGATACTCTTGTACGTACTCGCCTTCCTCCCGAAAAAATCCACAAACACCCCGCGTCTCCCCGCATCCTGGTCCGCAATAAAACAAAGCGTCGCTCCCTCGCCGACTAATTTCTCCATCATTTGAGAAGCGCCCTTCTTATCGATAATCCTCTGCCCCGCCCGCTCGCGCACGCCATACAGATACCTGCTGATAAACTTGTTGTCGAAAGGCCGGGCGATACTGTAAACATTGAAACCGAACAGCCCCAACATATAACCCATTATCTCAAAATTGCTGTAATGAGCCGCAACCATCAAAAAACCGTTGCCCTCCCGCATCAGCCACTTCGCCCGCTCGGCATTCTTGAACCGCGAGTACTTTCGCCAGTTCTCCTTCTTGACAAGCCTCGGCGTAAATATCATATCCACCGCCAGCATCAATATCTGCTCGAAGCTCCGCCGCCCCGTCTCCAAATACCACTCCTCGCTTTTCTCCGGATAGCTCGCCCGAAGATTATCCAGCGCCCGCTTCCGCCCGCGCCGATAGTGCGTCCACATCGCCCGGCCAACAAAACGCGCAAACCCAAGACTCGCCCGAACGCCAATAAGGTGCAGCAGACCAATAAATACCCGCAACCCCAAATAAGCCAGCCAATCCTCGACCAGCGTCGGCTTGCGCTTCTTCTTCTTTTTCTTTAGAACAGCCTCATCAACCATAGCCCGTGATTGTACCGGCAAAACCAACCACGTCAAGCCCAACAACATCTAACAACACCACTGACAGCTGCCAACCTAAAAACTAAACACTATTTCCCCCCATCTCCTGTCATCCTGAGCGCAGTCCGCCTTCAGCGGACGAAGTCGAAGGATCTGGCCAACGAAAATATTTAACCCCACGCATCCTCCCCGCCATCCCTCGTATTTTTTAGCCCTGCGGCCGGTCCGCAGGGTCATTAAAATCACTATCCCCCCCACCACTACGACCAACAACGAAAAATGAACTCATTCGACACTGATTTGGTATTTTATGGCCGGATATCAGGGCGTTCTCCGCCTTCTTCTGTCTTTCTGCTTCCTGTTTTTTTCGATCTTTTGTGCTTCAGGGCTTTCTTTTCCAGGTAATTTATTCTCCAGCAGTTCACACATTTGCTTTCTCGCATAATAA
>Ga0075123_10001777_pt1 | contig 10661 bp, 5 predicted proteins | sample AntAceMetag02UKX_FD_69808 | JGI IMG/M metagenome (GOLD analysis project Ga0075123, IMG submission 69808) | Saline lake microbial communities from Ace Lake, Antarctica - Antarctic Ace Lake Metagenome 02UKX | ecosystem: Environmental > Aquatic > Non-marine Saline and Alkaline > Saline | place... | reverse complement strand
AATCGGCTTCGAATGTTGCACGGGCTGAGTCTTTATCTTTTGAAAAAACTTTCACTTGCCCGTCGGTGAATCCGCTGATTACGAACCGATCGTACAGTTTCCTTTCATCAGGGCCCATCGCCTCCGCCAGCGTCGAATCGAGCGGAATATTATTGACATCAATTACCAGATCATAATTTGGCTTGCCGGTATTCATGGCGGTTATTTGGCCGTTGATGGCTATGTTGCGATTATCTGTTTTGGAGAGCAGATTGTTGAAGCTCACATTGTCATTATCGAACGACAAACGCCCTGTGAGGTTATTCAACGGATAAGGGAACTTCGCGTATTCGGCTTCGATATCAAGCAATTCGACGTCGAGAGTGGAACTCTTGCCTGTTTGCGGGTCTTTGGTGAAAGTATAATCTATCGCGATATTGCCTTTGGGCGAGAAACTGTTCACGGCTCTCCTCTGTCCTGGCTTGAGTGCATCAAGCAAATCGTCGTCGAATATCATGTTGCCGCTTGTCACGTGGAGCTTGCTCATGAGATTGCGGCCGAAGTCTTTCAGCGAGCCGCTTATGTTGAGTTCGACGTCTTTGTGTCGGCCTTGCAGGTTGTCAAACGATATGGTGTTCTCCGTGAAGTTTATCAGGCCGCCGACGTTGTTTATCAGGTATGGGAATTTCTGATTATTGATTGTGGCGTCATGGCAGAATATTTTTCCGTCAATTTTGCTCTTGGTGAGCCTGTCCAAACTGCCTTTTGCGTCGAGATCGATATCAATTCTTCCCCTGGCCTTATACCTGGTGAAGAATTTCTGCAGGGCGGCAAAGGCGCCGAAGTTTTCCATGAAATATGGTTTTTCAAGAGCCAGCAACTCGTCGGTCGAAGTGTCTTTGGTGGACATGTCCCTGACTCGCAGTTTCAGCGAATAGTTATTGTCCTTGTCGTAATTGAGAGCGGCGGCGAGAATGTATATGGACCAGGCTTTTTCGAATGCGGGGATATCGGTAGATGAGATTCCGCCGGCTAATGTGATCATGCCGGGTCTGAATGTTCCTGTTAAATTGCTTTGGCCGAGTCCTTTGGATATGTCAGCGGTGGCGATACTGAAACTGTAACCTTCCGGTAAATCTTCGGCAGCAAGCAGTTTGTCGGCACCCGATTGTTCGAGCAGTTGCAGCTTGTGGCCGAAGGTTGCATCGATGGGCATCTGGGCGGCGATCCTGGCCTGGCCGTTTGAGACTTTGCTGTACTGGAGCCGGCCGTTTTGAAGGCGAATGATCGGCATCTTACCGGAGTCGCCGTTGGGAGGCAGTATCTTGAGTGTCTCCAGATTCCAGCGCTCAGTGTCGGTGTCGTGCTGGGCGTTGAATACAAAATCGTTGACATCGATTTCTTTTATTCGCGGGCGCAGCATCAGAAGGCTCGATAGTGCAAATCGCAGGCGGACCGTTTCTGCTTCCATGATCGCCGAGTCATACTGCTGTTTCTGATAAGGCTTTATGACAAGTTTATCGATGACTACGGAACCGTTGTAATTAAAGTCGATCAAGTCCGTTATGATCCTGGTATGGGTTAGTTCGGCGATCTTTCCTGCGGCGATTTCGCAAAGGATCTGCCCAACAATTATGTAAGTAAGGCACAGCAGGATCAGCAGGAGAGTCGCCTTGAATAACCAGCGGAGAAGCCTCTTTCTCAACGGCTTTTTAGCTACTTGCTTTGGTTTTACGGGTTTTACAGACATTTATCCCCTGTCGCCCCTATCTTGCGGGGGCAGGTTTGCGTTTTTGGACTAAAATACGCTATTGCAAGGACAACGGTTCGACAATTTCAGCCATATATCAGTTTTTCGGCGCTTTGATTGCCCTGTCTGCAATATCTCTACGGCAATAGGCCCCCTCAAATTCGATTTTATCGACCGCCTCGTAAGCCCTTTGCTTTGCCGTCTCCACCGTATCGCCCATGGCGGTTACTCCGAGCACTCTGCCTCCGTTTGTGACGACATCGGCTCCCTGCAAGGTCGTGCCTGCGTGGAAGACGACAACATCACTGAGCCGGTTCGCCTGGTCAATTCCGCTGATAATCTTTCCCTTTTCATAGTCGCCGGGATATCCACCCGATGCCATCACTACGCATACGGCGGGGCGACGGTCCCACTTGAGTGTAACGTCGTCGAGCTTTCCGTTGCAGACGGCCATGAGCACTTCCAGTAAATCGCTCTTGAGCCGCATGAGGATTGGCTGTGTTTCGGGATCTCCGAAGCGAACGTTAAACTCGAGCACTCTCGGCCCGCCGGCGGTTATCATAATGCCGGCATAAAGGACGCCTTTATACGGCGTGCCGTTGCGATGCATTCCGTCGACCACAGGCACGAGCACTTCCCGTGTCACCTGATCCATAATAGCATCAGTGACAACCGGCGCCGGGCTGTAAGCGCCCATCCCGCCGGTGTTGGGCCCGGTGTCACCGTCACCGATGGCCTTGTGGTCCTGTGCCGATTCCATGACGTAAATATTTCGGCCGTCGACGAAGGCGAGTATCGAGGCTTCCTCTCCGATGAGTTTATCTTCAACTACGATCTTCTCGCCAGCGGCGCCGAATATTCCATCGACCATTATTTTCTCGGCGGCAAGGATGCCATCGGAGGGCTCGTCGCATACGAATACTCCTTTGCCCTTGGCCAGGCCGGCGGCTTTTACCACAACGGCTTCGTCCCTGCTTGCTATGTAGGCCTTGGCCTCACTGAACCTGTCAAAGACTCTGCCTTCGGCGCTCGAGACGGCGCAGGATCGCATGATTTGTCTTGCGAAGGCCTTGTCGGCTTCGAGTTGTGCGGCCGGGCCGCTCGGGCCGAACGCCTTTATACCCGCAGTATCAAACGAGTCAACGATTCCCGCCGCCAGCGGATCTTCAGGGCCGACTACTACGAAACCGATTTTCTTCTCTTTCGCAAAATCCAGCAACTGCTTTGTATCAGTCGCAGCTATATCGATATTTTGCCCGCATTTTGCAGTGCCTGCGTTGCCCGGAGCGATGTAGAGTTTGTCCATTTTTTTCGATTGAGACAGTTTCCACGCCAGTGCGTGTTCTCGTCCACCGTTTCCTATTAAAAGTACATCCATTTCGTTATCCTCAGTTCTGTTCTGTTTTGTTATTCATGCTCGCCCGGAAACACACAAGAAAGATGATTAGTCCCCCGTCGAGCAGTACTGTTGAAATCAGGCTCAGTCCATAGTTGAACACCATGTGAAAATTCACATGCCCATGCGGCAAAACAAAAGCCAAATTAACTACCATTGAAAGCAGCCTCAGTCCCAGATGTGCACCAATCATAATGACGGCAATAATTGCAGCGTTCTTCGCATTCATTGTAATCTCCTTTCCAGAAACAACCCGATCATCTGGCAAATAGTTACTGAACAATTGTAAGTCGGGTAGTTGCGTTCGTCAATTGTAAAAGTCGGCGTCGCCGTGAATGTCGGGGCAATATGTTGTCGTTGGCTGTTGGCGTTGTTAGGGAAAGAACTTGCACTAATCCGCATTTGCCGGGTAAACAGTGACAAATGAATTGAATTCTGATAGTATGAAGCTTATGGAGACCATTCAAGCCAGTTTTGATTGTTCTGATCCGGAAATCTTGAGTTTTCGAGACAGATTCGATATTCTATTAGAAAAGAGCCCCAGTCCCGATGCATCGGTTAAGGTGTAAGATATGAAAAATATAACAGGTTTAATCATTGTTGTTATCATTGCTGCTTTGAGCGGTCTGGCTTGGGGGGACCATCATAATCTCAGGGATGTTGCTGAAGCCCCACCTCAAACTAATACAGCAGTTGCTAATTATGATTCAATATCGTGGTGGCTTGGATATGCTGTGCCGCAAGCCGAGGCAATAACCGATACTGATTGCAAGGATGAGATATATGGCCATCTCGGCAGAATTCAAGCCACAACTGGAGATGTCGATGGCGCTAACTTATCGGCATCTGCGATTTCGCAGATAAATAAGCGTATATACGTTTATACATTTTCAGCAAAGAGTTTTTATAAACAAGGGAATATGCCTGGTTATAAAAAGAGCATAGAACAAGCAAAATTAGCAGCGTTATCTGATATGAGGATTGAAACCCGGATTTTTATGAACTCAAATCTTATTCGAGCATACCTTGACTGCAATGATGTTGATGGGGCCACATCCTTTGCTGAGTCAATAAAAGACAAGAGGTTGACTCTACAAGCTTACAAAAAAATAGCAGCTCACCTTGCCAGTAACAACGACATAGAAAATGCCGATGCCATAGTCGATAATATCACCAACGAATCGGGTAAAGAATCTGCTTTGGTCGAAATTACCGAAACCTGTATAAGAGAAGCAAACTTTACTGTTGCAGAGCAGATGGCCAGGCGTCTTACAGGTTCTAAGTACCAAGACAGGGTTCTCGAAAAATTAGGAGTTGCTTTTGCGGAAAAAGGCAACATCAAGAAGGCGCAATCCATATCCGAAACGATCAGAGATCCAAAGCACAAGTCATCTGTCGTTGCAGCTATTGCTAAATATCAGATCAATTCCGACGACATTGATTCAGGTAAAAAAACAGCTCAACAGATATCCTATCGTGACCATAAAACAGATGTATATAGACTAATAGCAGTAAAACAAACAGATGCCGGTGAAATTGATTCGGCGGTTGCAACAATTGAAGCGATGTCAAAGATGATAGATGATACTCCAATGGAAGCTGATAAAAGCAAATTCGGGGTATTTGACGACTCTTTAAAAAAAGGATCGCTGGAAACGATATACCTCCTTCGCGTGGCAAAGAATTTGGCGGAAAAGGGCGACATGGAAGGTTACAACAAGTATCTTGCAAAGGCAACAGCCAGTGTAAAGAAAATAAATGACATTCCTATATGGAAAGGCACAGTAGTCATAAAAATTGTCGAGGCTCAACTTGAAGCAGGCGATATAGAAGGAGCTAAACGAACCGCAAGAGAAATTGACGATGAGCACAATTTCTCGCGGGCTTTATACCGTATAGTTAAAGCTCAACTTAAAAAAGATGATCTTGCCGGAGCAACAGTAACTTATCAGGAGTTCACATCCACTATGAACAAATCTCATGCCTGCGGGCGGATCGCTTCTGTTTTTGTTAAGAAAGGCAAATTAGATAGGGCCAAGCAGATATTGTCCAGCTTAGGGGATTCTTCCAAGGAAGCTGAAGCATATCGCCGAGCAGCAAGAGTTTTTGTAGAAATGGGATACGCCAAAGAACTTGCAAATTGGCTTGATAAAATATCTACACCTCAGGCAAGAGTATGTGCCTGTATTGGCGCTGTTGATGGTATTATGAAACTCGGGGAAGCAAAACATAATTAAAAGATTTCCGCGAAACGGATGCACTATAGAGAACCAGTTAACTTCGGTGGCTTGTCATAGTAGTCCCAACTCACGCTGATAATTTCTGTAACAAAATCCTTTGTTGTGTATAATCGCCGGTGTCGGCTATGGTGCGGACGCTGGCGATACATACAATACTCGGACGGCTCGAAAGAACTGTATGACCATTCCAACGACCCCTGGGAGTGGACAAATCTTGCGAGCCGTCCTGAATATGCCGACGTCATCGACGAGCACAAAAAGTGGTTGCCAACAAATGAAAAATGAATCCAAAGCCTGACAATTGCTTTCACGGCAGGTGCCTGTAAACAGGTCAACATATATGGCTTTTGTGCTTTAACGTTTTTCTATCATTCCAGTTCTGGTATTTAATTTTTCGTTGTCGCTGAGCATTCGCTCCACGATCCAATCGTCGCCGACACGTCGCAGCAGATATTTTCTACGGAGACTTTTATCCGCCCCGATAATCTGGTACTCCAGCCTTACTTCCGCTATGCCATGCCTGCGACTATGACGTCTCGACGCATGTAGAGAAGCTTGAAAAACACTGTCCGGATTCTCCTTCTGCAGGTCTTTTTCAAGTCTCTGCGACACAAGGTACAGGAAGTATTTCGAAAGCTCCCCCTTGTCTACCTCAACAAGTGGATGTGCCGCATGAAGCTCATTTCCCTTTAGCTCCCTGGCCACCTTCCACCCCTGTTTACTCTTACGCAGTTGAACCCTCAAGAACCGTTCGTCATCGGCTCCAACCTTGTATTTCACATCCATTCCCCCGACCTGCTCAGATGTTTCCATGTCAGCATGATTGAACCATCCGCCATAGTTACCTTTTACACGTGACACCTCGATCTCATCTTTTCCAAGCTTGTCCTGAAGATATAACTTAGCGGCATATCGCAAGGTCTCCATACTGTCACTGCGCAGGTCAGGATGTCCGTCAACCATCCGCAATCCCGTTATCTTCGCCTTAAAAGTCCCCTTCAAACGAACGTCTCTTTTCGGGGACTCAAGCAGAACTTCCCCTTCAAGCATCCCGTCTTTCTCATCGCCAAACGTCAGCTTCAGGTCATAATCTTTTCGCTTTAACCAGGCACTACGCTCTTTGCCTTTGCTCTCTTCGGAGTATTTGAACGATATATTATCCACAAAGCCCGTCCCAGCCTTATCGTTATGCTTAACTTCAAACAATCTTCCAACCGGAAGCACGCCATCTGCAGTGTTAAGGAAGATAGTTACCTTAGGAGGATTTAAACGACCATTACTCCCATAAAGGTGGACGTGCCTGCCCCTATCAATGCTCGCCTGTCCACCGACTATTTCCATCCCACGAACGCGACCCATCAGTCCCGCATCTTCCTTAGAGGCCTTAACAATCTTAGCGCCATTGGCCTTAAGCAGCTTCGCGGTTTTTTCACTGTCCCAGCACTGTGCAAAGTCAAGTGTACTCCTGCCGCCTCCGTCAATCGCACTTACATCGGCACCAGCCTCGATCAACATCTCTGCTATCTCATGACGATCCCACACCGCCGCGGTATGAAGCATCGTGCCGCCATGGCCGTCCTTAACGTTAACATCCGCCTCTGCCTCGACAAGCAATTTAACTATTCCCAAATCTCCCTTGGCAACAGCAACATCCAACGCTCTCCTGCCATCACCGGCTATGGCATTAACATCAGCACCTCCATCAATAAGCATCTTAACGATTTTCTCGTACCCTCCCGCAACCGCATAAACAAGCGGCGTCACCCTCTTGGTATCCCTGGCATTAACATCCGCCCCCTTCTTCAGCAACACCTTAACAAGCTCCTGATCACCTTTCGCCGCAGCCTCATAAAGCGTCTTGCCGCCCGCAGCCACAAATAGCTCGATCTTGCCCGTTTTTGTGTTCACCTTCTCCCCATCCTTAAGCGCCCTTTCAACCTGCCAGAGGCCGTCAACCTTGCGTAACAGGTAACTCCTGGAAACCCACCCCTTTACGCCATGCAAGCCATATCTCACCTTAATGTAACCAATGCCCGTTTTCGAGCTGACCCAATGCCCAAAGCTTATGTACGGTGAAAATCCTTTTCCTGGAAACTCTTTTTGCAGATCAGCCTCCAGCGCCTTAGCGGTTAAAAAGTCCAGCACCTTGGTATTCAAACTGCCGTCCTCGTCTTCGGCCTTGGTTACATCGAAAGGCTCTATAGGATGCGCCGCCACCAACTGATCCGCCCTGAGCTGGCGAAATACTTCCCAGCCCTTATCGGCCTTGACAAATTGCAGCCGAACGAAAACCGCCTCTCCATCACCGTCCTTGTATTCACCCTCAAGCCACCCGGCCTTCTTGTCACCGGCTTTGAGATGGTGCTTACAGTCTTTGACATTGCTTAGCTTGACGGCCTCCGACTTCAGCTTTTTCCGCAGATACAATTCGCCGGCATAAATAAGCGTATTACGATGATCACACTGCAAATCAGGATGCCCGTCCACAAGCCGTAATCCGTGCACTTTTGCGATAAAATCACTTTTGATTTCAACATCCAACCCGGCGTTCTTAAGCGACAATCGTCCGCTTATCCCCTTTTCCGTTTCCTTGCCGAACTCTGCCTCGACCCGGTACTCACCTCGCTTCATAAATGAGTGCACAGTCTTACCGGACACCGGGTCTTTCCAATTGTAACTGACCTTGACTCGCTCGCGAAATGCCGCCTTGCCATTATCCGAAAATTTCTTTAACTCCGGTACAACTCCCATTTCGATGGGCAGATGGACAGACAGATTCGCCTTAAAACCATCTTTCCCTTCCACCTTAATTCTCAATATCCTGTCCGCAAATACCGCCTCCTTTAGAACAACATCTATACCGTTGACCACCCCGCACAATTGGCTCGGGCTATCGCCTGTCTGCGACATTGCCGCCTGCAAAAAGAAACAACTCGTAAAAACAAAAACCACAACAAGACTTTTCATATCTTTTCCCTTCAGCAGCAAGGCGGCGGCGAGACCGGCAGCCAGCGACTTTTTTAGGAAATTGCAGCGGCTGGCAGGCATCGAATTCTCCTTATCTGTAATCGAGACATTTGCAAACTCGGCCTATAGATTATGAATCCTACCGATTTCTGTCAACGCATATCTTTAAGAGCCGCATTTCCCAGGTAGACTGTGGCAAATGAATTGAATTCTGATAGTATGGAGCTTATGGAGAGCATTCGCCTTGGCGGCACCGAATACGGTAATTTGTCATTTATTAGGAAATGTACGGTACTTTTTTGGTTCCCAATAGGCGCAGCGTTTCATTGTTTACGAGACAGCTTGCGCTATTGAATTGAGGCTGTTATTTCTTGCCTTTTTTTGCTTTCTTCTCTTTCTTTGGTTTCTTTTCTTTCTTCGCCTTTACCTTCTTCTCTTTCTTTTCACCGCTGGGACTGCTCACCAGCATTGCCCCAACAGCTATCAGGCTCGATGCAACTGCGGCGCCGATGACAATGTACCAGATAATACTCTGGACCGCTTCGCGGATACTCGGAGCTATGCCCCTAAAGGCAGCCACTATCACTATCACCGAATAGATAACCGCCGCAAACGGCAGAAGCAGCATTATCCCCAGTGCATTACTGACAGTATCGGCAGGGGCTTCAGCGTATGCTCGTGTCATTCCCGGCATCGCCACCTGCGCACCGCCACCGTCCAGCATCTGTTCGCCTTCGACAGCCGCTTCCAGCCCCGATGCTCCGCCGGTGCCCTGTCCCTCTTCGCTCTCCGACGTATAAATTTCGTCAAGAATTCCGCCAAGGGATGTGTCATCGGCCTGCAGCGAAAGGTCCAGCAGACCCGAGCCGCTCCCGAACGTGTCGAGATTCACATCTCCTTCGATCTCTTCCAGTGACGCCTCATCAGGCAAAGCGCCGGAAGTCTGACTTGCCCCGGCCCGTGTTTCCCCTAAGATATCATCTGTTATTTCATAGTCACTCGCACTTTCACCAAGCACGTTGATTCCCGTATCCGCCACTACAGTATCGCCGTCGCCCAGGTCTCCCAGGGACGAACTTGCTGAGGTTCCAGATGCAAGAGACAGGTCATCTTTATCGTCCGACAGTTCTGATCCGACGAAAGTTTCGTCAAAGCCTCCAAGTTCCGTATCGGACAGCTCCGGCGCAACTTCCTTGCTGTCTTGCGGCTGCAACTGGTCTGAAGTGTCACCAAGGTCCATAATATCGGTATCCGACATCGTCATTTCCACAGGTTGCTCGGATTCCGCCGAAGTATCTGCCAGCTCCGCGGTGATATCGGTATCGGACATCTTCATTTCCGCCGGTTGCTCGGACTTTGCTGAAGTACCGGTCAGCTCCGCGGTAATATCTGTATCAGACATCACCGATTCGACCTGCTCGTCCGGCTGTTCGGCAGGTTCGGCTAAAGAGGCGTCGAGTTCCGTGATATTTGTGTCAGACATTATCTCTTCAGCAGCTTGCTCCGGCTCCAACTCCGGAACATCTGCTTGCGACGTTATCTCTTCGACCTGCTGCGGCTCAACCGAAATCTCCGCAGGCGCCGCAACAGACTCGTCAGAAACAAGCATATCAATTTCATCGACCTTAAAGAGAACGTGTGAACCGTCGCGAAATTCACGCAGTTTGCCTTCCTCAACGAGTTTTTCAAGTTGCTCCGGTGCTACCCCGAGCTTTTCTGCAGCCTCTTCTTTTGAATAGAACATGCCAGCCATAATAATCTGTCCCTATTTAAGAGCCAATATTCGACGATTGCCATGCGATTAGTTCACCCGCGCCTGGCTTGACGCCAACAAACGCAAACCTCAAATTGAATAATAAACTCCGGCACAACCCTCCGTTCTAAGGTTCCGGAAACCACAACGTCCTAAAACACTTCTCATGTCAAAGACAATTGTACACTTAAATTATATCTTAGTCGGCGAAAATATGCAAGTTATTTTTTTGTCCCAAACGCCGCAACTCAATGCTCGAAAAGCAGTTAAAATATGCTCCCGCCGAACCGATTTTATTGCAGTTCGGCTCGTAATCCGGTAGAATAGCCTGCATAGGCGGTAAAAACCACCTTTTCGGGGTGTAGCTCAGCTTGGCCAGAGCACCTGCTTTGGGAGCAGGAAGTCGCACGTTCAAATCGTGTCACCCCGATTCTTTTGCTGTAGGTAAATCATTACATGGCAACAAGTTACAGCAATACCCCCGTGCGATGGATTAAGCAACATTTTTTCTGTAAATTCTTTTTTTGCCTGAATTAGCGGATTCGTTTTCGTTCTCCATTTCCGTTTTCATATTCA
>Ga0075123_10001775_pt1 | contig 10674 bp, 8 predicted proteins | sample AntAceMetag02UKX_FD_69808 | JGI IMG/M metagenome (GOLD analysis project Ga0075123, IMG submission 69808) | Saline lake microbial communities from Ace Lake, Antarctica - Antarctic Ace Lake Metagenome 02UKX | ecosystem: Environmental > Aquatic > Non-marine Saline and Alkaline > Saline | place... | reverse complement strand
AAGTAACAGCCGCCAACATTAGCACCAATAACCGCACTTGATTCCTGAGCTAAAATCGCTAAGAGAAAAGCCGGCCTGATACCGGCGAGTTGACTGACAGATTCAGCCACTTTTACGGCTTGCCCGAATTGTATGCCGCCCTGAGGAACATCAATCAAGCGGAAAAGCCTCGACTGAATTTCGCCAACCTTGCTTCGAGCTTCAGTCTGAACTTTTTTCAATTGAGCTTGGTATAAGTCCTCTTGCCCCTTTGTTTTTTCTAATAAAGAATCCTTTGATTCCTGAGTCGAATGCAAACCCTCTTCTTGTAGAGACTGCAAGACGATTTCTTGTTCTAAATTATTTTTCTCGATTTCTTTTTGATCCTGTTGGTCTTTGAGGTAGATTTTTAGGTCTTCGGCTCCTTTCAATAATTCCTGCAAACGGCCACTTAAAGAATCTAGAACTGCAAAATTTCGAAAGATATCAGAAAGATTTTGACCGCCAGCTAGTATCTCTAAAGTAATTGGCTGTTGATCGTATTGATGAGTCAACTGAATAATATCCGCCAATTCTTGGCGATAGCCTTCAATTCTCTCTTGGGTAATATTGATAGAATCAACCTTGTCCCCAATCTCTACATTTAAATCACGAACCACTAATTGACTTCTCTGTGTTTGAGCTTTAAGAGTATTAATTTTGCTCTCTAAATAAGATAATTCACTTTCCAAACTTTGACGCTGTCCTTGAGTCTTGTCCAGCTGAGTTTGGTAAACCCCTTCTTGAATTTGGTAATACCGTTCATAGTAATCTAAGCAACTTTGCAATATTTTACGATATTCATCTTGAGGCAGATTTTTTTCTGCTTGGTCTAAAGACTCAAATTGACAAGTTTTTTGGAAATCATCAATCGCTCTAGTCGAATACTGACTAGGGCTTAAAAGAATAGCCAAAATCAAAACTAAAAGAATTGGTTTAAGCCTGAATAGATGCGTCAGCATGGACATAAGTCCGATTTTATTTACCACTTGAAGAAGCTTTCTCTTTACTTTCTCCTTTCTTTTTATCTTTATCTTTATCTTTATCTTTATCTTCTGTTTCCGCTTCTTGAGTTTCTTCGGCTCCCGTCACCGCTTCTTCTTCAATAGGCCGTTCTAATTCTTCTTCAATAGCCTTGGGCGGAATAACCGAAACAACAATTTCCTCTGGATTACCAAGAATTTCTAGCCCCTCGCCAACAATTAAATCTTGAAGTAATACCTTGTCGTGAATTTCGTGCAGTTTGGTTAAATCTATCCGAATTTCTTTCGGAAGATCTGTGGCTAATCCCTTCACCTCGATTGACATTTTATCTTTAACTAGCACGCCGTCTTTTTCTTTGACCGCTGGAGCTAACCCTTCAAAGACCAAGGGGACCTCCGCTGTTACTTTCTTTTTCATCGACGGGTGATAAAAATCTACATGGATTAATAAATCCGTTAAGGGATCTCTTTGGACATCATAGATTAAACAGGAATAAGATTTCGGCTTCTCCCCTTCTTCAAGCATTAAGGACACCAAGCTTGTATCGCCGGCTTCCCGGTAAACCTGAGTAATATCTTCAAGCTTCACCTGGACAGACTGAGATTTTAATCCCTCTCCGTAAAGAACAACGGGAATCCATCCTTCTTTTCTTAAGAAGTGATTTTTGCTTCCCCTAACTTCGCGTTTTTTAGCTTTTATAGTTAACATGCTTTTATTCTAACCAATAATTACTTTTTTTTCAATCCTTGTACTTTAGCTAAGAGAGAAATTGTCTTAATAGCAACGGGGGCTGAAACAGAAATAGATTCAATTCCTTCTTTAGCCAAGAAAAGAGCGAAAGACGAATAGTTACTTGGTGCTTCCCCACAAATACCGCTATATTTATTCCTCCGACGACAACTTTGAATAGCCTGAGCCACAAGTTTTTTAACCGCCTCGTTTCTTTCATCCCCAATCGATGCAATCATTGAACTGTCTCGATCTAATCCCAGAGTCAACTGAGTTAAATCGTTCGAACCAATACTAAAACCATCAAAAATCTTCAAAAATTCATCGGCTAAAAGAATATTGGAGGGAACCTCCGCCATGACGTAAACTTTCATACCTTTCGCACCCTTCTTTAGCCCCGCTTTCTCCATTTCCTTCAAAACTTTTTTTCCTTCTTCTACTGTTCGGCAAAAAGGAATCATCGTTATAACGTTAGTTAAACCAAATTCTTCTCTCACTTTCTTCACCGCTTTACACTCCAGATGAAAAGCCGGTTTAAATTGAGGAGAATAATAACGAGAAGCTCCTCGCCAACCCAGCATAGGATTGTCTTCTTGGGGTTCAAAAAGCTCTCCCCCTAATAACTGTCGATATTCATTTGTTTTGAAATCAGAAAAACGGACAATCACTGGTCGCGGCCAAAAAGCGGCGGCGATTTGACCAATGCCCTCGGCTAACCGATCAACAAAAAATTGTTTCTTGTTCGGATGAGAAGAAGTTATTTTTTCTATTTTCTTTTTTAAACTCTTATTCTTCAGTTGAGCAAAATGATACAGAGCCAAGGGGTGAACACGAATATCATTAGCAATAATAAATTCTTCCCTCACTAATCCAACACCCGCAACGGGCAAGAAAGATGTTTCGAAAGCCAAGTCTGGTGCCCCAATATTAATAAAGACCTTCGGTTTAACTTTCGGAATTTTCTCAAGATTATATTTTTTAACTCGATAAGGAATCTTCCCGGCAAATACCTTTCCTTGAGCACCAGAACAATCAACCGTGACTACCTGTCCTGTTTTTAAAACTCGGGTTGCTTTTTGAGTCCCAACAACACAAGGAATGCCTAGTTCTCGAGAAATGATAGCGGCGTGGCAAGTCTTAGAACCCTCGTCGGCAATAAGGGCCGAAGATAATTTAATAACGCTAATCCAGTTCGGATCAGTTAAGTGTGTCACTAAAATCTCCCCCGGCTTAAAAGTATTAAGTTCTGAAACTTTATGAATAATCCTCACTCGGCCATAAACAACTTTTTTTCCAATAGCCATTCCCTGAAGAATGGGTGGTGCTTCTGTTTTTAGTTGATATTCAGTATAAGACGAAATTTTCTTACCTCGATGAACTGTCTCCGGACGAGTTTCAACAATAAAAAGCTTGTTCGTTCGCCCGTCTTTAGCCCATTCAATATCTCGAGGATCCCAGCTACCTTTCATCCGAGAATAATAATCTTCAATTAAACAACCCCACTTAGCTAGGATTAACACTTCTTCATTACTCAAAGAAAAATGCCCTAATTGTTTTTTGAGCAAGGCCACCTTTTTAATCCCCTTTTTCCCGTAAACCAATTTCTCTTTTTGATTCCCTAATTGCGTTTTAATAATGGCCGGGTATTTTTTCTTAAGACTGGGTTTAAAAACCCAGAATTCATCAGGGACGACGCTCCCCCCGACTAAAAACTTCCCTAATCCAAAAGCAGAATTAATAAGAACAATATTAGAAAATCCACTTTCAGGGTCAAGGGTAAACATTACTCCCGCCGAGCCTAGGTCGGAACGAACCATTTTTTGAATGCCAACAGAAATAGCAATCTTTGTTTTAGAGAATCCAGCTTGCGCCCGATAAACAAGAGCTTGATCGGTAAACAAAGAAGCCAAACATTTTTGAATAGCCTGACGCAATGCTTCTTCCCCTCTGACATTAAGATAACTTTCTTGCTGGCCAGCAAAAGAAAAGTTTGCCAAACCTTCCATGGTCGCCGACGCGCGAACAGCCACATCTGTTTTTTCCTCACGATATTCTTTGGAAAGTCGATGATAGGCTTCGAAAACCTCTTTAGTAATATGCTCTGGCCAAGAAGCATTGAGAATCATTGTCCGGATAGCTTTTCCTGTTTTCTGCACCTGACCAATGTCTTTCACTCTAAGCTGATTGACAAGCTTATTAATTTTTTCTTTTAATCCCGCTTCTTTCATAAAAGAGAAATAAGCTTGGGTCGTTATAGCAAAAGCATTGGGAATATTAACCCCCTTCGGCCTTAAATAATTATATAATTCTCCTAAATTGGCATTTTTGCTGCCAACTAATTTAACATCATTATGGTTCAGCTCTTTAAGCCATAAAATATTTTTTGAAGATTTTGTCATATTTTTTTTACCAATGTTTAGCTAAAACAGATAAAGCTTTCATTACCTTAACGGCTTGCTGGGGATCATTATAATTAGGCAAGCGGTGTTTTTCTAAATACGCCACGCCTTTTTGGCTGAGCACCCCTTCCAAACAGACGGAAACAATCGGTTTGTCGGGAAATTTTTGATGGAGATTTGCTATTATCTTAGCATTTTTCTCTACTTGCGTCACAATTTGAATCGTCTGGATAATAATCACCCCTCCAATGTTCTTTTGCCTTAAGAGAATCTCCAAAGATTTTTGATATCTTTCCGCCGAAGCGTCTCCGACAATATCCAAAGGATTACGAAAAGAAGCCGTTGAGGGTAAACAAGCTTTTAACTTTTTAATAGTAGCTTGGCTGAAAGAAGGCAGCTCAAGCCCTTCTTGTTCAGCATAATCAATAGTTAAGACTCCCATTCCCCCACCATTAGTCAGAACGCCAAGCCCCTTTCGTAAAAGAGGCTGCCAAGCTAATCCCTTAGCAACATCTAATAATTCTTGAAGAGTATCAACCGAAATCAAGCCCGCTTGCTTAAAAGCGGCTTGGTAAACCCTGTCCGAGCCCGCTAGACTAGCGGTATGGGACGAAACAGCTTTTGTTCCCTTTTCCGTCCTTCCCGCCTTTAAGACAACTATTGGCTTTGTCCGAGCTACTTTTTTAGAAATCTCAAAAAATCGCCGGCCGTTCTTTACTCCTTCTAGATAAAGAAGAATGACTTTTGTTGAAGGATCTTTCTCTAGAAATAATAAGTAATCTTCCAAAGTTAAATCCGCTTCATTGCCGTAAGAAATCAAAGTGGAAAATCCCAATCTTTTTCCAAGAGACTGGTCAATAACAGAATCCAGCAAGGCTCCTGATTGAGAAACGAAAGCTATTTCCCCAGCTGGCGGCGTAGCGGGAGCAAAAGAAGCATTGAGATGAGAAACTGGGCGAATAATTCCCAAGCAATTGGGACCTATTAAATTCAACCCCTTTTCTTTCACTAATTTTATCAACTCTTCCTGCCTCTTCCGACCGACCGGACCAATTTCAGCAAACCCAGACGAGATAACAATAATTGATTTCACTTTTTTCTGACCGCATTCTCGCACTACTGATAAAACAGCCGAAGCCGGCACAGCAATCACGGCTAAATCAACACCTTCTTTAATATCCAGAACAGATTTATAAGTCTTGATTCCCTTAACTTTTTTCTGGTAAGGATTAACGAAAAACAGCTTCTGTTTTCCTGATTGAAGATTGTGGACTAAGCCCAAACCCACGGAACCCGGGCGGTTAGTAGCCCCAACAAGAGCAATCGTCTGAGGATTAAAAACAGATTTAAGATTTCTCATTTTTAGAAATTCGCTTTTTTAAAAATTTACCTTTCTTAAAAATTTAGCATCAACAATGTTAATCCGTCGGCCATTCGCTATAATCGGATTAAAATCTATTTCTTGAATTTCCGGATGGTCCAAAGATAAATGAGAAAGATTAACCAGAAGGGACTTTAATTGTTCCAAATCAACAGGTTTCCTCTTCCGAAATCCCGTTAAAAGAGGGTAAGCTTTAATTTCTTTAATCATTTCTTCGGCTACTTTTCTGGAGAAAGGAGCAAGGCGTAAACTTACGTCTTGGAATATTTCAATAAATATCCCTCCCAAGCCAAACATAATGACCGGACCAAATTGGGAATCTCTTTTCATTCCCGCCGCCAATTCTAGTCCCTTTTCCATCTTTTGAACCATCATCTCCGCTTCCCTGGTTTCTCGAAGCAACGGAGACAATTTTTGCCAAGCCGTTAAAAAATCGGCCTGATTATTGATACCGGTAATAACTCCCTGCTTCTCCGTCCGATGAATGATTTGAGGAGCATTAACTTTGAGAACCACCGGAAAGCCAATCTTTTTAATAAATTGACTGGCTTTCTGACTTGAGGTAAAACTCGCAGTTTTCACCCAGGGAAGATGATATTTCTGAAGAAGTTGATAACTTTCCGGAAAATCAAGAACTATCATTTACTGACAAGTGCCACTATTACCACTACTATCGGCGTTATCCGTGCCTAATGTTTCCTGGCAGACCGCAGGAGGATTAATAAAAGCAGAACAAATTGCTTTTTGATAATCCGTCACTGATGTCTTGCCGTCATAAATTATTCCGTTAATCACGATCGTGGGCGAGCCCTGAATCTTCACTTCGGTTTGATAATGACCAGAATCATCTCTATGTTTTTTAGGGCTTTGAACCGGATACAATTGATCAGTCAAGGTCAATTCTTGATCCAATAAAGCTGTCCCTTCTTCTTGCTGACAAGTCTTAATTTGATCAATATCTAATCCTACTTCTTGAGCAATCCCTTCCCAGTCTTCCTCCACATTGGTAGCGTCAGTATCGGTATTGATTTTCAAAATAAAATCCCATAATTTATCTGGTTGATACTTTTGAACACAAAGTTCCCGAATATCTTGATTAACCTCCGTTTTTGTATGCATCGAGCAATACTTCATCTCATCTGTCAAACAATTATCAGCACTTTGGTAATTCTGATAAATAATATAATGAAGATTAAAATTAGCTTGATCGGCTAAAGCATCAACAACAGGTTTCATCTGGCTTTCAGCATCATTGCCATAAGGACAAAAAGCCATAATAAAAAGGTCTACCGCTGGCTTTTCGGATTTAGAAATCTCTTTATCAGCGGGCGGATTCATCTCTAGCATCTGGGGGAAAAAGAGAGCTCCGTCTTTTGTCGCGTAAAATTCTGAAGTTTGACCGTTAATAGTCGTTGTTAAAGCGTAAAGATTGCTTGCTTCTTTCACTTCAGGAATTTCAATTTTATCAGTGGCCGAAAGGAAATTATCTTGCAAGAAAGTCGTCACTTTATCTGTTACATCTTGCTCGCTTAAAATTTCTCCCGTCATTAACCGATCGGCTTGCGAAGATTGACCGCCCATATAGCCCATCCCGAAACCAACAACTAACACTAAGAGAAGAGAAGTAAAAAACTTATTCATTGAAATATGAGACATAGATGAAAAATTAAAAATTAATTATTTACACTGTATCCGCCAAAACCTTTTCTATAAGTTGATTTTGTTGAATAATACCAAGCGATCCTTGAGGGCATTCTTTTTCTCCCCAATGCTCAACCTCATCCCCTCTTCTATTTTTACTCCAAATCAAAAGAGGAATCAAGTCCGTTGAATGCTGTTTTGATTCACAGGGCGTACAATGATCAGCCGTAACAATAACCGTCACTTCTTTTAAACTGAATAAAGGCTTTATGGCCTGGTCAATTTTTTCAATAAATTCTTTCTTTCCTTGACAGTTTCCGTCGTGGCTCAAACTATCTGTCCCTTTTATGTGCAGAAAAAGAAACGGGGCTTTTTCGCTAACGCGGATCGCTGCTTTAAATTTGCCTTTCAAATTAGTAGTCACCCGGCCATTAGCTCCTTCGACTTTTACTTCTTCCATTTTTAGCATTCTCGCTAGACCCTGGTAAAGACCTCCACCGGTAATGCAATAAGCAGCTAATCCCCACTTCTTCTGAAAAGAAGGAATGTTTTTAAAGCGACCAGCGCCTCTAACTAAAAGATAATTAGCTGATAGTTGCTTTTTTTCTTTCCGTTTTAAATTAAAGGAACTATTCTCCAATATTTGATGCGCCCGGCTGATAAATTCATTGAGAATTTCCGCCGTCCGCCGAGAATCCGGACGCTTATCCAAAGAAGTAATCATCGGGACCTTCACCCCTGTCTGGTGCCAATCATTAGCACTTACCTGATCCGACAATCCCTTGCCTCTCATCACTAAGACAAAACGGTGTTCTATCCCCGGCTTGATAATAAACTTCACTCCAGCAATACGATTAATTTTTTTTAAAGCTCGAACCAAGGGCCTTGTCTCGGTAATGCGTCCGGCCCGACGATCAACAACTTCTAAATTCTGATTAACCGTTGCCCAATCTCCTCGGAAAGCAATGTCATTTTCCTTCAATTTTATTCCCAGTCCAACGGCTTCTACGACTCCTCTTCCCATATCCCACTTCGACAAAGAATAACCAAATAAAGAAAGATGGGCATCTTTAGAAGTCGGAAAGAGACCTTTGAAAACGGGTTCCACTAATCCGCAACGCCCTTCTTTAGCGGCCCGATCTAAATTAGGAGTAAGTGCCGCCTCTAAGGGAGTACGGCTCCCTAAGCTTTTGACAGCCTGGTCGCCTAATCCGTCTAAAACGACTAAGATAATATGATTTTTATTCATTGATTTCTTCTTCAATAGCTAAGAGCCTATTATATTTCGCCACCCGCTCTCCCCGAGCTGGAGCTCCTGTTTTAATAAAATCAGCCCCGACGCCCACGGCTAGATCGGCAATAAAATCGTCATTCGTTTCTCCGGAGCGATGGGAAACCATAACTTTCCATTGGTTTTTTTGGACCGAAGCAATCGCTTGAAGAGTTTCCGTCAAGCTCCCAATTTGATTAGGCTTAATAATCACTCCGTTGACCGCTTTTTTCTCAGCCGCTTCTTTAATCTGCCTTACATTGGTTGTCAACAAGTCGTCTCCGATAATAATCAATTCTGAACCCAGATTTTCTGTAATTTTTTGAAAACCCGTCCAATCTTCTTCATCAAAAGGATCTTCTAAAAACAAGAAAGTGTATTTCTCTGTTAATTTTTTATAAAAGGATAAAAGTTGGTCTTGAGTTAAAGATTGTCCGTCAAGAAAATAATTTTTGCCTTGATAGAATTCACTAGCTGCGCAGTCAATTCCTAATTTGACTCCTGAAAAACCAGTGCGGGCTATAGCCGCTACAAGCAAATCTAAGGCTTCCTCTGTTTTTGTCAAAGAGGGAGCCATCCCTCCTTCGTCTCCGACATTAGCTTCGCTCCCGCCCTTTGTTTTTATCAAAATCTCTTTCAAGGCGTGGTAGATTTCTACTCCCTCTTTTAAATTCTCCGCAAAACTTTCTTTGAGGGGTACAACCATAAATTCCTGGATGCTTAATTGATTGCCAGCATGCATTCCTCCGTTCAGAATATTAAAACTTGGTTGAGGCATTCTGGATTGACGATGAGAAGAAAATGACTGATAGAGATTATTTAAATAGCGCCATAGGGGAAGATGAAGGGCTTGAGCCGCCGCCCGGCTAACCGCTAAAGAAACAGGTAAAATAGCATTGGCTCCTAATCGAGATTTATTTTTCGTTCCGTCAAGATCAATGAGTAAATGGTCTATTTCCCGTTGATGACGCACATCTTTTTTCAACAAAGCCGGTGTAATGATTTCGTTAATATTATTAACCGCCTGATAGACCCCCTTCCCCCAATATTCTTGTTTGCCATCTCTTAACTCCCTGGCTTCTTTTTCACCCGTCGAAGCGCCGCTGGGAGCAGAATCAATAACCCAGCCATTTTTTGTTTGCAATTTAACTTCTACTGTCGGCGTCCCGCGCGAATCAAAAATCTGTCTCGCTTTCAAATTCTTAATGAGAAACCCCTGATTCAACATAAGTGCTGATTCTTTAAATAATCGCGCAATGGTAATCCAAGAGAAGGATGATTAAGAATCATCTGAAGATTAGCTTTAAGCCAATCTTCTTTAGAATCCGTCCTAAGCCATTCTCCTTTTAACTGATAGCCGTAAAGAGGTTGCCCGCTGTCCAACATTAAGGATAAACCCTTTTCCAATTCCAAGTTTTCATTTTTGACTCCCTGCTTCTTCAATTCTTCCAGAAAATCTATAATTTCTGGAGTCAAAAGAGCATAACCGGACAAGCTTAAAAAATTCTTTTTTTCTTTTTTCTTCGCTCGGTCAATTTTAGAAATTTTCAAAATTCGTTGAGCAATTTTTTCAGAAGTAATTTCCCATCTATCGTCAGCACCAGCTTCGACTAAGCCCAAAACGGGTTTTTGAGAAGTATTAAAAATTTTCTCTAATTGTTGGAAGCTCGGTCGTTGAGCTCTTAGAATGCCATGGAGTTGCGCCATAGCCCAAGGGGCCTTAAGTTTAGATTTTAACTTCAGAATAATCTCTCCGCTGCTTAAGTTTTTATTAGCTCCAATAAACTGGAAAGTAATATCTTTATTGCGCGTTCTTAAACCGGAAATAGCCTGACCTAAATAACCCGATTCTTTGGTGGGCTTAACCGTAAAATAAGAATAGACTTCTTTATCTCGGTTAGTGCCGACAAAAATAATTTCTTTCAATCCTGACGCTTTGGCTTCATCAACAAGGTATTGCATTAAAGGCTGATCACCCATCAGCCATAAAGCCGAAGAGTTGATTGAACCAAGGGGCAGAAAAGATTCTCGACGAGGATTTAAAACAACAATTAGTTTTTGGATAGTGGGCATTTTTTAAAAATTACTTTCTCCTCAGAAAAGCAGGAATCTCCCACTCTTTTTCCTGAGGAGTTTTTTCTGCTTCTTCTTTTTGGCTCTCTTGTTTAATCTCTAAAGCGTTTCTTCTTTTCACCTTACGCACAATCTTCAGCTGACTCCCCTTCTTCTTGCCGGTTTTCTTTAAAGACCTT
>Ga0075123_10001770_pt1 | contig 10702 bp, 9 predicted proteins | sample AntAceMetag02UKX_FD_69808 | JGI IMG/M metagenome (GOLD analysis project Ga0075123, IMG submission 69808) | Saline lake microbial communities from Ace Lake, Antarctica - Antarctic Ace Lake Metagenome 02UKX | ecosystem: Environmental > Aquatic > Non-marine Saline and Alkaline > Saline | place... | reverse complement strand
CCTGAGTCAGCTTTATGCCGCCAGGGTGGGGTTAGACCATAGAATTAGGTGGCCCTGGTCGGACAGGGAGCAATATCGTGATTTCAGCTCCACCCCCAGGGTGATTGGCTCCGTATATTTTTCCCTCAAGACGATCAACGATCCTTTTCACAATGGCCAGGCCCAGGCCGGAACCCCCTTCTTTGGTGGTGAAGAAGGGTAAAAAAAGGTTTTGCAGGCCTTTTTCGTCAAATCCTTCTCCTGTATCACGAATGACTATCTTTGCCTTCTTCGACCCGGATTCAGGCGTACCAGTCACCAATGCAGAGAAAATACGTAGCTCACCCCGCCCGCCCATGGCATCAGATGCATTTAAAAAGAGATTCCACAGTACCTGTTTGAGCTGGTCCGGATCAGATTCAACTGCAACAGGATATGGGAAACTTGTAAAAATTGCTATTTTGCTATTCCAGCGTGGGCTGTTTTGAAAAAGCTCTAACGATTCTATGATTAACTGGTTCAGGTCAAACTCCGTCAATTTTGCCCTCTTGGGCCTGGCAAAAAGGAGGAAGTCGGCTACAAGATCATTTAGTCGATCCGTTTCTCTCAATATGATATTCATAAGGCGGACGTTAACGTCATCCTGTTTCATCTCCTCTCGTAGTATCTCAATCGATCCGCTGATGGAGGCCATTGGATTCCGGATCTCGTGGGCCATTCCTGCGGCAAGCTCTCCTATGATCGCAAGACCTTCAACCTTCTTCATTTCATCTTCGATCTGTTTCATTTGCGTCACATCCTGCAGGGTGAGAATTTGACCTTGCTGTTCACCCAAGGAATGCAGTAGGGGGGAGATGGACAGTCGTAGATCGGTTTTTGTTCCGTCAGGCCTCTCATAAATGAAGTCGGTAAATGACGATTTAGTCTCGATCAGACCGGTTGAAAGAAATTTTCGCCCTCCTGAATGCTCGGCAAAAAGAGGGAGGATGTCGCCTATCAGATGTCCACAGGCGTGGTTCGCCTTTATCCCAAATATCTTTACTGCGGAGGGATTGAACAGGATAATTTTTTCGAGGTTATCCAAGACGATCAGGCCTGATGCGATGCTGCCGATTATGCTTTCATTCAGTCCCTCCAATCTGTTGACATCTAACTGTTTTGCCCTTAATTCAGCACGACTCTTTCTTGCCTGTTCAGAGAGGAAACTGCTGAGATATCCAACGAGATAAAAACCGGTCATATTTGCAAGTATCGTGAAGAAAAGGTAGGCGCTTTGATAGGTTTCAGGGTAGATCGCCCGGCTGCCTAAAGGATGAATCACACCGTAATAGTGAAGATCTAACAACAGACCATAGAAAATGCTGCTGCTGGACGCAACGATCATACCTCCTCTCCGGTAAAGGAGTATGCTTCCGCTGAATATGCTGAGGATGTAAAGAAAAGAGAATATGCTCTCTATACCACCGGTAGAGTATATAAGGGTTGTTATTACGAAGGTGTCAATAAGGAGCTGAATATATGCCTGCAGAGTGATGTTGCTTAGATACTTTAATAGAAAGGCGTAAATAATACTGATGAAGTATACAGATGCAAGAAGAAGGTAGTGGAATGTGTGAACATCACCGAAATAGCCTCGGGTTCCTCTATCCTGAATGAATATGAGGGCGCCTAAGAGAATGGAGATAAAGAGGACCCTTAAAAACATTAAGGTTTTAAGGCCTCTCAGGAGTTCTGGTGGAGGGGTTTTTTCTGTGGGGCTGATCATGTTTCCGGGATTAGTCTCCCATGGCTGCAGCCATGCTGAAGATGGGGAGATACATGGCGATAACGAGTCCGCCAATAGCCCCCCCGAGGAATACCATGAGCAGGGGCTCCAGCATGGCGGTCATTGCATCTACTGCTACGTCTACCTCGTCGTCATAAAAATCGGCTATTTTTTCGAGCATGGTATCAAGGGCCCCTGTGGCCTCGCCCACCGCGATCATCTGAACGACCATACTGGGGAATATGTCGTTTTCCGAGAGGGGTTCGGCAATTGGTTGTCCCTCGGCGATGCTTGAACGGACTTCGAAAATCACCTCTTCGAGTACGACATTGCCTGCAGTCTTAGCGACGATTTCCAGTGCCGTTATAATGGGTACCCCACTGCTTATCATAGTTCCTAAGGTCCTGGAAAATCTCGCTACTGCAACTTTTTTTAGTAGTGAACCAAATACGGGTAATTTCAATGACAAGGTGTCTGTGGTTTTTCTGCCCCCCGCAGTGCCTCTGTACTTTTTGAACAGGAATACAAACACCACAAGGGCACCAATCATGTAGTGGATATTTCCTTTGGTGAAATTGCTCATTGCTACAACAATTTGTGTCGGCACTGGCAGGGCCTTGCCAAAACTTGCGAACATATCCTGGAACACCGGGATCACAAAAATCATGATCACACCGATAACGATGACGGCAATAGCAACGACGACGATCGGGTATGTCATGGCACCCTTAATCTGGGCCTTCAGCTTCTCCGCCTTTTCGATATATGCTGCCAAGCGTTGTAAGATGGTGTCTAATATGCCCCCCACCTCCCCAGCGGCAACCAGATTAACGAAGAGGCTGTCAAATACCTGGGGATGTTTTTCCATGGCTTCAGCAAGACTTGAGCCCCCTTCCACGTCTTTTACAATTTCTTTGAGAATACCCTTGAATGTCTTATTTTCTGCCTGGTCGGCAAGGATGGTGAGGCCCTGGATAAGCGGAAGTCCTGCGTCTATCATCGTGGAGAACTGTCGGGTAAATATAACGATGTCCTTATTTGTAACCTTGGGCTGCATGAAGGAAACATTTTCAAAAAGATCCTTTGGTTTGGCCTTTATTTTCTTAACGGTAAGATTCCGCCGTTTTAATTGCAGGCCCGCCAATTTTTCATCGGCTGCTTCCAGCTCTCCTTTGATGACCTTGCCTTTTTTTGTCTCTGCAACCCAATTATAGATCGGCATTTTAAACGTCCCTAAGGTCTCTCTTGAGCAAGGAAATGGTTGAGTGCATTTTCATTAAATTAACCTTTTTCTTAAATATATGCAAAAATTTAGTTGAGAATAAATAATTCAGCTTCCTCTGTCAAGGTAGCTGGCCGGAATTCTTTTTTGTAACCGTTTACGGATTCAGGGCATGTGCTTTTGAAAACTATTGTACTATCGGATATTATTCTTGACAAGGAGAGTGGATTAAATGTTATATGTCTTCGACACTAAAATTATGATGCAAACTGGGGCATTTTTCAAAGGTCTCGAAGCATGTTTTTGTTTCTGGACACTTTTGTTGTTTGCTATGAGCCTCGAATCACGTTGAGTTTAACCAAGAAAAATATTACTAAATTAAGGAGGTATTAGTTGTGAGTGAGATTATTGCCCCCATGGGGGGAAAGGTTCTCGATGTAAAGGTAAAGGCTGGTGATACTGTAAACGAGGGTGATGAGGTTGTTATCCTCGAGGCTATGAAGATGGAACTGCCGATAGTGGCCGAGGTATCCGGCACGGTGAAGGAAGTTAAATGTAATAATGGTGACGCTGTCGAAGCGGAAGGCGTCTTAATAGTGCTTGAGTAATAACGATGTAAAGCATGCCTAAGCCAGCGTTTCTCGGTCCACGGTTTTTATGTCGGGACAGCCTCTGCGGCTCAAGATCCGGATGCAACAAAAAAGCCTCTTTCTCGAAACTGAGAAGAGGCTTTTCAATGCTTGGATCCAGGAACTCTAATTAGCGGCTTTTTTCGCCTCCATTCTCTGAACTGATTTGGAGATAATTTTACCTGAAACAGACATTCCAATAAACAATATCATCAAGACCATAAAGACCCCTATATACCTGAGAACAAGGGTCCCGATAATCCATGTCCAGTTGTCTTTGACGATTACGACATCTGTACCGTCTTTTCCCCCTTTTGAGATGGTTATGGAATGCCAGGGCATTTTCCCATCATCTTCAATATAGGTGGCGTCTTTCCACTCCCTGAATTTGATATTTTCGAAGTCCTTCAATGCCTCCCTGTAGAACGAAACGATCTCATCGTGGGATAATGGAGTCTTCAATTCCAAACGCGAATCGGTTTTTTCGATGGTCGTTCCCTGGGGGATGACAGGCGCTCCGAGAAATTTCTCCGCATGTGAGGAGGCGGGAAGAAAGATCAAGACCAGGAGTAACAGCATCGATTTTTTCATGGCGTATCACCTTAAGATATATGTTTGGCGTTTGCGATTATGACGTTGTACACGCCCGTCAGTGAGCCAACACAGGATTGACGAATTCCTAAATCCCTCAATTCCCAAATTGATTAATCAAACATCGCGATAAACATCCCTGCTGCTGCGGCAGAGCCGATAACCCCCGCGAGATTGGGACCCACGGCGTGCATGAGGAGGTGATTGGTCTTGTCATATTTGAGACCCTCCACCTGGGAAACACGTGCCGCCATAGGTACTGCCGAGACTCCTGCTGAACCGATAAGTGGGTTAATCTTCTCTTTCAGGAAGAGGTTCATGATTTTGACTGTCACAATACCACCGATGGTGCAGACTGCAAAATCGACCAGGCCCAGGCTAAAGATGAAAAGGGGTTTCCAGCTCAGGAACTTGTCTGCCTGCATTGTTGCGCCGACTGCAATACCCAAGAAGATGGTAACAATATTCATGAGCGATCCCTGGGCCGAATCGGTCAACCTGGCAACGACGCCGCTTTCTTTCATCAGGTTTCCAAACATGAACATCCCCATCAAAGGAATGACGGAAGGCACTAAGAGTGCAATGATGCCCACTGTTATCAATGGAAAGAGTATTTTCTCCTGTTTTGAAACAGGTCTCAATTGACGCATCCGAATTTTTCTTTCCTTGGCATTGGTCATTAATCTCATAATGGGGGGCTGGAGAAGGGGAACCATGGCCATGTAGGAATATGCGGCTAAAGCATTTGCGCCAAGGAGTTGAGGGGCCAAATGCTGGGTCAAATAGATGGTTGTGGGCCCGTCGGCTCCGCCAATGATGCTGACAGAGGCCGCCTCCTTGAGGGTGAAGCCCACTAACACCGTACCGGTAAAGGTTATAAAAACGCCTAACTGTGCGCCGGCGCCAATAAGGAGGGTCTTGGGATTGGCAATAAGAGGGCCGAAGTCGGTCATGGCGCCTAAACCCAAAAAGATTACGCAGGGGATGACCTCCCATTGCAGCCCGTAGCGGTAAAAGAACTGTAGGAGCTGGGGATGGCCGTGGGAATCGCCCATCAATGGTACAAGGGGAAAGTTGACAATAAATATCCCGAAACCGATCGGGAGGAGTAAAAGCGGTTCATATTTTTTTGCAATGGCCAAGTATATGAACATGCAGCCCACGCCCCACATAATAATGACGTTCCACTGGAAGTTGAATATCCCGGTTGTATGAAGGGTACCATGCAACATGTCCAATATTTCATCAGCCGTCATCTCGAGATCCTCTCAGGAATTTGATATATCATATATTATTTTAAGTAATTGTAGAAAGATTATAAATTCAAAAGAACTACAATGCGGCTATAATATAGCTATATTTCGATGTCAAGGGTAAAATCAGTGGGGCTGAATAATTTTCTGGTAAGACAGCTTTCAAAAAAGGTTTGACAGCCTTTACGTTGTTGCAATATTTTCTTGAAACCCATAAGGTAGGCGTTCACGGGTTCAAAGGTTCAGGGGTTCAAGGTTAGGGAAAAGGACAAAACAACTTCCACATTTGAAAATTGTTTTTGGATTCATAATCTTGATGAACTCGTAAAAAGTCGAAATCTCTCCGTTTTCGTCATTCCCGCGAATGCGGGAATCCAGGGAAATCAACCACTTCTGGACTCCCGCGTTCGCGGGAGTGACAGCCTTGGAGACTTTTTACGAGACCATCAATCTCAATCGTACTCATAATCTTAATCGTTTTGAGTAAGATTATGATTAAGAGATGGAGAAGTTAATGCATCCCTGATCCCTATGGTGATGAGAATCCAACCTTTGAACCCCCTGAACCTTTGAACCCGTGAACGGTTACCAAAATTTGAATAGAATGTAATAGGAGGCTGAGATGACAGAACACACAGGTCACGAAGATTTGCAGGCCGCACTGAAAAGGTGGTCTGAAGGGGTGGAAAAGAAGTTAAGCAAGCGGCCGGAGAGAAAAGTGGAGTTTGTCAACACTTCCGGCATCCCGGTCAGGAGACTCTATACCCCCCTTGATGGTGCAGATGCCAGCTACATGTCAGAGGTTGGTCTCCCCGGTGAATACCCGTTTACCAGGGGCGTTCAGCCCACCATGTTCAGAGGACGGTACTGGACCATGAGGCAGTATGCCGGGTTTGCCTCGGCCGAGGAATCCAACAGGCGGTATCGGTTCCTGCTGGACCAGGGCCAGACAGGATTGTCCGTGGCCTTCGACCTTCCTACCCAGATAGGCTATGATTCGGATAATGAGATGGCCATCGGGGAAGTTGGAAAGGTGGGCGTGGCAATAGACTCATTGGAGGATATGGAGACCCTTTTCAATAAGATACCCCTTGATAAGGTCAGCACATCCATGACCATTAATGCCCCTGCGGCCGTCCTGTTAGCGATGTACATCGCTGTAGCAGAGAAACAGGGCGTATCAGCCGACAAACTGAGGGGCACCATACAGAACGACATCCTCAAGGAATACTCATCTCGGGGTACCTATATATATCCGCCCAAACCCTCTATGCGGATTATCACGGATATATTCTCCTATTGCGCTGAAAATGTCCCCATGTGGAACACGATCAGCATCAGCGGGTATCATATCAGGGAGGCGGGTTCCACTGCCGTGCAGGAGGTGGCCTTCACATTGGCGAACGGGATTGCATACGTACAGGCAGCGCTTGACGCCGGTCTGGATGTGGATACGTTTGGGCCCAGGCTATCCTTCTTTTTCAATGCCCACTCGGACTTCCTTGAAGAGGTCGCCAAATACAGGGCCGCCCGGCGGTTGTGGGCAGAAATAATGAAGGAAAGATTCAAGACCAGAAATCCCAAGTCTATGATGATCCGGTTTCATACCCAGACAGCGGGGTGTACCCTGACAGCGCCACAGCCAAAAAACAACATTGTACGTGTTGCTTTTCAGGCCATGGCCGCGGTCTTGGGGGGTACCCAGTCGCTGCATACCAATTCCATGGATGAAGCCCTTTGCCTGCCTTCAGAAGAGGCCGTTCAAATTGCACTCAGGACACAACAGTTGATTGCCTACGAGACGGGCGTGACCGACACAGTGGATCCCCTGGCCGGGTCTTACTATCTGGAAAATCTTACTAATGAGATCTATGAGCGGGCCGCTGCCTATATCAAAAAGATTGATGACTTAGGGGGGGCTGCAGAGGCTATTGAAAAGGGATTTATCCAGCGGGAAATCCAGGACAGCGCTTACAGGTATCAGCGTGAAATCGAACAGGAAGAGAGGATCGTTGTAGGGGTAAATCGATTCCAGGTGGAGGAGGAGAAGCCGACCAATCTCCTGAGGGTAGACCCGGCTGTTCGCACATCGCAGATCGAAAGGCTGCAGAAACTTCGATCGGAAAGGGATGATGTCGTGGTGGGAAAGCACCTGTCCGATCTGAAACAGGGGGCCGAAGGGGACCGGAATCTGATTCCCCTCATGTTAGAGGCCGTCAAGGCCTATGCCACCCTTGGAGAAATTTGTGATGTATTAAGAGAGATATTCGGTGAATATCAGCAGGTAAACACCCTGGGATGATGAGGGATTGAAAATTGAATATTGACGATTGAGAATTGTGGGGCTGGATGAGCCGTTTGAATAATCTGTGTAAATCTGCGGAATCTGCGAATTAGGAAACAGGAGAGATCGGATATGGGAAAAGAGAAGAAGATAAGGGTATTGGCGGCAAAGCCTGGACTGGACGGTCATGACAGGGGGGTCAAGGTGGTGGCTTCTGCCCTGATGGACGCCGGCATGGAGGTGGTTTACACAGGTCTGAGACAGACCCCGTCACAGATTGTGGAAGCTGCCATCCAGGAGGACGTGGATGTCATCGCTATGAGCATCCTGTCTGGGGCCCACGATTACCTGTTCCCAAAGGTAATGGAATTATTAGGGGAAAAGGGCGTGGATGACATATTAGTCTTAGGCGGCGGTATTATTCCTGACGAGGATATTCCTGCGTTGAAAGAGGCAGGCATTGCAGAGGTCTTTGGCCCGGGAACAACTACCACTCTGATAATAGACTACATCAAAGGGAATGTTAACAGTGCCCATCCATAAATGGCTATTTTTCACAATCTCTGCGTCAGATAAGGATTTTAATCCTCGAAATACTTCAATGTATTCCTGTGGTTAAAATCCTTATCTTCCTTGACCCTGTAAAAACTATCTCATTTCTGGATGGACACTGATAACTGTGATATTATGCCCAAGCCCCTGATGACGCCGGTCATCCGGGGCTTGGTGTCTTCAGACCTCGTTAAGTGGTTGAGTCCCGCCGAGGGGGAATTGAGTGGTTAAGTCGTTACTGTAATTTGAATTCACATCCTTCACCAAGAATTGGACATCTGACAGGTTCGAAACTCTAACATTGACAAACTCGTAAAAAGTCGGAAATGACCCGTTTTGTCATTCCCGCGAACGCGGGAATCCAGGAAAATTAGCCGCTTATGGACTCCCGCGTTCGCGGGAGTGACGGCCTTGGAGACTTTTTACGAGGCCATCAACATTAATTTCACATACTTATTTTCCAACTCAACGACTCAACCACTTAACTATTTGATCGTCTCTGTCATTCATTTTTCCACTCCGGTCTCCTCTTTTCTAAAAAGGCCTTCAACCCTTCCTGGGCATCGGCGGTGTTCATGAGTTCGTCTAAATAGATATCTTCAATAATCTTGAGGGATGGTTCAAAATCGTCCATCAGCCCGGCAGTAACGGCCTTTTTGGTCTTTCTCAAGACCTCTGCGCTCAGCTTGAGGTAGGGTTTCACGAATTCATCTGTGGCGGATTCCAGTTCTTCCCTCGCCACAACCTTGTTTACCAACCCCATGCTTCGGGCCTCTTCAGCCGATATAATCCTTCCCGACAATATCAGATCCATGGCCGCTTTACGTCCGATGATGCGGGGCATGATCTGTGCGGCAATGGGCGGAAACACTCCAACCTGTATTTCGGGCTGGCCGTATTTGGCATCCTCAGAGGATATTACGAGGTCGCAGAAAACGGCTAATTCGCATCCACCGCCGAGGCAGGAGCCATAGACTGAGGCTAACGTGGGGATTCCAATACTGTCCATAAGACGAAACATGCGATGGAAGACCCCGATCATCTTGGGGGCCAGGTCACCCATATGCTCTCCCACATCCACTCCGGCTGAAAAGCATTTTCCCTTGGCGTCAAAAAGGACCAAATTGAGATCTTTTTTCCCCTGCCACTCTTCCAATACCTCATTGATCTCGTCCATCATTGCAATGTTCAGGATATTCACCGGGGGTCTGTTAAGGGTAATGGTGCCCATGCCATCCTTAAAATCGGTTTCAATATGCTCATAACCCATAATATCGCTCCTTTCATTCCTAAAAAAATGGCAGGCGGGCCTGTATCACCGCCCTGCCTGCCACATAGGTTAATAATGTTCGGATAAAGCTGTTATTCTTTAGGCTTTCCAAGCGCGTTTGCAAACATATCCATATCCCATGTCTTGCACTCGGCGATATCCTGGCGGAATTTAATGAAGTCAATGGTATCCTGGCCAGTGATCCGCTTGGTATTGAAGGCCCCGAAACCTAAGAATGCCTCACCACCCATATTGGCGGCCAACCAGTGACGGTTGTAATTCTTGGAGTAATCCCAGAAGAACTTCTTTTTGGCACGAACGCTGTCAATGGACTTGATCAGACATCCGGGAAAGAGGTTGGCAAAGGTCCATACGATCTTGTCTACTTCTTTGTCTAAGAGTTCAAAATCTGCATTGGCCTGATGCTCTTTGACGAATGCGCGTGCCTCCTTGGCCTGATCTCCTCTCTTATACTCACCATAGACGATCTCACCATCATCCACATATTTGTCCGTAACGATCATGGGGTTTCTGACCCACTCGCCATCAACCTTCAGGACCGGTATGCACTTGCTGATGAGGTTCTTCATCTTCATCTTATAGGCAGACCACATCTCGCACGAGACGCAGTTCCACATGGCATCTTCCATGCCGAGGAACCATGGGAGAAAGTCGGAAGAGCCGCCATCGGGTGCAGAACCGTGTCTCGGACCTGCCTGTCCGAAAATGGCCAGATCTGAAGCAATCGCCAAATCGCAGGCCATGCCGATCTCCTGACCACCGGCCACTCTCATACCGTTAACCCTGCAGATGACCGGCTTCTTGCAGGCTAAGATGGCATCCACCATGTGGTTGAACAGCTCCATATACTGACCGTATTCGTCCGATCTCAGGCTGTAAAACTCACTGTATTCCTTGGTGTTGCCGCCCGTGCAAAATGAGAAGGGGCCTGTGCCCGTAAAAACCGCTGCTACAACACTCCTGTCAAGGGAGGCGTTTTCAAACCCGGCGATTACGCCTTTTACCATCTCTGTCGTGTAGGAATTGTATTGCTTCGGATTATTCAAGCGAATCCACGACACATAGAGGCCATCCACAACGTTCCCTTTGGGATCGGTGAGGGGTCTCTTTTCGTAGACCACACAGGGGGCCTCTGT
>Ga0075123_10001769_pt1 | contig 10702 bp, 9 predicted proteins | sample AntAceMetag02UKX_FD_69808 | JGI IMG/M metagenome (GOLD analysis project Ga0075123, IMG submission 69808) | Saline lake microbial communities from Ace Lake, Antarctica - Antarctic Ace Lake Metagenome 02UKX | ecosystem: Environmental > Aquatic > Non-marine Saline and Alkaline > Saline | place... | reverse complement strand
TGTCGGAATTGCACCCTTACAACGCTGCCACACACCGTCATCGTCCATGGTGAGTATCTTGAGAAATATTTCCCGATCCTTTTTCGGGTTGTCAGAAGCAGGCATCAACATACCAAGGATGGATGCGCGAACAAGGATCAGCGGTTTACGACCCCACCATTTTCCAAGCCCAGTGAGTGTCTGGCTGGCGCCAGCCTTACGCTCCTTGTAAGACTCGGCGGATAGACGGGCAATGGGAAACTGGGTTTCAATGAAAGTGGGCATTAGTATCCTCTCTATAGGGGCAGCGTCAGCTGGGAGTGACTAAGTAATTCCCGTCTGGCCTTGGGTGATAGCCCCTCACCCTTAACAAAGGGATTATCGGCAATGGCAGCCCGCAGTGCTTTACGCCATCCGACACCTTTCTGCATGGCCTGACCGTTTGTGGCCACCGTCATAGTATAGAGCCACCAGCGCTCTTCCGGGGCCAACGCCTCCCAGTTGTGCAGGGCATTCGGGATGTCATCGGGTGGTGCATCCTCAACGGCCCAGCAAAGGATACAAAGTTCCTTGCCAAGAGAGGGATGCAATGGCACCGACTTTCCAGGGTTTTTCTGAAACTTGGCGGTGGGGAGCCCATTAGCGCGTAGGCGGCGATTAGCCTCTTCCCAGAACGATGGGGCGAGGGCAAGCCAACGGTTGCGGTTGATAATGACACGCAGTGACGGGTCGCCGGGTGACTGACCATCCATCAAGCGAGCTGCCAGGTGGTCGAGATCATTTCCCCTGAGCTCGGTAATAGTAATGAGGTCACTGCCTCTGCGACCTTTCGGTACATCGATGAGAAAGCCATGACGGGCTTCCTCCGGTAGAAAACCAAGGCCGACGACCTTGCGTGTTGGTGATGAAGTGGCACGCCGCATAATTTATTGGGTCACTTTCGCGATATTGAATTGCTGATTGGTTGCCCTGAGCCAATCCAGTAAAGACTGCCCTGTGGGGAATCCAAGGGAACCGATGGTCATCCGCAGGCTTCCACCGTTTACGATTTCCTGTAGTTTCTCAGCGACGTCTTTCAAAGCGGCAGAATCGTAACCACCTTCCAGGGCACCGGAGTACTCCACGTTCTGCTGGCCATCGCCGCTATCCGCAGTGAGGCTGATGTCATAGGCGCTGACACCAGTGGCAGTCTCTAATCTCTGGATGAAGTCCCATACAGCTCCGGAGTCATCAAGTTTCTTCTGTTGAGTCCAGCGTGCCGGAATTACGGGATTCAGAGTACGTTCTTCTTGGCCCGGTTGTGGAATCGGGATATGGATTGCCTCAGAGCGAAGATCATAGGACGAGGCCACTGCCATGGCGCACACAATTCGACAATTTGCCGGAATACGAAATGAACCGTCGTATGTGGCTGAGCCTGAACTGGTGGGGGAAGAACCATCTGTGGTGAAGCGAATGGTTATCCCATTGACCTTTGGCATGGCCAACAGTTCTAACTCGTAATAATCACCACGGTTATGCAATTGGTATTTGAGCCTGATTTTCGCGGTCCATTCTTTTACAGCGCTCACGCGGCTGAAATTCCCTGGATCGAAAGCGAGAAAACGGTATCGCAGACCGGTTGCTTCAAAACGGGCCGGTGTCGGTACAGGACTGGAGGATGTTGTGGGATCTGAATCTCCGGTTTCATAAACAACGGACGGCGCATGCAGCGGCTCGATTTTCAGGAAAGTATGACCATCGCCGTCTTCCTGGACGGAAAGTTCACGAATAGAAACCTCCGGCATGGGAGGAGGAAAGGGGCCTCTTCGGATATGATTTCCTTCTTCACGCCAAAGTCCGCGTCGGATGCAATCGGCTTTGAGATCATCGAGAGCAGAAATCTTGTGGAGCGACCAGTTGGTATTGACCGCAGCGGCACGTTTAAAGTCGGACCACAGGACAACTTTAGTAGTAGATGTTCCAAAAAGGCGAGCTTCAGCACGGGTGCGGAAACTGTCTTCATCGATCTTGGTCGTGAATTTCTGTGACCCTTCAAGGGTCTTGCGGATGGTTGCTTCGCCACTCTGATTGCCAGCGAAGGCGAGATCAATGCCGGTTGACCGCAGAGCAGAGTTGATTGAAGGATATACAATCTGATCGAAGGCTTCCTTCAGTGCGGCAGTGAATTGCAGGCCTATGCGGTCACGAAGTGCGTCAAGAGCCCGCCACTGCGGATCATCAGCCGGCGTGCTCTCAGATTTGAGTTCGTCTTCAATGCTTTGCAGGGCGCGAGACTGTCGAGCCGAATCAAGTACTTTCTGGTAAGTATCCCGCGAGCCCGTGAGGAAGAGGACGCGGTTCTTGTATTGCTGCTGGTTCCACCACGCCTGCCAGTCAGTGGAGATGGGCAACTGGTTTGCTTGCCCACCTGGCCGCACTATTACCAGGGTGGTCTTTTCATGCTCGACCTGAACTTCATCGGGCGGGGGCAGAACTTTTACAATCTGGTAACAGTCTCGAAGTGAAGCGGAAAAATAATCATCCAGATGCTCCCGGAGCATACGATCAACAGTTTCTGAGTGAAGTGCAAGAGCAGTCGAACGCAGTTTAGCGGCAAGATTTTGCTGGTTTTTAAAAAAGAGGCGCCCGTCAGCAGAATTGTGGAGATACCAGGCGTGGGTTGCCAGCTTGTCTATGACATTGACTTTGAAAGTAGAAAGGTCGCGCCCGGGGCGCTGGAGGCAATCGACAAGTTGATATTCCCGAAGCCCGTGAATAGCACCAGGGGTCGTTGAAAGTGAGGCAATGAGGATAAGACGCGCGGCATCTGAAGCGTCGGAGTTTTCGTTGGAGATGTCTATTTGCTCAACTTCCGCGTCTCCGCTGTGGGCAATATCGTGGGCGATAGCTTCACTTAGCGAAGGATTGATTGTGCGAACCTCAGAAGCGATTTCATCCAGATTCAGATCAAAATCGTAAGGGTGTATCAAGCCCATGTCTGCCGCTTTCTCCGACTTCCAAAGGGTTGACACCACCATTTGCATAAGGCGAATGACGCCGCGTGTTTGCTGGAATCCTTCGTTTTCCTTGAACTTACCAACGAGTTCTCGAAGGTCAGGATGGAACGGATAAGCATCAACAACACGAGCATAAAGGGCTTCCGGCGAGGTGGTGGTCAGATTCATCTTGTTCGCCTCACGGAGCGCTTCACGATAAGCGGCAGCAACTTTCTTGATCTCCACCTCCGGCGCTATATGCTCAAAAAGACGCTTGCGCAATATGTGATAGAGCTCATCACCATTCGGATTGACAGGAGTGATAGGAACTGCAGCTCGCTTGGCTTCGGAAGTGATTTCGCGGACTGCACGGTTAAATGCCGCCTCGAGACTGGATTGCCCGATGGTATAATTGGTACCCGCCAAATCTGATAGGACAAGGCACACATTGTCCATATCGGCAACGGCAATGAAAAGGTTAGCGAGAGCAGTAGTAGTAACGACGCCCAAGTCGGCATTCCCCACTGGCACGGCCACAGCGTATTCCATGTAGGCTGGTAGTTCATCAAGGAAAATAACAAGTGGGTCGCTACCAAGCAACTGCTTCCAGGCTTCCGGACCCGGTGCATTGAGGAGTGGTGAAACATAGCGGGTAAATTGCTCTGCTCTGCTGAGTTGCTCTGCAATTGATCCCCAGATTCCACCCGCGGCATCAGTGCTTCTTCCATTAAAGCCGACGACACGGCAGCGGCCAAGCTTCGGAGCTGGGTCTTGGTCGCCGAGGAATTTTTTCCGCAATTCTGGATCGCGTGCCAATAATCCCAGCGCGATCATGCTGTGTGTCTTGCCGCCTCCCATAGCCTGAGAAAGCAAAAAAACCGACGAACCTTTACCGGATCCGCCCAGATGGCGGAACGCTCGATCCATCAAGATGAGCATTCCGTTGGTGAAGAAATTCTCCTCGAAAAATTCGGGACCGTTGACCTGCCCTTTAAGAAAGGTGTCAAGGCTGAGAACGGTGGCTCTTCTGTCGGCGGCAAAAACAGATTGGCGCGGTATGCAGAGTGAGTGGATGCTCATGATTACCCTTCTCCTTCAGAGTGATCCTGTTCTTAGATAATTTCTTGAGTCACTACAAATTTCATTTTGGAATTGCATCGTTTAGCCAATACTATCCACTTGTAGAGTATACATTTTGGCTGTATTGGTAGAATAGCTTTTTACGTATAGCAGGAAATCTGGCGGAATAAAACACAAAATATTCTTAATTTTCCACGTTCTCTCTCTCGAGCATTACGGATGGAAAGCTGCTACACATTAAAGCGAGCCACAAATATTGACTACAATAATCATCGAGCAACAGCAACTACGGTGATGGCCTTTTAATTATTTCAGGAAAATCCATTCATGTAATTTGCGCAACGCGTTGCGTATTCCGGGACTTCCCCCGCACGATCATCCCGAAAAGGTCAGCGGTATGCTTGAACGTCGGCTCACGCCTCGCGAGGATGGCACAGGAGCGACGATCAGGCATGGAGACGGAGATGGGCATCCCCTCTCCGTTTCAGGGTAGAACGTTCGTTCTAAGTGATCCTGAGAAGGCAATTGGAAAAAGGTTGGAAATCCCCTTTCAGGCTTGAGTCTAAGATTAAAGAAGGGGGGAAAGTTACCCCGAAGGAGCCGTCCTTCATTCCCCTTCCCTTCCCGACAACGTCATCTTGAACGCGCCTCTCGCAAAGACCACATCAGGGAACCAAGACGCGCTACATTACGCTCCCACTGCATTTCACTGGGCAATACTGGTTATGGGTGGGTTGGAAATAGGGTTGGAAATCACTTTTAAGGATAAAGAAAAGGGGGTTAGATTTTCATCTAACCCCCTGTAATTGTTTGGTAGCGGGGGCCGGATTCGAACCGACGACCTTTGGGTTATGAGCCCGTTTTCATTCCTTTGATACCTATTTCATCAAAAATCACTTGACATCATTTAATATAACAATTAAAATACTTACAACGCTTGAACGTTGGGTTTAAGTTCATTCAAAATAACCCATTTTCGTTTCAAGTGGTAGCAGGGTGGTAGCACGAACTTTTAAAACGTCTATGACCTTTGGGCTTTTGGGCCGTCTTCCTGCTACCAGTTTGCTACCAGAAGGGGGCATTATGGGACGTCATACAACGAAGTATAAGGGAGTTTATGAGCGTGAATATGTGGGTCGAAGGCACGATACAAAAAGCGATATAGCTTACGATATCACATATCGGCACGATGGCCGGAAAATATGGGAAAAGATCGGATTGAAAAGTGAGGGCTACACTCCGAAGCTGGCCGATGAAGTCCGTCAAGAGCGAATCAGAAGCAAGCGACACGGTGAAGAGTTACCCCATGAAAAAAGAGCGGCTGTCCGCTTCAAGACCCTCGCGGAGAAATATCTCAAATGGTCTTCAGAGAATAAGAACCGGGCCGGGATTGAGGATAAAAGCCGATATGAGCGACACCTTAAAAAACGATTTGATGAGAAACGCCTTGATGAGATCGTACTGCTTGACCTTGAACGTATGAAAAGAGAAATGCTGAAGGCGGGGAAATCTCCTAAGACTGTTTCTCATTGCCTAGGCCTTCTCCGGACAATGTATAACAAGGCATCTGATTGGAACATCTACGATGGACCGAACCCGGTTAAAAAGGTCAAGATGCCAACTGTCCGAAATGCCCGTGACCGTTTTTTATCAGTAGAGGAAGCGAACACATTATTGAAGGAACTGAAACGGAACCCTTGGAATAAAGACGAATATAAAGAGCTGAAGGATCCTCAGCTACATGACATGGCTCTTATCTCGCTGCATACAGGAGCACGAGCGGGCGAACTTTTTTACCGCACCGGTAACGATATTGACCTTAATAACGGCTTGATTGCTCTCAGAGATACGAAAAATAAGGAAACCCGATATGCACCTATGACAGAAGCGGTAAAAAATATCCTTAAGCGAAGAATGCCAAAGGACCGGAACGCTCTTGTATTTGCAACAAAGGACGGGAAGCAGATCAAAGAGGTTTCAAATGCCTTTGGCCGTATCGTGGAGCGGATGGGATTAAATGATGGAGTCAAAGACCCGCGTCAAAAGGTGGTTTTCCATACTCTGAGACATACTTTTGCTTCTTGGCTGGCTATTCAAGGAACTCCCCTTTATACCATTGCTCGCCTTATGGGGCATAAATCAATCGCTATGTCTGAGAGATATTCACACCTTAGTCCGGATCACAAGAAAGCGGCCATTAAGGGCCTTGAGGCGGCTATTAACAACGGAGGGAAGGTTCTAAAAACGGATGAGTCCAATGGATAAGAAATTGAAAAGTAAAAACAAAGCGAAGAAGCAAACACAGAAACTGAGCAGGGCGAAGTTGGAATTTCTTAAACGGGACCCCGAGGAATATGAAGAATTAGAGAAATTGGTCCACGGTTTACGTGAAAACTACCCTAAAGAAAAAAAGATTCAAAACAAATTTGCTGAGTACCTTCAGAATAAGGGACTTCCCCCTCCCCGCAACTGGCCTCTTCCTGAAAGCTTTGATCAAGATCTGGCAGATAATCTTCTGCGATCGGCTGCTATTGGCGACTATCGCGACCTTCTCCGCGGATTTTGTTCTTCCTATTCATATAGAGACCACGATAATCCTCCAGACAGGACTGTAGATACGCCCGGTTGTTTGTTTACGAGAGAAGATGATCAGACTTATTTGCGATATATAAAGGAAAACATAGACCTCATTATAGACTCCCTGACCAACAGAGAACCATCAAAAACACTTCTCGTTGGCATTGACCTGAGCCGTTCGAAAAGAGACATTCTCGCTGAAGTAGACGCCTTGATAGACGAGCATAAACCTTTCTATCAAGGCGACAAGCCCTCATCCCGTAACGCCTGGCTTGGTAAGGAAAAAGAAATCTTAGAAGTTTATGACATGTATGAGGAAGCAGGGAAAACTCCCGCTATTCAGACCTTTAAATATATTTCAAAGAAGGTGGGGAGACCGCTATCCACTGTTAAGTCGCAATGGTATCAGGCCCACGAAAAAATAAAAGGGAGACCTTACGACCCGAAAGCGAAATATAGCACAGAGAAAAAACGCAGGGATGCGGATCAATTATGTTCAAAATGTCCGCACGGAGCTATTTGCTACAAAAAAAGCGGTGAATGGATCCCCTGCCAGGAGTATTTAAAAATTGCAGGCCTAGAAAAAGGTATTAAAACGGTCGAATATATGGATGACATTTTTTATTCCCAAGGCGGAAGGAAGAAACCTCACCTTACTTCTGACAAACAATAGTTTTTCGAAGCTCCGCAATGAAAGCTCCGACAATGTTCGGGGCTTTTTTTATGTCCACGAAATAAGCAGGGGACTTATATCGGCTAAATCTATTGGTGAGAGAGAAAATCACTAAGGGAGGAATAATTATGCAAAAGCCGATTAGGTTACCCGATAAACGGGCATTATCACCGAGAGACGTGTCTTTCATGTACGGTTTGAGCGAAGGCACCCTGGCGAACTGGCGATATTTGAAAATCGGGCCCAGATACTATAAGGCCGGGGCGAGGAAAGTCATTTACTTCCAGACCGATCTTGACGCTTGGGCGACAGCGCACCCGGTACAGACCCTTGACAGCATCGATGGATAAGCGGCCATGTCCATTGACCACAAGCCAGACATCGAGGATGTTCTGCAGGCCGAAGGGATTGTACTCCACCGGGGGTGGGGACTGTGTCCTTTACATGCAGACAAGCACCCGTCAATGAAGATTAACCGAGATACACAAACCTTTCATTGCTTCGGGTGCGGCGCGCATGGTGACGTTATCGACTTCATACAGCGCCTTCACAATCTCACCTTTAAGGATACCCTGAAGTATCTGGGTATCACACAGGGTAAACCTCCCAAGGTGGACCCGAAGGTACGGCGAAAGAAGGAACTTGTGAAGGACTTTGAACAGTGGCGGCGGGAGACATACCGCAACCTTTGCGATGAATATAACGCGATCTGGCACGGTCTGAGGAGATGCAGAAACATGGACGAAATCTGCGAACTGTCAGAGATAATGTGCGAGTTGGGCCCGATGGAAGATCAAATTGATATTTTATCCGGGATAAATGAGGAGGCAATCTATGAACTCTACCGCACCGGTATTTGAATTGGCCGAGCGATTGTATCTGGACGAATCTCAGAAGGAACGGGAGGTGCTCTCAGATGAACATGTCCCCGTCGAAGTTGGCGAAAACCTCACTGACTTAGGCAATGCAAAGCGATTTGTTCGGCTGCACGGTGAAAATGTCAGCTATTGCGTACAGTGGAACTGCTGGTTGGTGTGGGATGGCGCACGGTGGGGAAAAGATGACGCCATGCGGATTGACCGGATGGCAGAATCAGTCGCACTGAATCTTGACCGGGAGAGCAGCGAAACGGACGATAAAGAGAGGCGGCAGGCACTTCGGAAGGCGGCACAGGCGGCCGAGAGTAATAAGAGAAAGAAAGACATGCTTGACATGACACGACAAATGGTTGCGGTGAGACAAGACGACCTTGACAAAAATCCCTGGTTACTCACCACCAGGAACATGGTGATCGATCTAGAGGAGCTTACGATTAGGGAACCTCGGCGCAAGGATTTAATCACGAAACGAGCCGATGTCGAATACAAACCGGAAGCACAGTGTCCTCGGTGGCGAGAATTTTTACAAATGGTCATGGACGGAAATGAGGATCTCGTAATCTTCCTACAAAAAGCCGCTGGCTATTCCTTAACGGGGTGCTTCGACGAACGATGTTTTTTTATCCTCTATGGTAACGGTCGCAATGGGAAGTCGACATTCGTGGAAACCATTGCCTCAATTCTTGACGACTATGCCACGAGGACACCTACGGAAACCTTATTGGCAAAACGGTATGATGGTATTCCAAACGACATTGCAGCACTTAAGGGCGCGCGGTTCGTACACGCGGCTGAATCAAAGGAGGGACGCGGGCTGTCCGAGGCGTTGGTGAAACACCTCACGGGGGGTGACACAATATCGGCACGGTTCATGCGCGGGGAATGGTTTACCTTCAGACCTGAGTTTAAACTGTGGCTCAGCACCAACCATAAACCCGTTATCAAGGAGACGAGCGATGCTATGTGGGATCGTATACGGCTCATACCCTTCAACGTGCGAATCCCTGACGACAAACTCATCCCTGCAAGTGAGGTCGCAAAAAGGTTTGCCGAGGAAAAATCGGGAATCTTGAATTGGATGTTGGAAGGTTTCGCCATGTGGCGGGCTGAAGGGTTAGTGATGCCGGATTCAGTGAAACGGGCCACGAACGATTACAGATCTGAGATGGATGTATTTGCGGAATTTATAGACGACTGTTGTGTTATAGAGAAAACCGCTGAGGTTACGGTTAAGGCACTCTATGAATCATTCACGCGATGGTGTGAGCAGAACCATGAGAAGGCCATCAAGAAACGGACTTTAGGAGCACGATTATTGGAGAAAGGCTTCGGTCAACACCAGGAAAAGACAGGAGATCGTGCGAGAACATGGAGTGGAATAGGGTTGAGGGCATAGTTTGGAACTTTGGAACGGAACGAACCTTGTTTTTCGATTAATTTACTATATTCCTCTCTCGTAAGAGATAACCGAAAAATTACGTTCCTTGCGTTCCTAAGTTCGTCAAAGGTTGTTTGGGGAAGTGCAACGATGGAACATATCATCGAGAGGATCACAGAGACGGGGGGAGGCTTTCCCTGAAAATGGGCTTGTCACTGGCATGTAACCAAGAGGGAAAAATACGCAACGCGTTGCGTATTTTAGAAGCATATATGCAGAGGCCGTCTCCACCTGGTCGCTTGGGTACTATACCGGCCTTAAGCAGAACAACGTTTTAGGGGTTGCTGTGCAAATTACAATAGGTAATTTGTCTCAGTCCATAGGAGTAATGTAATCTCATGAGTATGTCACAAGAAGAAATGCGTCACGCGTGTCGCATATTGAGAGTGTACGGTGGCAGTTCGCATGAGCGTTGCCAAGGCGGTCTAAACGGTTTAACCGGGGGTGTTAACCCCGGCCCCTGATATTCAAGGGCTGGAAGGGGGCTTAGAGGCCCTGCAGCCCCTGTCCAAGCACATTACTCTGATCTGTCCTGAGTGTGGTCTTGAAGCAAAATACGTCAGGGCAGACATTCTGGAATCTAATCAAACAGAAGGGGAAGGGGCATAACAAATGACAGCTAATACACAGAAATCGGGAGATACCCCTCTTGTTCGGGGGCATGGACTTGCACCAACAGAGGAAGATGAGAAGCGAGCATTGAGCTATATTAGCAGAGTAGAATGGCGGTTCGCAAAGACGATGCCGACCACCCCACATTGTTACACTATTGTTACATGGAATCCTGACAAGGAGTCAGACTTCAGGTGGCTGGCTAGTATGGTACAGAAGTACTCTGTAAAGGAGTTCTGGGCTGCAGGTCGGTATGCTAACTATCTATACCTCGGAAGACATAAGTACTGGATAATGTCAGCCTATAACAAGTGTATCCTTATCAACAGGACAGGAGCAATCACTCCGGGTCCTTCCAAGCAAAATAAAGAGTAGTACGGGTAACGTCGCCCCGTTTTGTCGCCGAGTCTTGGAAAATTTTGCGTGTGTAACAAACAGAGTTTTTATGGGTCTTGAAGGGGTTCATCCTGGGGTTAATGAGAGACGA
>Ga0075123_10001768_pt1 | contig 10703 bp, 12 predicted proteins | sample AntAceMetag02UKX_FD_69808 | JGI IMG/M metagenome (GOLD analysis project Ga0075123, IMG submission 69808) | Saline lake microbial communities from Ace Lake, Antarctica - Antarctic Ace Lake Metagenome 02UKX | ecosystem: Environmental > Aquatic > Non-marine Saline and Alkaline > Saline | place... | reverse complement strand
GGAAGAGTATCCGCTGTTAGTGAAGGTTCCCTGTAGGGCGACGTAGTAGCCGTTGTAGGGCTCAAAAAAGAAGTTGGTGGTCCCGTTCACCAAGACCTGATTATTGGTAATGGTGATGTATTCGGAACCAGAGAATGAGACAAGAGCGGTTGCGTCCCGGTCGTATCCGTAGGCGAGTTCAAAGTCCCAGCCGGTCAGGTCGAAGGCGTCGCCGTCCTCTGTGATGGTGAACCGGAAAAAGGGGGTGCTTCCAAAATACTGCCGGTCCGCGCTGAATTGCTGGTCCCTGATCCGGGTGTCAATCTCAATGTCGGTGTATGGAAGCATCTGTGCTGTTGCACAACTCACGACGGCGAGCGACACGCAAAGTAATGCGAGAAGGGTGAAGATTGCTTTTTTCATGATGCTGTCCATGGCTGATGGTTGTTGAAAAAGAGAGCCGGGTTAGAACCGGCTCCCTTCGTGGGGTTTTGAGTTACTGATTGTCAAACCGGATGCCAACCATCCCGGTCGTAGCCGAAGACGCACGCGACACGCGAACGAGAACAGCTTTGCGCCCAGCATAGACGCCAACGTCAACAGGCAGGTCGATTGCCGCCGTGTTGTTGCTGTAGGCGTAGGTCTCAGGAATGACTTTCTGCCACGACAAATCACCGTCAATATAAACACTTGCGGTTGCGGTTCCGGTTCCGGTTACGCTTCCGAAGATGCTATTGATGGTTTTGCTTACACGAGTTGAACCAGCAACTTTATCGTCCGGAATATACACGTCGTAATGCAGGGCAGCCGTCGTATCCCAGAGGATTTCGCCCCAAGCACCGGCAGCAATGGTGACTACTTGAGCGTCAAGCAGTTCATCGTCGGTACTGTCTGCGGCAAGTGCACAGTCTGAATCTACGGTCAGAACAGCAGTTCCAGCAGAGTTCGTGCAGGCAACAATGTCGGCAACGATTTCAGTGATTGTATCCGCGCCAGCACCAGAGAAATCAAGGGTGTTGGCCTGTGATCCAATAGTGATGTCGTTCGTCGCGTTGTCACCAGCATAAATGTTGATGGTTACGGACTCGATCCCTCCGTTGTATACACGCAAGGCAATGCTTTCGTCAGCGGCGGCGGTTGCAATGTCGGACGCTTGAGCGACTCCGGCAAAGAGCATTACCGTGAGCAATGCTGTAATAGTGAGGATGTTCTTCTTCATTTTGGTTCTCCGTTTTCGGGTTTAATGATTTCTGCTTCCTTGCTTCATCCGGCGTGAACAGGCTACTTGCCTGTGCCGGTTTTCTTCTCGGCGGCGGCTAGCTTCGCTTTCAGCTCGGACAGTTCGTCGGAGAGTTCAGCGTTTTCTTTTTCAGCGCCTTCGAGTTTCGCTTCGGCAATGGCTTTAGCTTCCGTATCCGATTTCTCGCGGACTGCGTGCATTTTTTCAAACGCTTCGGTGGCAGTGTCACACGGGCCGATCAGCGTCGGGATTGCGCCCTTGTTGTCTCGTTCCATTTTCGCTTTGAGAGCAGCTACTCGCGCAGCGTAATTCGCGTGATTCCCGACAATGGTGTACAACCCTTGGCCGTCAGAACCGATCATGTCGGTCTTTTCGCCTTCGATGTTGTTTCCAGCACTGTCGAATCGCGCTTTCTTCTGCGTTACAACAAGCGTGTTATTGCCGACAGGGCGTCCCTGCTTTAGCACCTCAATGAAATATACGGTTTTAGCCATTTGCTCTTTCTCCTTTTTGAAGTGCTTGGCGCGTTCGATGCGCCAAGCTCTCAGTTAATGTTAGCCGATGTTCTTAACGCGGCGGCTCAGTTCGATGCGGCTCATCTTCAAACCACGAGTACCCGAGTAAAGGTCTTCGATGTTATGGATGTCGCGGGCGGCCTGTACACCACGTTTAACGTAGTACGGCATCCCGTTAAGCTGGATCTGCTTCACGTTCGATTTGTCGATGATGTACATCTCACCTTCCATGCCGTACTCAGCCGACAGCAGAGGGTCGTAGATGAACTGAAGTTCACCGTAACCAGTAACCAAACGGCTGACATCGACTCCCCACTTGACGTTATCGCCGGGGCCAATGCGTACCGCAGAAGACGGCATAGCGTTGATGGCGTTGTTGAAGTTTTGACCTCCAACAAGAACCTTACCGGCAGCACCGGAACCGCCATGAATGGTGGTCAGACGAAGGATTTCGCCAATAGTCGCCAGCGTGATTGTCTGACCGGACATGTCGGTGGTCTGGGTTGCCAAGTACTCATTGAGTCCGGTCGGGGTGTGACGACGTGCGCCGTTTGCGGATTCGGTTTCACGACTTCCAACAGAACCGTAAAATGCCATGCACATACGTTGGAGCTGTTCGGCGTCTTTGTCCTTGCGCTGTTCTGAAAGCTCCGATTCACCATAGTGCTGTTCGGCATCCATGATGTCAGTGACACTGATGGTCGCGTCACCCTGGAACACATAGGTTTTCTTCGTGACAGAAACGTTGCTGAACGGAGCAGGAACAGTCCCGCCTTCATACTGCGTGTGCGGTCCGATTTGCAGGATGTCGCCAGCAGTAATTGCCGACGTGATTCCACCGGTTCCGGACTTGCCACGAACTTTGACTTCGCCAGCAACCGCAGTTCCACCAGCAGCTTCATCCACAATGAAGATGTCACCAGAGGCCGGGTGCATGATGATTTCATCGACGTGGAAATCTTCTGCATTCCCAACAGGGACGCTTGTTGCGCCGATTGCCGCGCCAGCAGTGCCAGCGGCTCCAACGAGAGCACGAGTGCGGCGTTCACGCCAGTTTGTTTCCATGCGGCCAACGGATTCAATTCCGCCGCCAATGGTGCGAATCATTACGTCGAGTACGGCGCGATCTTTGCGAAGAGACTTTGCAGCATCTTCCATCGAAATTTTGAGATCGTCTTGATTGATTTGATCTACACTGGTAGACATTTTATACCTCCAACTTTCTTTTTATCGGAGGCCGTTAAAATCAGTCGTAGCGGTTATACACACCGGTTGCACCTCTCGATGCCTCGCGGGTATTTCCTTCGCTATGCGTGCCAGTTGCGGCAGATTCACGGCCTTCGTTTGCTTTCTTCTCGTTGGCCGCTTGCGCAGCTTTCGTTCCATTAGTGCGCCGCGATTTGTAGGCATTGATCGTGTTATTCACCATCTCAGCAACCAGTTCCGGATTAGATGCAAACAGGTCACGAAGAGCCTGTGGGCGAGCCGGGTGGTTGACGAATGCTTCGACCAATGATTTATTCTCCGCGAAGTTTTCATGCTTCGGTTGGTTGAACACACCCTTCTCGGATTCGAGATGGGTATAGGCAGATGCCTTGCGTTCATCGGAGAGTTGCGGTGCTTCTTTCAAGAGCGTGGGCTGTGCGCGAACCAACTTCTGCGTGGCACTTGCCAGCAGTTTATCGATTTCGGGCTGGATCTGTTCGATGTCGCCGGACTCGAATGCTTCGATTGCGGCGGCGGACAAATCTTCCACCTTCACACTGAGCTTTGCGGATTTTTCGCTATACTTCTCCGTTGGGATGAAGTTCACTTCGCCATCTTTCACCGAAACCTTCAAACCCTGCGATTCAAGAGCTTTTACATAAGCCTTGTTTTCCGCATTGAGTCGTTTTGCTTCCGTGCTGGACGCTCCGTATTCGCGTTCTAACCGTGCTGCTTTGGCCTCCGATGATTCTTCGGGTGACAGGTCGTTCAGCAAATCTTCTTCGCTGAAAGCTGGAGCTTGCTCTTCCGAGGACTCCCGCCCCTTCGTTCCTTCATCATCGTTACCTTTTTCGTTAGAAGCACCTTGTTCAGCGGCAGGGGAGGTATCCTTGCTGTCGTTGAGGGGTACGTCATCACCAAATCTGTCTTGGGCGACGGATGCGCCGCCCGTGTCTTCAGGAGAACCGCCTGCGCCTTCTTCGCCGTCAATGTGGCGGATGCAGAGGTTCATCATGGGGAAAAATAGTGCTAGGAAACGCCCGTTGAATTTCATTTTTACTCCTGTGCTTTCTTGATTTTTTCTTGGACTTCATCCCGCTCTGCATGGAGTCGGGAAAGCCCAATTCTCATTTCGTCAATTTCCGCCTGTAAAACGTCTTTGCGGCGGAACAAATCAGTAACCTTGTCGTAGGATCCCTCTGCGCGGTATCGGTTCGGCAGGTCTTCGGAATCGACCTTGATTGCTTCGCGGGCGATGTGATTCAGCTCGCCTTCCAAAACGGTAGAGCAGAGTTGTTCCCATCCAGGGTGCGTGCAGAGATCAAGTAGCTTTTCAGAATGCTCGATTTCTACGCGAAGATCCTCAATGCGCGACGTGACGGTTTCGGCCCGCTTGTAGAGCCGGTCATTGCGTTTGTCTTTGGAGAATGTGAATGCCATTAGAATTGCATCCTTTCTCTACGCTGATCTTTTGCGCCTTGTGAGTTCTCGCGCTCGGTGGATCGGATGGATTGATTCATGTCCAGTGCGGAGGCTGCCCCTCCCGGATACCCAATAGTCTCAGACGGGCGAGCCGGAGAAGCGGAAGGAGAAGCGGGAGGGGCAAAAACTTTGTCCGGTTCCGGCAGAACGTTGGATGTCTCAGCAACCTGTCGGTTGAGTTCGAGCTGATTCACGCCTTCGGCTCCGTTCCAGTACGGGTACAGTGCTAAAAGTTTCTGGAAGCGTTTGCTTTCGTCGGCGGTGTATTTCGCGCCGTGCATCCGGACGGTGAATTTGTCCGTGATGTCGAGCGGGCTTACTTGTGTCCATGCGGAGGACGTTGCGGACCCCGGCACAGAAACAAACCCGTCACCAAAGCGGCCAATATCCTTGAGGGAGTTGACGTGTATGGAGCCGAGTTTCAACAAAAGGGTGACTTCTTCGCGGAAACCGGTTTCTTCCAAAATCGCCGCTTCCATGTTTGGGCGGGCGGCAAGCTGATTCTTGATGTCGCTGACCCCGCCGGAGGTGCGGTTCCCCACCACGTCGCCAAAGCTTCCGGTCGTTTCCATTTCGCCGCTGACGGACTGTAACCAGCGTTTCATTCGGTCTTCATCCATGAAGGTCTGTTGAGTTACTTCAGGACGGCGGTCGTAGTAAATCGCTTTGCTGATGTCGGTCACGTAGGACGGGAATCGGTTTACGGAGTAGGGCCTTGGAATGAAATCATCGTCGCTTTTACCACGGCAAATGTCGTCGCGGATGTAGGTCGTCGGAAACATCACACCCTGCATGTGATCCATGCGGTAGTTGAAATTCATGATCATTGCCATGACCAAATCTTCGACCATTTCGATCTGGCTGATTCCAAAATAGTTTTTCAGGTCGGGCGTTGGTGCATATTTCACCAGAGGGATGATTCCTTCGCCCATTGGAAGCTTGCCGTCGTAAATCACGTAGGCATCTTCAGCAACGATGACAAGCTTGTCGCGGCGGTACTGATAGGTCAAACGACGCTTCTTCATCTTCGGTGAAAGATTTGGGGCTTTGCCGGACTGTGCCCCATAGCCTTCGTAGCTGATCCCGTTAATCGACTTAAATTGGTCTTTGTAAACGTCTTCTTCGTTCGGGGTAGGGTTCCCTGATTTATCGAGAAGCTTCCCAATCTGCGCTTTGTTGAAGCCGGCCCGGTCCGCGTTCTTATCAATCTCGTACTCCGTGCACCAGTCGATGATATTTACCCAATCAACCGCATCTTCACGGTGGAAGTCAGTCGGGTTAATCAGCCCCCCATTCGGGGAGGGGAGAACATTGAAGAAACAAACGTCCTTCGATGAAATAGTGGGAGCGTGCCGTCCGTTTTGTTTAGTGTACCGAACGTAAGGCATCCGGTATCCGGTTCCGCCGATAAGAGACGAATCAATCGTCGCTAGGGCATCCCCTTGTATCTTTATTTTTTCGTCGAGCAGTTCCCGAAGCCATGCTTGCGCTGGATCGCGCATTAAATCGTATTCCGGAGAATCACTTTTCAGCGACATATATTCCGGATGAGAGAAGACCATATCGAAGAGCTGGGCCCGACGGTTGAGAACTTGTGCTTTGAAAATGTCGATCCAGATTCCAGAGAGTGTCCCGTCCATTTCAGGCGGCTTAATGCCCCGGAACAGTTTGTAGAAGCGAAGGTATGCCTCAAACTGAGGACGGCAATAGTCCATACTGATTTTGAAGCATTCAGTGAACAACTGTAGCTCTTCAAGAACCTCTTTATTGCCTGTCTTGCTCTTCATGCAGTATGTGGTAGTACATTACCGCACTCTACCGCAAGAGAAAACCACAACATGTTGTGCTTATTTTTTTGGAGGGATACAAAAGCCGCCCCCATTACAGGAGCGGCTTTCTAGTGCTTTTGTTTACACGGAGTCGTTAATGGCTATGGGTAAACGTTTCTCCAGCGCGTTCAATGCGCTTCCCGAGGATCTGAACATATTTGCACATTGCGCGGCGCTGAGAGTAAAGCAGGTCTTTATCCTCACGCTGTAGTTTGGGGAAGATGTCACCCGCCATGAACGAATTAAGCTTATTCAAGCGATTTGCAGTTTCACGCGTTTCGTCGAGTAGTCTTTATTTCTGTTCGTCATTCATCCCGTCTCCTTCTGCCCTGTAGGGCGTTGTTAAAATTATGGCGTCAGTTCTTCCCGTAACATCCCTTGGTGTATTTTCTTAGCGTCAACTTCCCATTCACAAATTTCTTCACCAACTCCAGAATCTTCACAAAATACCTTCTCCGATTTAAGCAATAGGACTTTCTTCCTTGGGAACCGTTTTGTAAGCCGCCTAGAAAATTCCTCTGCAAATGGCGTATAGCCTCCAATCAAGAAACAGCCATTAACGCCTTCTATCACGATATACAACGGGCCTTCTTTTTTTTGTTCAGTCATATTTGTTATCTCCTATTTTGCCCATGAATCCGGTGAATCCTCGCCCGGTCCGCAGCAACTCGGCTTCGCATAGAGCCCAGGTCACGCATTCCAGAAAACGTCCGGCCACCAATCTTTGACGCTTGTGCCGCTTCCCGCTCCATCTTCGTCGACGCGCGGTCGTCAACCGGCTTTGAAACATCGCGCTTGTACTGATCAAGGATGCTCCAGTCGAAGTCGTAGAACAGGTACACCAGCGTGTCTAGCTCGTCCGGACTGCTTTTCTCGCGCTTCCGGTGATCCGGCTTACGCTCGGTCTTGATCTTTAGCCCAGACTCCATCTCAACGAACCGCCGACAACGCATCTGCTTCAGAAGCTCTTCGTTCCATCTCAGCTTCATGGTTCCAGAACTCAGAAGTTTTTTGATCAAGAAATGGGTTTCAGTATATTTGTCCCGGTACTCAAAATTGAAGCGCGGCCCGACGTTCGCCTGTGCTCGCTTTATCCCGGTGTACCCAAGGTCGGTTTCCATGTAGTTTGCGATCTCAGCACCGATACCGCCACCGTCAATGATGAATTGCCACGGCTTGATTTCAATTCCGGGCTCGGTCAACCTAGAAACTAAATACTTCCCGTGCTGAATCCCGGTCATCCCGATAGCGGGCTTGTCCTGAAGAACAACCTCTGTACCAATCCGAATCATGAGCGGTTGTTTGTCTCCGCCGCCCGACGTATCACTTGCCGCCTCAATATCGTTCCCAACCGGCGTAAACTCCCCTCTCATCGCACAGCGCATCAACTCGATGTCTTCGTCCGTGTAAATTAGATTGAAGTCGTCAGACCGCTGGAACTCTCCGTAAAGCATCGATTTGATGTAGGCACTGTTTCGCCCCATCTTTTGCTCAAGGTTCCGTCGCTCAATCTGGTTCTTTTCCGTGAAAAGGTGAGGACAATCGTGTTGTGTAAGCATCCGCCGATACGTCCACATTTGACCAATACCCGCATTATACTCCTCTTGGTAGTCGTGGATCGGATTCACTTCGTATGGGTGCTCTACGATGTCCCAGTCCGGTAACTGCTTAGATTTGAGCGTGTCCGGCGCAATGGCCTCGTAAAACCATCCGTTTTCTGTTCCGGGTGTGCTCAACGCAATCATGAAGTCCGGGTCAATACGACGAATCGCCTCATGGACCCCATCCCCAACACTTTTTGCTTCGTCAATCAGAAACACAAGAGGGCAGTACCGCTTCTCACCCGTCTTTTCGTTTTTTCGCCAATATGAGTGAAATCCCTCAAATGTGGAATCTTTCGCCGTAACATAGCCAAGCCAGGTGCTACCATTTGGGGAGGTCACTTTGCACGAATCGCCCGTCTTGATCTTCCATCCAGATTTCTTCATGTGTTCCTGTTCGACCAACGGTTTCAACTGCTGCTCAAACAACTGCTCTTTGACCTGCATCGCTATCCCAGAGGTGCTTAATATCTGCGCCCCCGGAAAAGCGTTCATGATCGCAAACCCAAAGGCAGGAATCACAATACTCGTCTTTCCAGAGAAGTTACACGTTGCCAGGCAACACCGGCTCTTTGGACGTGCCGCAGCCGCTAATGCGTCATGCTGCCACCCGTAAAGCGGGAAGGGAATATACAGTCCCACCTGATCAAATGGGTGAGTCCCAGGCGCAAACCTCAACGCCTCTTCGATCTCCCAGTTCGATACCTCTTTCGCCGTCCACGTTATAGACGACTCGGGACGACGCCATGATGGTGCTAGGCCGTTCATTTGGGATCCAGTTCTTTCAGAGCTTTTACAATCTGCTCGGCCCCAGATTCGGTAAAGCACTCGCAGATTCCTCGAAGCTCACCTCTGCGGTGAACTATCCACCGGGTTAATGCCGCCTGTTTCTCTCCGTGATAATTTCGTTTTGTGAATGTCCACGATCCGGTTCCCATTATTTCTCCTCCTCCATCAGCTCAGTAAGCTTCGGCTCCAGTCGCTTCACAAGCAGGATGATCTCGTCCAACGCTCGCGCCTTCCCTCCGCTCTTCCCCCGACAGAACCTCTTCGCCTTCTTAGCAACATACTCCGCCGCCTCAGGACTTATCGTCGCTGATATCGCTACTCTCCGTTTGCTCGGGTCTTTTATGTTCGACATCGGTTATCCCTCAACCCAGAAACGGGCTTTGGTTTCCTTGCCGTCGATAATGGCTTTACCGTCAACCCAACAGCCCTCTGCCTTGCGAGGCTTGCACCATCGGTAGCCGGAGAGAATTAGAACGACGATCGAGTCTTTGGTGACAGTTGCTTCGCCGCCATGAACATAATGATTGTCATCACGTCTACATACAAGGCACCTGTCGTCAGCCTCAACCTTCCGAAACTCGCAGTATTCAGTAAACTCCCCTTCAGGCTTCTTCAGGTACGAAAGTTCGGACTCTTGGACTTCAATTAGATACTCGCTATTCACGATAGAATCCATGTCGATGAAATCCAATTGCACATCATATATAGTGTAGCAGTTTATGTCGAAAAACCACCGCTTCTCCTCTTCGGGAAGCTGGAAGTCTGGATGGAGTCGGTAGATTCCGTTCTTAATGAATGAAAATCGAGTAGGCATTAATGTAAATCCGCCATGCGCTTCCATCCGCTCAACAGATCCTTGATTCACTCGTAGCAAATCCTTAGCAATATGGTCCAATGCAAAGTACCCGTAAACATTCCGCTTCAGGATTGATACCATCTTATCAGCATCTTCGCGCCAATACTCGTTCCCGTTTATTTTGATAGTTTTTTCCATCTTAGGTTCCTCTCTTGCTCGCCTCGGGGCCATGTGCAGTAACTTACCGCAATCTACTGATAAGGCAAGATATGTTATGGTTTGAATTGTTAGAAACAAAACTCACATTGCCGATCTTCACGCGCAAAACGAGCCTCCATGTCACGTACCGTGTCGTAATCTCGAAATCCTTTATTATGCGACCCAATTCGATCATCCCAGTCTAACATTCGTTGCCATAGCTCGGGGAAATGACGTCTCAACGTGCGCAACTCACCAAGCCGCTGTAGCGGACAGCAAAAACAAGACACCCGCCGAAAGTGCTTGTATAGCCCACCCCAGTCAAATCCGCGATCTGTGCAATATTCCAAACACGCCGCTTCGTCCATTCCCCACTCAATAAGCGGATAGCGTTTTGTATATTTCTTCTCTTTCAGCTTGTAGCTTCCGGTTCTATGCGACTCATCGGCCGCAAACCCAATCAGACGGTCAGCTTTTCCGCAGTGACGATCGATCGTTTCAACCTTTTCCCGCGTACACCAGCGACGCATAGGTGATGGCCAGCCGTTCCCAATGCGGAAGACTTCACCTTTTTTAATTCCTTCCGCTGGTCGGTCAAACCGAGATTTGATAGGCCGGTCAATCATCCAATACTCAAAGGATCGGCGGGGATGAAGAATTGTAATTTCCCGGCTGATATATTTTTCCACCCGGCGAACATGATCCATCATCCCCGGAAATTCCCACCCGGTGTCAAACATAACTATCTCGTCGATTCGCATTCCTTCCTCAATCCCACGTATAAGCATCGCTGTGCTGTCTTTCCCTCCTGAAAATGATGCAATTACCTTATTCATGAAATCTCCAAAAAAGAGAAACCCACCTCGCCAGTGTGCAGACCGACAAGATGGGATCTCAAAATTCTTTACTGTCATCGGCTGCACTCGATGTATTGCAATCTACAGCACACTACCGCAGGGGGCAAGATATATTATAAGTTGGATTTTGGAATGTTTTCGGTTTGACTATATATATACCATGAGAGGGGGTCCGGCCACTCCTCCCCCCCCGGGGGAAGACAAGCGCCTC